>SESD01000623.1_pt1 | contig 21788 bp, 18 predicted proteins | sample 3171411 | NCBI WGS metagenome assembly SESD01 (sample SAMN06051880, study PRJNA518727) | freshwater metagenome | biome: subpolar coniferous forest; feature: holomictic lake; material: water; isolation source: holomictic Lake 442, 16.5 m depth | place: Canada: near Kenora, Ontario | collected...
ATCAGAATTGGAAAGATCGACCTGTCAGAGAAAAAACAGAATGTGAATCAAATTTGGCTACTATATCTCGTGAAACGGATAATAATGCCACGGCATACAGAAGGTTAAGACAGCAGAAAGAGTGGTTGAGTGCAAAAGAAAGTTCGTTTATGTGGAAGTTGTTTGGAAAGAACTAACCATGAAATTATCCACGAGATTGATTTCTGCTTTTGAAGGAGGAAATGATGCAACAACAAATCGAATTTGAAGCAATGCCTTTTCAACATACGGTTCGTATTCCTGATTACATTCCAGACGGTGTTTCTGTGCGAGTGATTTTGTCTTTTGACGATGCCGTAATAAATAAAAAGCCGCGTGAGAATTGGAAAGCATCAATTGAAACAATGATTGCAACGCATGGGCAGGAGGTTTTAGATACTGATTGGCTTGAGGCGGATTTGACTGATGATGAAGTGAAGGTAAAAAATGCCAGAAATTAGTCGATTTTTAGGAATTGTCATTCGGATGTATTTGCGTGACCATCCACCCGCACATTTTCACGCAGAATATGGCGAGTACGAAATCACGGTTGAAATTGAAACGGGCGTTGTGACGGGTAAATTTCCAAGACGTGCGTTGATGGTTGTACTCGAATGGTATTTGTTGCATAAAGATGAGTTGCTGAATAATTGGCAATCTGCAATGAACAAAAAACCTTTATCGAAAATTAAACCTTTGGAGTGATTATGTTTATTCACGTTACCGCCGCAAAATATGTTGAAGATTACCGCGTACAACTTTCGTTTAATGATGGTTCAAACGGCGAAGTCGATTTAGCGCAGGAATTAGACGGTGAAATTTTTGAACCGTTAAAAGATAAATCGTTTTTTCGATCGTTTGTCGTTGAAGGTCACACATTAAGCTGGAACAATGGGGCGGATTTTGCACCCGAATTTTTAAAAGAATTAACGGTGAATTGAAATGCAATTAGCGATTGAATTACCCGATGAATTGGGCGAACAACTTTTACAACAAGGCAACGTTGTGACATTTGTGCAGGAAGCGATTAAAAAAATGTTGTTGGAACAAAAAGAAACAAACACGCTGGAGAAAATCATCACGGCAAAAAAAGGGCATTCACCGATTACGCAGTCATTTATCGGTGTGTTGGCGGGTTCTAATCTTGATGAACGGGATTATAAAAAACACCTCGAGGATAAATACCTTTGAAAGTTTTACTCGATACCAACGTCGTTTTAGATGTGCTGTTAATTCGTGAGCCATTCGCGCAAATGGCGATGAATTTGTTTGACGTGGCAGCCAATAAAGAGATTGAAGGTTATTTATGTGCAACGACTTTCACGACGATTGATTATTTGGTAGCAAAACAGCAGAACAAACACGAAGCGAGAGCGTTAATTTGTCGGTTGTTGGAATTATTTTCAGTCGCTGAGGTAAATGAAATTGTCCTGAAAAAAGCGAGTGCGTCGGCTTTCTCTGATTTTGAAGATGCGGTTTTATATCAAGCTGGCTGTTATGTTGGCGTTGATTGTATTGTGACGCGCAACGTCAAAGATTTTAAAACGGCTGATTTACCGATTTATACGCCTATGGAATTAGGGCAACTTCTCCAAAAAGGTTGAATCGAATCTGACAAAGTGATGCTGCAATTTATCAAGAATTTGCTTTTTAATCGATGCAGCCCAAAACACAAAAAATTTTATTAACTACAACTAAGGAAAAACCATGAGCAACTTACCAAAATGTCCAAAATGCAGTTCAGAATTCACTTACGAAGACGGTGAAATGTTTATTTGTCCAGAATGTGGGCATGAATGGGACAAAAACGCTGCCGCTGAAACGGACGACGTGAAAGTAGTCAAAGATGCAAACGGCAACGTTTTAAACGATGGCGACATGATTACCGTGATTAAAGATTTAAAAATCAAAGGTTCATCCAACGTTGTCAAAGTCGGCACAAAAGTAAAAATCATCCGTTTGGTCGATGGTGACCACGATATTGATTGCCGCATCGAAGGCATTGGCGCGATGCAATTGAAATCCGAATTCGTCAAAAAAGTAGTGTAGAAAATTTTAGATTAGAGAGTTCAAAAGAAATGGCACTTTATGTTTATAAATTTGGTGGCACGTCGGTGGGTTCAATCGAACGCATCAAAGCCGTCGCCGAACGTGTTAAAAAAGTCCGCGAGACAGGCGACGATTTAGTTGTGGTGCTTTCGGCAATGAGCGGCGAAACCAATCGTTTAATCGGTTTAGCGAAAGAAATGCAAGATGAACCGAATGAGCGCGAACTCGATGCGATGGTTTCGACGGGCGAACAAATCACGGTTGCATTGTTGAGTATGCGTTTGAATGAAATCGGTTGCCCCGCGTGTTCGTACACAGGAACGCAAGTTCGGATTTTAACAGACAGCAGTTTTACCAAAGCGCGAATCAAAGAAATCGACGATGCAAAAATTCGTTCTGATTTAGCGGACGGAAAAGTGGTTGTCGTCGCAGGTTTTCAAGGCGTTGACGAAGACGGCAATATCACGACGCTGGGTCGTGGCGGTTCTGATACAACCGCTGTGGCATTAGCGGCGGCGTTGAAAGCCGATGAATGTCATATTTACACCGACGTGGACGGTGTTTATACGACAGACCCGCGCGTTGAACCGAAAGCGCGTCGCTTAGATAGAATTACCTTTGAAGAAATGCTCGAAATGGCGAGTTTGGGTTCAAAAATTTTGCAAATTCGCTCTGTGGAATTTGCGGGAAAATACAATGTTGCATTGCGCGTGTTGTCTTCATTTGAAGAAGGTAACGGCACGTTAATTACTTATGAGGAATCACAAATGGAAAGTGCGTTAATTTCAGGTATTGCTTTTAATCGTGACGAAGCGAAATTAACCATTACGGGCGTGCCAGATTTGCCTGGTATTGCTTATAAAATTTTAGGGCCGATTGCCGATGCGAACATCGAAGTCGATATGATTGTCCAAAATATCGCCGACGATGCGACAACGGATTTTACTTTTACGGTTCATCGTAACGATTTTCAACGGGCAAAAACGATTTTAGAAACGATTTGCACCGACTTGGGAGCGCGTCATGTGACGGGCGATAACGATATTGTGAAAGTGTCGATTGTTGGCGTTGGAATGCGTTCACACGCTGGAATTGCTAGCATGATGTTTAAAACGTTAGCCGACGAAGGTATTAACATTCGGATGATTGCAACGTCAGAAATTAAAATTTCGGTCGTGGTTGATGAAAAGTATTTAGAGTTGGCCGTTCGTGCTTTGCATAGTGCATTTGGTTTAGAATACGCATAAATGTGATTTGAGCTTTATTATTTTTCAAAATTTGTTATAATTTTAAGTCTTGATTGTTCTTCGCTGTATCGCACAGCGAAGAGTTCAAATTATTAAAAGGAGTTAGTTATGCTTATCTTGACTCGTAGAGTAGGAGAAACGCTAATGATTGGTGATGAAGTTACAGTCACTGTTTTAGGCGTAAAAGGCAATCAAGTTCGCATTGGTGTAAATGCCCCGCAAGAGGTGTCTGTACACAGAGAAGAAATATACGATAAGATTAAAAAAGAGCAATCTGATTTATCTAAAGTAGAAGATTAGTTATACAAGTTCCGGAGAGTTGGCCGAGCGGCTGAAGGCGCTCCCCTGCTAAGGGAGTATGGGCTTTAAATCCCATCGAGGGTTCGAACCCCTCACTCTCCGCCATTAACTTCTTAAATCTACATATAAAAACCCTCGCAATAAATCCTCCATAATTCAACATTCAAATATTTGCCCATGTTTATTAATGAGCAATCAATAAATATCCACCCAAGAAAACCATCACTAAACCACTCATCAATTTAAGCCACCGCCCTTCTTTTTCTTGTAAACGACGCTGACTCAACGTAATCACGCCGATTCCTAAAATCACAAAATCATCAAACATATACGCCACGTTGTACAACAACAAATAGCCGTAATAACCCGCGTCGTTCAAATGTTGCAGCGTCAAAATTCGCGTATAAAGTGCCGGAAAGCCTGACGTACACATGAACTCAACCATCTGAACCAAAATCGCTAAAATCACCGTGCCGATAATCGCCCCCGTCATATTTTGAGCCGTGAGAATAGTGCGAAGTCGAGCATAAATGCCTGTTTTTGCCGCATTCGGAATCGACAACGATACGCCCCAACCAAAACGCCAAAAATCTTTGAGGTTAATCGCGCCGGCAACCAACGCAATCAGCGCAATCGCAATTTCAGAAATTCGTGATAAACCAATCCACAAAAAAAGATTTAGCCACGCCGCCATAAACGCAAAATAAGCAATGCCTTCAACCGCCACAAACGTTCCCGCAATCGCCAACATTCGCCAGCGATTACGCATTGGCGCAAGCAACGAAATCATCAAAATCAACACCCACATCGAACACGGATTAAAGCCATCGAGCAATCCCATCGTCACTGTGAACAGCGGCAAACCGATTTCGGTAAGCGTTATTTTCTGTCCCAAAAAATTCAATTCAAACGTTTCAGGAATGTTTGCCTGTGGTGCTTCGCACGATAAAGCCGTTTCAATTTCACAACTTCCCGCCTCATTTTGAGGTGTCGATTTTTGCGGCGATGCCAAAATACTGCGAATCAATTTCCCCGTCGTCGTTTCGTCGGAATAACCAATAATCAATTGCCCGTTTATTTGAATTGCCGGAACGCGAATTTCTTGCGATTGTGCGAGAGATTTCAACCGTTTCAACGCCGCTGAATCTTGAGTGACATCGTGAATAACCATTCGCAAATTCGGTTGTTCCTGTTGTAACATATTTAAAAATTCTTCCGCTGCTGCACAATGCGGACAATTCGAGCGTACAAACGCTTCTATATCAATCGTTTCTGTTGCTGGATTCGATTGAATGACATCCGAATTCGCTCTGCCAACATTAAAAACAGAACTCATCATGAACAATATGACGAAAATGCAGCCTGTTATTGATTTATTCATAAATTTCTCCTAAAAAATTTAACATATTTTTCGTTGCCGTTGTAAACTCAAGACTCAAGATGCAAAGCAAAATGTCATACTTCTTTTTACTTAATTATGAGGATTGTCCAATGCGAAATCAGCACACTCTTACCATCGATGGCAATCAAGCCGCCGCGACGGTCGCGCACAAACTCAGCGAAGTCATCGCTATTTATCCTATCACGCCTGCCACGCCAATGGGTGAATGGTCAGACGAATGGTCGTCACAAGGTCAAACCAATTTGTGGGGAACCGTTCCGCAAGTAATTGAAATGCAAAGTGAAGCGGGCGCGGCGGGAGCCATTCATGGCGCGTTGCAAGCAGGTTCTCTTGCTACGACATTCACCGCGTCTCAAGGTTTGTTATTGATGCTGCCGAATATGTACAAAATCGCCGGTGAATTAACGCCGACCGTTTTTCATATTGCCGCGCGTTCGTTGGCGTATCAGGGATTGTCGATTTTTGGCGATCACAGCGACGTGATGGCGGCGCGAATGACCGGATTTGCTATGTTGTGTTCCAATTCGCCGCAAGAAGTTTTGGATTTTGCGTTGATTGCTCACGCCGCCGCGCTGGAAAGTCGCATTCCCATGTTGCATTTTTTCGATGGTTTCCGCACCTCGCACGAGGTCGCCAAAATTCACACATTTGATGACAACGTTTTTCGCGCCATGATTGACGAAGCGTGGATTATCGCGCATCGAAATCGTGCGTTAACGCCTGATAAACCTGTCATGCGTGGCACCGCACAAAATCCAGATGTGTATTTTCAAGGACGTGAATCGGTCAATTCGCATTACGCCGCGCTGCCTGCGATTGTGCAAAATGCGATGGACAAATTTGCCGCGCTGACGGGTCGCGCTTATCGTTTGTTTGAATATGTCGGTGCAGAAAATGCCGATCGGGTGATTATTATCATGGGTTCGGGCGCAGAAGCTGTCACAGAAACAGTGGATTATCTCGACCGACAAGGCGAATCGGTAGGATTATTGAAAGTGCGTTTATATCGTCCGTTTGATGCCGAAAGTTTGCTTGCCGCCTTGCCGAAAACGTGTCGAAAAATTGCCGTTTTAGACCGTACCAAAGAAGCGGGCGCAGATGGCGAACCACTTTACAAAGACGTGCTGGCGGCGATTGCTCAAAATTATATTAGTGGCGCGTCGAAGTTTTCAGAATTGCCCAAAGTGGTCGGCGGGCGTTACGGTTTGTCGTCTAAAGAATTTACATCGGGAATGATTAAGGCGATTTTCGATGAATTGAAACAGCCGCAACCTAAAAATAATTTCACCATCGGCATTCACGACGATGTCACGCACACCAGTTTGAATTGGGACGCGAGTTACCGAACCGACGCGCTGGCCGAAACCTTTCAAGCCATGTTTTACGGGCTGGGTAGCGACGGTACCGTTGGCGCGAACAAAAATACCATCAAAATTATCGGCGAAGAAACCGCTTTAAACGCCCAAGGTTATTTCGTTTATGACTCGAAAAAGTCCGGCGCGATTACCGTTTCACATTTGCGTTTTGGCGCGAAGCCGATTCATTCAACCTATTTGATCGCTGAAAACGACGCGAATTTTATCGGTTGCCATCAAACGATGTTTTTAGAACGTTACGATATGCTCGCCAATGCCGCGAAGGACGCGGTTTTTTTGCTGAATTCACCCGAATCAGTCGAACACGTTTGGGCTTCGTTATCCGATAAAATACAGCAACAAATGCTCGACAAAAACATTCGGTTTTATGTGATTGACGGTTATGCAGTCGCTGAAAAAACCGGCATGGGCAGACGTATTAACACGATTATGCAAACCTGTTTTTTTGCGATTTCGGGCGTGTTGCCAGAAAACGAAGCAATTGCCGCGATTAAACACGCCGTTAAAAAAACGTACGGCAAAAAAGGGTCGCGCATGGTCGAACTGAACATGAACGCGATTGATGAAACGCTGGCGAATTTGCACGCCGTTCCGTTACAAACCAAGGTTTGCAAGCCGTTTGAGATTAAATCCATCATTCCCGATTCCGCACCCGATTTTGTGAAGCGGGTTACGGGTGAAATTATTGCCGGTCGTGGCGATTCGTTGCCCGTTAGCGCGATGCCGATTGATGGCACCTTTCCAACGGGAACGGCAGCGTATGAAAAACGTAATTTAGCTCTTGAAATTCCCGTTTGGGAAACGGATTTATGTACGCAATGCGGCAAATGCGTGATGGTTTGTCCGCATTCCGTGATTCGTAGCAAAATTTATTCAACAGACCTTTTAGAAAATTCGCCCGAAACCTTCAAACACGCGCCAATGTTAGGCAAAGATTTTCCCGACGGTTTGGCGATGAGCTATCAAGTCGCGCCCGAAGATTGCACGGGTTGTAATTTGTGCGTCGATATTTGCCCGATTCGCGATAAATCCAACGCAAGCCGCAAGGCGTTAAATATGCAGCCGCAGCCACCGTTGCGTGAAACTGAACGCGAAAATTGGGATTTCTTTTTAACGATTCCTGAATATGACCGCCGTTTGTTGAAAACCAACACGATAAAAGGCGCGATGGTGTTACAACCGTTGTTTGAATTTTCCGGTGCGTGCGTTGGGTGCGGCGAAACGCCTTACATCAAACTCGCGTCACAATTATTTGGCGACCGAATGGTGGTAGCCAATGCGACAGGTTGTTCATCGATTTATGGCGGCAATTTACCGACCACACCGTGGACAAAAAACGCCGAAGGACGTGGCGTAGCGTGGAGCAATTCGTTATTTGAAGACAACGCCGAATTCGGTTTAGGCATGCGTGTTGCACTCGATAAAAAACACGAATACGCCAAAGAATTATTGGCTTCATTGCGTGAATCGTGCGGCGAAGAGTTCACGGATTCTATTTTGAACGCTGACCAATCCGACGAAGCGGGCATTTATGAACAGCGCGAGCGCGTCGAAAAACTCAAACAACAATTACCCACTTTGACCAATCCATCCGCGCAAATATTGGCGCAAATCGCCGATAGTTTATGCAAAAAAAGCGTGTGGATTATTGGCGGTGACGGCTGGGCGTATGACATTGGTTACGGCGGTTTAGATCACGTTTTAGCAAGCGGGTGCAACGTCAACATTTTGGTTTTGGATACTGAAGTTTATTCCAACACCGGCGGACAAACGTCAAAATCAACGCCATTAGGCGCGGTAGCAAAATTTTCTGCTGGTGGCAAAGCAACCGCTAAAAAAGATTTGGCATTATTAGCGATGGATTACGGCAATGTGTATGTCGCGCACGTCGCTTATGCAGGCAAAGATACGCAAACGCTCAATGCGTTTTTAGAGGCCGAAGCGCACGATGGTCCGTCGATTATTATTGCTTACGCGCCTTGTATCGCGCACGGTGTGGATTTGTCGAACAATCATCGCCAACAAAATTTAGCGGTAAAAAGTGGGCATTGGAATTTATTTCGGTTTGACCCGCGCAAAATTAAACAAGGCAAAAATCCGATGCACTTGGATTCCGCTGAACCGTCAATTCCGTACCGCGATTTTGTGCAAACTGAAACCCGATTTAGTATGTTGTGGCAAACGCATCCCGAAGAGGCGGAACGTTTTCTAGCTCAAGCGCAGCAAGATGTGAAAAATCGCTACCATTTCTACAAACAATTAGCGGATTTGGAATGGCGCGACACCACGAGCGTTTCAGCCCTGAAAATTCAACTCAAACAGGAGAACGGCAATGATTGATTTAACGACAAATTATCTTGGTTTGAAATTGGCAAATCCGTTAGTGCCTTCCGCGTCGCCGTTGAGTAAAGATGTGGACAGTGCGCGGCGTTTGGAAGATGCCGGCGCGTCGGCGTTGGTGGTGTATTCGCTATTTGAAGAAAAAATCGAATCGGAAGCGCAGCAAATGGAACGCTTTTTTTATCAGCAAGCGATTGGACACGGTGAAGCGGATTCGTTTCATCCCGTGTCGAATAACATTCAAACCTATCAAGAAAAATATCTGACGCATCTGCAAAAACTTAAATCGGCGTTATCGATTCCTGTGATTGCCAGCTTGAATGGCACGTCGTTAAACGGTTGGGTGGATTACGGTCAGCAATTAGAACAAGTAGGCGCGGATGCGTTAGAGTTGAATATCTATCATCTCGCGGCGAATGGAGAAGAAAGTAGCGACGCTGTTGAAAATCGTTATTTAGACATTTTGCGCGAATTGAAAGCCCACGTCAGCGTTCCGATTGCGATGAAAATTTCGGCGCAATTTAGTTCGCCGATTCATTTTGCCAAACGTTTGGAAGCGGCGGGCGCGAATGGCATCACCATTTTTAACCGTTTTTATCAGCCAGACATTGATTTGGATACGTTGCAAGTTGTGCCAAAATTAGAATTATCGTCCGCGTCGGAAGCCTTATTACGCATCCGTTGGACAGCGTTATTGTATGGGCGGACAACACTTTCGATTGGCGTGACCGGCGGTTTTCATGAAACGCCGGATATAGTGAAAGCCTTATTGGCGGGTGCAGATGTGGTGCAACTTTGCAGCGTTTTGTTGAAAGAAGGAGTAGGGCGTTTGACCGAAATTCTGACGGAATTGGAATACTGGTTAATCGAACATGAATATAAATCGATTGAGCAGCTGAAAGGCAGTGTCAGCCAACAAAACGCTATTGATCCGAGTGCGTACGAACGCGCGAATTATGTGCAAATTTTAGATAATTATTCGGGTGCAACAGGCGTATTACGATGATATGAATAAATGCGATTCGGAGCGGATTAAAATTCGCTCCGAAAGTTTAGTATTAATCTTCCTTGACGGCTTTATCGGCGTTTAAATTATTCCAGCCGACGACAATTCGATAAGTCATCAAAGCAACTGTAGGGACTAAAATTAAAATGCCGAAGCCCTGTGCAAACGTTAATCCCGCTAACGCAAAACCAGCTAATGCCAACCAAGCAGTTTTAATTTGCCACTCAAAATGTGACGCTAACCAGGTTCCGGCAACCTCATCTTTATTTAAAAAATTAAGCAAAACACCAATCAATAATGGCAATCCAGCAAGGAAGAAACTTAATATCTGGCATAAATACACGATTTCCGCGACTTTTTTTAAAGACTGTAATCTTTTTGCATTTGGATTCATTGCGCTCACCTTTGTAATTTAAAATTCAAGGAAGTTTGAGCATAAGTGAAGCCTTGAAATAAGTAAAGCTAATGTAAAAATAATGTGTTAACTTTCGTCAAAAGGGGGGATATTTCCGTGAATTTAATTCAATCGTTGCTAAAACCTACCGCTTACCCGCATTCTGTGGCGACAATTGAACTGATTGAAACGCACATTTCATTTGTATTTTTAACTGGAAAATTTGTTTATAAAATCAAAAAAGCGGTGCAGTTTGATTTTTTAGATTTTTCGACGCTAGAGAAACGGCGTTTTTACTGCGAGGAAGAATGGCGGTTAAATCGTCGTTTTGCACCGGAACTTTATGTGCAAGTTGTACCGATAACTGGAGCGATTGAAAATGCGAAAATCAATGGCGGCGGCGAAATCATTGAATATGCGGTGCAAATGCGGCAATTTCCCGCGCATCAACTTTTGAGTGAAATGGCAAATCACGGGCGTTTAGACGCGCCACTGATTGACCAACTCGCCGATTTGGCTGCGGATTTTCATCGTGACGCGAACATTGATATTTCTGGCAGCAGCTACGGCACAGTGGCAGAAATTCACCGTTGGTTTTCAGGCAATTTTGCAGAGATTTGTCCGATTATCGAAAACGAAAAATTTTTATCACAATTGGCGCGACTAGAAAATTGGGGCAATCAGGAATTATTAAAAAATACCTCGGTTATGCAGCAACGCAAATCACAGGGTTTTATTCGCGAATGTCATGGTGATTTGCATTTGGGCAATATTACGTTGTTTGAGAATCACGTCACGCCGTTTGATGGCATCGAATTTAATCCCGCGTTACGTTGGATTGATGTGATGAATGAAATTGCGTTTGTGGTAATGGATTTGCAGCAACGAAATTTGAAGCCGTTTGCGACTCGATTTTTAAATCGCTATTTGAGCAAAATGGGCGATTATTCCGGTTTGAGTTTGTTGCGGTATTATTTGGTTTATCGCGCGTTGGTTCGCGCCAAAATTGCGTTATTACGTTGGCAACAACATCAAAATCTGCACGATTATCAGGAAGCAGAACATTATGCGAATTTGGCGGAAGAGTTCACCACCCCGCCACCGCCGGTGTTGCTGATTACGCACGGTTATTCAGGTTCGGGAAAATCGACATTGAGTCGGAAAATCGCTGAAAATTTTAGCACGATTCATTTACGTTCGGATGTGGAACGGCAACGGTTGTTTTCAACATTGAAAAATCAGGATAGTTATAGCGAGGAAAAGTCACAACAAATCTATCAACAACTGGCTAATTTTGCCGCCACGATTCTTGACGCAGGTTTTTCGGTGTTCATCGATGCGACGTTTCTAAAATGCGAACAGCGAGATTTGTTTCAAAATCTAGCGACAAAAAAGCTGGTGAAGTTTTTTATTTTGGATTTTCAGGAAGCAGAGGAGGAATTAAGTCGCCGTGTTATTCAACGGCAGCAACTGGGTAATGATGCGTCTGAAGCGACATTAACCGTGTTGCAACAACAATTACAAACCGCGCAACCTTTGACTTCGTCTGAACAAAAACAGGCTGTGTCCGTAGAAAGTGGCGCGGAAAACATATCTCAGTATTTATTTTTATTCCAAGGAGAAACACCATGACACAACAAACTAGTTACATTCGTTGGTTTAATGAGTTAACGCTTGAAGACGTGCCGCTCGTTGGCGGTAAAAATGCGTCGTTGGGTGAAATGTACCGCGAATTAGGGTCACAAGGCGTACAAGTTCCAAACGGTTTTGCAGTGACGGCGGAAGCCTATCGTTATATTTTGGATTGCGCCAACGGTTGGACGGCATTACACGACGCGCTGGACGATTTAAATCCTGAAGATGTGAATGATCTTGCCAAACGCGCTCGAAAAGCTCGCGAAATTGTTTACGCCGCGCCTATTCCCGAAGATTTAGAACAGCAAATTCTTGCCGCTTACGAAACATTACAAGCGCAATATGGCGACGAATTAAGCGTTGCCGTTCGTAGTTCCGCCACTGCTGAAGATTTACCAACCGCCAGTTTTGCGGGACAACAAGATACTTATCTCAACATTCGTGGCGCGGCGGCGTTGCTCGAATCGTGCAAACGTTGCTTTGCCAGTTTATTCACCGACCGCGCGATTCATTACCGCGTCGATCAAGGTTTTGATCATTTCAAACTCGCGTTATCGATTGGCATTATGAAAATGGTGCGCTCTGATTTATCTGCCAGCGGCGTGATGTTTTCGCTCGATACCGAATCGGGTTTTTCGGATGTGGTGTTTATCACCGGTTCTTATGGATTAGGCGAAAACGTGGTGCAAGGCGCGGTCGATCCCGACGAATTTTACGTTCACAAACCCACGTTTGAACAAGGACATCGCGCCGTTTTACGCCGAACTTTAGGCGCGAAAAAAATCAAAATGATTTACAGCGACCGCAGCACGCGCGAATCCACGCACAATATCGTCACGTCCAACGACGAACGAAATCGTTTTTGTATCAGCGATGCGGATGTGTTGACGCTCGCCGATTACGCGATAAAAATCGAAAAACATTACAGCGCAAAAGCGGGTAAAGCCAAACCGATGGATATGGAATGGGCGAAAGACGGACTCGACGGCACCTTGTACATTGTGCAAGCGCGACCCGAAACAGTGGTTTCGCAATTGCGCGGTATGATGTTGGAACAATACACGCTGACAGAAACCGCTGTGCCAATTATCACGGGGCATTCGGTCGGCAGCAAAATTGCCACCGGCAACGTCCGAATTATTGACAATGCCGAACAACTCAGCAGTTTTAAAGCGGGTGATATTTTAGTCGCCGATATGACTACGCCCGATTGGGAACCGGTGATGAAAATCGCGTCGGCGATTGTGACGAATCGCGGTGGAAGAACCTGTTTTTCGGGTGATACGGTATTATTAACCAACGAAGGATTTTTAACATTTGAACAAATTGAACAACGTGGTCATGATGATTTACACGTTCCGGCGTTAAATCGCGACACGCTCAAAATTGAGTGGAAAGCGGTACTCGATGTGATGAAAAAAACTGCGTCGTTGCTAGAAATTAACGTGTCGCAAACGGGACGAATGAAAGGCAATACTTTGAAAGTTACGCCCAATCATAAAATGCTCAATGTACGCGGTGGCGCGTTAGTCGATACCGAATTACACGATTTACTGGCGCATCAAGAGAGTGCTTTAGTCGCGCAATACTTACCCGCGCTCACCACCAGCACCGACAAGCAAAAGAAACTTGCTTATTTACTCGGCGGCATTATGTCTGACGGACACATTCGTCGAACTCGCACGCATGGTGAAATCGTATTTATTCAAAAACCCACGGCGGTTAAAGAGCAATTCATTGCCGCCATGAATGACGCGCTGCACAGCGTTTATGGCAAAGTGTTTAAAACCTTTGTGAAACAAGAATCACAAGGCTTTATTCGGGGGCAACAAGTCATCGGCAGTGCCAATGCCTACCGTTGTTTTTCCAAAGAAATCGCGTATGAATTACACGACGAAACTGTGACGATTACGCAAACGTTGCTCAAAGGTGAGGCGGAATTAGCGTGTTCATTTTTGGCGGGCATGATTGATGGTGATGGTTCGTTTAACAAAGGGTGCGTCAGCATTTACATTGCGAAACAAGAAGTGCTGGAAGCGGTGATTGTGGCGTGTTTGCGTTTGGGCATCGTTCCCTGTGTAACCGTGAATCGCAATATCCACAACGTTCAAATCGTTGAGCAATTGAATTTACTCAATCTCTATACGAAACGGGTGCGCTGTCACGATGGGCGGATTCGCGTTGGCACACGTTTTTTCAATACGAAACAACTTTTTTCAAAACCGCTGAATTCTGATATTAACAATCGTAGTCGCAAAAATTATCTTATCGATGAGCAACACCTGCGCCAAACGGTTGAAAATTTGACCGATGACGTTTTAAAAGCACGTTTAACAAATTTATTGGACAGTGATTTGCGCCAGCTTCGGGTGAAACATCTAGCAGAACTGCCCGCGCAAGCGGTTTATAACCTCACCGTTTCTGACCATCACAATTACATCGTGTTCACCAATCGTTACACGCCAATTTTGGTGAATAACTGTCACGCCGCGATTATCTCGCGTGAATTGGGCGTTCCAGCGGTGGTTGGTTGTGAAAATGCCACGACCACCATTAAAAATAATACGCACGTCACGGTTTCTTGTGCGGAAGGCGATGTCGGCAAAGTTTACGCGGGAGAATTAGCGTTTGATATTCAAACCACCGATTTGTCGGGCTTGAAACATCCGAAAACTAAAATTATGCTCAACATTGCCAATCCAGAAGTCGCGTTCAAAACCAGCTTTTTGCCGAATGATGGCGTGGGTTTGATGCGGATGGAATTTATTATTACCGAATACATCAAAGCGCATCCGATGGCGTTGATTCATTCGGAGCGCGTGCAAGATGCCAACGAACGTGAACAATTGGCGAAATTGACGCGCCATTACGCTACGCCGCAAGAATTTTTTATCAGCAAATTAGCGGAAGGTGTTGGCACAATTGGCGCGGCGTTTTATCCAAAACCCGTTGTGGTGCGAATGTCCGATTTTAAAACCAACGAATATGCCACATTATTGGGCGGACGTTGGTTTGAATTTGACGAAGAAAATCCGATGATTGGTTTTCGTGGCGCGTCACGTTACACGCATCCTGCGTATGCGGAAGGCTTTGCGTTGGAATGTGCGGCAATGAAACGAGTGCGCGACGACATGGGTTTGACGAATGTTATTTTGATGATTCCGTTTTGTCGCCGTGTTCAAGAAGCCAAAAAAGTGTTGGATTACATGGCAGAATTGGGTTTGAAACGCGGTGAAAATGGGCTGCAAATTTACGTCATGTGCGAAATTCCGAATAACGTAATTTCGATTGATGCGTTTTCAGAACATTTCGACGGCTTTTCGATTGGCTCGAATGATTTGACGCAACTCACGCTGGGCGTTGACCGTGATTCAGCGATTTTAGCGGAAGATTTTGATGAACGTGACGACGGCGTAAAAGAGATGATTCGTCTTGCCGTCACGGGTTCAAAACGTAACGGCAAACATTGTGGATTGTGCGGACAAGCTCCGTCCGATTATCCTGAAATGGCGCAATTTTTGGTGGAAATCGGGATTGATTCGATGAGCTTAAATCCCGATACCGTGTTAAAAACCACGCAATTAGTATTAGAAACTGAGGAAAAATTGGCAGGAAATTAACCAATCATTTCACAGTTATAACGGTAAATTTGCAATGTGTCCGACCAATAATTTTGGGGCAAACCCGTTTTTAATTTCAAGTGTTCTAAAAACTGGCGCGGGTCGGGCAAAGAATCCCAAACAGACGGTAAAAATGTGCCGCGTCGGTCGTCTTCTTGCATAATCAACCCGTCAATATGCGGACGTAATTGACTAATTAAATCGTCTTCCGAATCAAAATTCATCGGTTCGGAAGGCGTAAGAACAGAAATGTGAATCTCTAATTTTGTATATTCCGTCGCTGAAATAGGGGGGAAGCGCGGGTCATCAAATGCCGCCAAAAACGCATTTTTCGCAACATCCACCACCAACGGTTGCACCGCTTCCAACATTCCAATGCAACCGCGCAACAGTCTACCAATTTCCAACGTGACGAACGTCGCTCGAATTTCTTGAAATTCTTCGGGATAATTTTCCAGATTTATAGGCAACGGCACACCGTGTGTCAAACCATGTTGGATTGAATCTCTCGCAATTTTTATCAGTAATTTTTGTTGTTCGTTAGTTAATAACATAAGATCCATACCCTACAACTCGTGATTTATCGCCCGCCGTGTCGCCTGAATTTCTCAAATCAATCGTTTCAATTTGACGGAATTTCTTTTGCGCTAATGCTAATAAACCGCTTACACCGATTCGACCACAAGCCGAATCGTAATCTAAATGTTGATAATTTAATTGTTCGATTTTGAGACTGGTTTCCAAATCTAACCGCTGCGCCGTCGCGTAATCGTGGTAATGACTTAAATCCGAGCTAATCACAATCACCGCTTCTTCATCGTCATAAAATAACTCCAACACTTGCTCGACTTGTTCCGCTGTTGCTTCGCCGACGATAATTGGAATTAGCTTAAAATCGTTTAACACGGTTTGTAAAAAGGGTAATTGAACTTCTAAACTGTGTTCAGCATGATGCGCCTCGTCGCTGTAACCGACGAAGGGCAACGCCACTAAGTTTTGAATGACTGTTTTATCGAGTGGAATATCGCCGAGCGGCGTATTGAAAAAATCAGCATGAGAAACGGCTAAACCGTCAAAAGCCACGCGGTGTGACGGTGCCACAATAAGCACGCGCTTAATTTTATCCGCGCCCGCTTTCAAACGTGCATAAGCACTGGCGGCAATTTCGCCCGAATAAATGTAACCCGCGTGGGGAACTATTATGGCTTTAGGAACTTTGGTGGTACTTTTAACTGCGTCCAAAAAAGTGTTGAGCATCTTTCGCAATACTTCTGGATTAGCAGGATAAAATGTTCCAGCGACGGCAGGTTGACGAATTAAAACCATGATGACTCTCCGAAAATGAGTTTTCTTGCATCTCGATAATATGCCGTAAATTGTGCAATGTAAAATTAGAATCTATCTTAGAAACTTTTGGAGATATTTCATGAAAATACGATTAAATTCAGATACCGTCACCACTGATTATTGGCATTTACTCGACGACAAACGGGTGCAATGTGATTTGTGTCCGCGATTTTGTAAATTGCACGAAGGGCAACGCGGATTGTGTTTTGTGAGGCAAAATCAAAACGCGCAAATTGTCTTAACCAGTTATGGGCGTTCGAGTGGCTTTGCCGTTGACCCGATTGAAAAGAAACCGTTGAACCACTTTTATCCTGGTTCAACGGTTTTTTCGTTTGGCACGGCTGGTTGTAATTTAGCGTGCAAGTTTTGCCAAAATTGGGACATTAGTAAATCACGCGAAATGGACACGTTAATGAGCAAAGCTGAACCTGAAATGATTGCTCAAAAAGCGGTAGAATTGGGCTGTAAAAGTGTCGCGTACACTTACAACGACCCCGTTATTTTTCATGAATATGCGATTGATACGGCGATTGCGTGTCGAGAATTGGGCATCAAATCGGTTGCCGTTTCGGCGGGTTATGTTTGCCCAAAACCGCGTGTCGAGTTTTATCAATACATGGATGCGGCGAATATCGATTTAAAAGCCTTCAGCGAACGGTTTTATCATGAAATTACTGGCTCACATTTGGGCGCAATTTTGGAAACGTTGGAATATATTCACCATGAAACGTCGGTGTGGTTGGAATTAACAACTCTCATTATTCCAGGTGAAAATGATTCCGAAGCGGAATTAGAAGCGATGACACAATGGGTGATGGAAAAATTGGGGACAGATGTGCCAATGCACTTTACGGCATTTCATCCCGACTGGAAAATGCTGAACACACCGCCCACGCCGCTCGCGTCTTTATTATTGGCGCGAGATATTGCCCTTAAAAATGGCGTACGTTATGCCTACGTTGGCAACGTACATCATAAAGCGGCAGACAGCACTTATTGTCATGCGTGTGGCGGGTTGTTGATTGGGCGTGATTGGTACGAATTATCGGAATGGAATTTGAATAATAGTGGCGCGTGTTTGGCTTGCGGAACACTATGCGCGGGGCATTTTTCTAAGTCATAGCGTCGTCATAAAAATAACCTATGCTAATAATTTATTTATTCGCATAGGTGCTTTACATGTCCTCATTGCAACAAGAACTAATTACCATCCTCGAACACAAAAAACTCACGCCACATTTTCAGCCGATTGTTTCTTTTGCACAAAAGAAAATTATTGGTTACGAAGCTCTGATTCGCGGTCCTTCCAATAGTCCACTGCATAGTCCGCTGAATTTATTTGATGTGGCTGACCGCTACGGTTTAAGTTCGCAATTAGAATTTGTGTGCCGTGAATTGAGCATTAAGCATTTCGCTGATTGTAATTTAGATGCCAAATTATTTCTCAATGTTAGCCCGCGTGTTTTATTGGAACCTGATTTTAAAACTGGCGAAACGCTCCGTTATTTAAATCAATTTGGTGTGAGTCCGCATAACGTGGTGATTGAATTAACCGAACATAAACCATCGGATGATTATGAATTGATGTGTGAAGCCATGATGCACTATCGCGGCATGGGTTTTGAGATTGCGTTTGATGATTTGGGCGCGGGCTATTCGAGTCTACGTTTGTGGTCAGAATTGTTGCCAGAATACGTCAAAATCGATAGGCATTTTATTCAAGAATTGCAAAATGATTCGGTAAAACTAAATTTCGTGCGCTCGATTCAAGGCATTGCTCGTTCGCTCAATTGCAATGTGATTGCCGAAGGAATTGAGACGGAAACCGAATTTAAATTGATTGAAAAATTGGGCATTTCGCATGGTCAAGGTTATTACTTAGCGCGTCCTTCCGCGTCGCCCTTATTCACCATCAATAAAGCGATTTTTTTGTCGGATGAATTGCCTGAAAATAAAGCGATTTTTTTGTCGGATGAATTGTCTGAGAAAAAACTGCTCGATTTAAATTCAACATCCGTAGCAAGCATTGGGCGTTTTATTCTGCCCATTTCAGCTGAAACACCGATTAGCGACGTGATGAATTTGTTTCAACAACAAAGCGAGTTAACGATTCTGCCATTGGTCGATTATGACGTGGCTTCCGGTATTATTTTTCGAGATATTTTTCTATCAAAATTATTTTCAAGTCGTTACGGCATGGAATTGTACGGTCGCAAACCGATTAAAACGTTTATTGATCAAATGTCGCTCAGTGTCGATTGTGATACGCCGATTGAATTGGTGAGTCAGCTAGTTACGTCGAGTATGCGCCATGAACAGGCGTTTATTATTTCACGCGACAATAAATATATGGGCGTGGTGACCATTTTGTCGTTGTTAGAAAGAATTACACAGCAACAAATTGACAACGCTAAACACGCGAATCCGCTGACCTTATTACCGGGCAGCGTGCCAATCAATGAGATGGTTAATCAATTGATTGCTAATAAAACGCCGTTTGCATTTGGCTATTTTGATTTGGATAATTTTAAACCATTTAATGATATTTACAGTTACAGCGCGGGTGACGACATTATTAAAGCAGTAGCGACGACCTTGACGCAATGTTTGCCACCAGAAAAAGGATGCGTTGGACACATTGGCGGTGATGATTTTATTGTGATTTTTATTTGTGAAGATTGGCTAGAACGCTGCAAGACGATTTTGGATGTCTTTAAAAAATTAGCACCCACTTATTACACTTCCACTGATGTGAAAGCGGGTGGGATTCATGCTGAAAATCGCAAGGGCGAAAAATGTTTTTTCCCGATAACCAGTTTATCGGTGGGATTAGTGTCGCCAAAAATTACCGCTCATTGCCAGTCTCACGTTGATATTGCTGATTTAGCGTCGTCATCGAAAAAAATGGCAAAGAAAATTGATGGTAACAGCTATTTTGTCAACCAACGCCAAAGTCCAAAAAAAATAGAAGTGATTCAGGCAAATAATTTTCACCCGAAAACGTCCGTGATTAAATTACACGCGGTCAGTTAAATTTTTGAACAAAAAAAACGCCTTAAAACCACGAGGTTTTAAGGCGTTTTTGTTTTTTAAAACTTAGCGTGAAAAACGCAATTCGCCTGCATCTTCACTGACTTTTATCACGTCACCTGCTACAAATTGTCCTGCCAAAATCATTTGCGCGAGTGGATTTTCAAGCTGTTGTTGAATCGCGCGTTTCATGGGTCTTGCACCATAAATTGGATCAAATCCCGCTTCGCCCAATAAATCCAACGCAGCGTCAGAAATTTCAAACCCGATTTCACGTTCTTGTAAGCGTCTGCGTAAATAATCGATTTGAATGGTCGAAATGGCGCGAACTTGCTCACGCCCTAACGAATGAAACACCACGGCTTCATCGATTCGATTGATAAATTCGGGGCGGAATTTCGTGACCACAATATCCATCACCGCCGATTTCATTACGTCATACATTGCCTCGCCCGACAAGGCTTGAATGACTTCCGAGCCGATGTTGGAAGTCATCACGATAATGGTATTTTTAAAGTTCACCGTGCGACCTTGACCGTCCGTCAAACGCCCGTCGTCCAAGACTTGCAACAAAATGTTGAACACATCAGGATGCGCTTTTTCAATTTCGTCGAGCAAAATCACCGAATACGGTTTGCGACGCACTAATTCCGTTAAATAACCGCCTTCTTCATAACCGACATAGCCTGGAGGCGCACCGATTAAACGCGCCACCGAATGTTTTTCCATGAATTCCGACATATCGATTCGCACCATTGCGTCGGGCGTATCGAACATAAATTCGGCTAATGCTTTGCACAATTCCGTTTTACCCACACCCGTTGGTCCTAAAAATAAAAACGAACCATTCGGACGATTCGGGTCAGAAAGTCCCGCGCGTGAACGACGAATGGCGTTGCTCACGGCTTTCAATGCTTCTTCTTGTCCGATAACGCGCTGTTTCAAATGCGTTTCCATTTCGAGTAATTTTTCACGTTCGCCTTCCAACATTTTTGAAACGGGAATTCCCGTCCATTTCGACACGACTTCGGCGATTTCGTCTTCGGTGACTTTGTTGCGTAACAAGGTCATTTTTGACATATCGACCGTGGCGGACGAGGCGATTTGTTTTTCTAAATCGGGAATAATGCCGTATTGCAATTCGGACATTTTCGCTAAATCGTTGCTACGGCGGGCAGTTTCTAAATCCAAACGCGCTTGTTCGAGTTTTTCTTTAATCGCGGCTGAACCTTGCAACGCGGATTTTTCAGCTTTCCAAATTTCTTCTAAATCCGAATATTCTTTTTCGAGTTCGCCAATTTCTTGTTCCAAAACTTGCAAACGTTTTTTCGAGGCGGTATCTTTTTCTTTTTTCAGCGCAACTTGTTCGATTTTCAGTTGAATCAATCGACGATACAATTTGTCCATGACTTCGGGTTTTGAATCGATTTCCATCCGAATTCGACTGCCCGCTTCGTCGATTAAATCAATCGCTTTGTCGGGCAATTGACGGTCAGAAATATAACGGTACGATAACGTTGCCGCCGCGACAATCGCAGGATCGGTAATATCTACGCCGTGATGGACTTCGTATTTTTCTTTCAAGCCGCGCAAAATCGCAATCGTATCTTCGACGCTCGGTTCATCGACCAAAACTTTTTGAAAACGTCGTTCTAATGCGGCATCTTTTTCGATGTATTTACGGTATTCGTCCAAGGTCGTCGCGCCAACACAATGCAATTCACCTCGCGCCAACGCGGGTTTGAGCATATTTCCCGCGTCCATTGCGCCTTCAGCTTTTCCCGCGCCAACCATTGTGTGCAATTCGTCGATGAACAAAATCACTTGTCCTTCTTGTTTCGCCAAATCGTTCAAAACAGCTTTCAAACGTTCTTCAAATTCGCCGCGAAATTTTGCGCCTGCAATCAACGCCGCCATATCGAGTGACAAAACTTGTTTGCCTTTCATGCCTTCTGGCACTTCGCCGTTGACAATGCGTTGCGCCAAACCTTCGACAATTGCGGATTTACCCACGCCAGGTTGAC
>SESD01000626.1_pt1 | contig 21764 bp, 16 predicted proteins | sample 3171411 | NCBI WGS metagenome assembly SESD01 (sample SAMN06051880, study PRJNA518727) | freshwater metagenome | biome: subpolar coniferous forest; feature: holomictic lake; material: water; isolation source: holomictic Lake 442, 16.5 m depth | place: Canada: near Kenora, Ontario | collected...
AATTCCTGGATGAGGCGCGGCGGGCGATTGGCGACAAGGATTTTGCCAAGGCGATCAATCGCCTGAACCGGATTCTCGGTCTGCCCCGCAGCGACCAGACCGAACCGGCGCAAGGTTTGATTGGCGAGGCACGCGAACTCAACGGAGAATTCCTCAAGGCCAAAGCCGAGTATGAGCTCTATGTCAAACTGTTTCCGACCGGACCGGCTGCCGCCCGCGTCAAGGAACGTCTGGCAGCCCTGCCTCACGACACGGTCGCTCGCGCCAATGCCAGCAAACCATTGCCCAAAGAGGCCGGCCCGGGCGAGTGGACTTATTTCGGGAGCCTCTCTTCCTACTACTACACCGGCAAATCCCAGATCGAGACTTTGACTCCTCCACCTCCGGGAGAACTGACCTTCAACAAGGACACCCTGTCGTTGGTAGATCAGAAATCCCTGATCACGTCGATCAATCTCAATGCCCGCCGGCGCGACGCCTTCTCCGACACCCGCATCGTGTACCGGGACACCCGGAACCAGAACTATCTGCTGCCTGATCGAGGCTACAGCCGCGTTTACTCGGCCTACATCGACCATAACGACAGGAAAGAAGGCTACTACGTCCGGGCCGGTCGCCAGAACCCCAATGGCATGGGCGTGCTGGAACGCTTTGATGGCATCCAGGCGGGCTACAACCTCAATCCGGACTGGAGAGTGAATGGCGTTGCCGGTGACGCCATGGAATTCGGCTCGCCGTTCAAGAAAAGTTTCCACGGAGCGAGCATCGAGCTGATGCCACGGACCGGCATTCCCGGCATGTCGGTGTATGCGATTCAACAGACATTGGATGGATACCTCAATCGCCGCGCTCTCGGCACGGAGCTTCGCTACTTCGACGGCCATACCACTGCCTACGGCATGGTAGATTACGATGTCCTCTACAAGGGAATCAATATTGCCCTGCTTCAGGGCAACTACCTGACCGAAGACGGAACCAATTATTTCATGGTCCTCGATCACCGCCGGGCTCCTTCCTTGAGCCTGACCAACGCGCTACCCGGAGCCTCAGGCCTTAGCCTCAAGGAAATGATCTCCGCCCAGGATATCGAAACGGTACGCCAGCAGGCGATGAATCTCTCCGCCATGTCCGACATGTTCTCCGTCGGCGTCACGCATCCGCTGACGCCACGCTGGCAGGTCGGCGTCGATTACCGGCTGTCCCAGATTTCTGCCACGGCACCCGTAGATGCAGTGATTCCATTGGCGGCCATCGGCACCTGTCTCGGTACCGTCGACACCTTGAACAATACCTGCGTCTTCAGCACTGCCGCGCAACAGGGCGGGGGCAAGAATCACGTCGTCAGCTTTCAGGCGATCGGCAACAGCCTTTTGTTTGCCAATGCGGTTGGAGTCGGCAATATCAGCCTGATTTCAGCGCCGACATACAGCGGTCAGGCCAGTTCGGTAAGCTATGTGCTGCCGTTAAACGACCAGTGGCGATTTGACCTGAACCTTCGCTATTACACGCAGAAGGACAAACTAGGCGCAACGCAGAATCGCGTTTCACCCAGTTTCAAGGCCTCCTGGCAATGGCAGAACAGTCTCTATCTGGAGGGTGAATTCGGGCGCGAAATATCCAAGTCCGTCAGTGAGGAGCGCAGTGACCGCACTGACCGTGAATACATGTATATGGGACTGCGCTGGGATTTCCGATGAAGATATCTTCCCTTTCCGCGCTCTGGATACAGGCCTGGTCCATGGTGCTCAGCGACATGACCGCGCTGGAGGTCAGCGGACTGGTCTCGTCGCGGACACACAACATCCGGCTGACCGCTTACCGATCAACCACCATCGTTTCGCGGGTACGCCTGTTGGCGGCGGTGTTCGCTGTTCTGTCTCCGGTCTGGCTGGCAGTAGATGCGTTGGCTATGGGGCTAGATGCTGCACGCGACCTCGCTCCGATTCGCCTGATGTCCGCCGGTGCATTTGCGGCGATCGTGTTCAGCTTGCGGAAAATGCATGCGCTGCGCGACGCCTATCGGGCCCTGTTTGTTTTCCTCACGGTGGTGGCAACGGTATTTCTTTATGCGGGCCTCCACTTTGCAGAATTGAACTTCAAGGACATGCAGGCCGCCAGTTCGCTTGGCTACACCTACCTTCCCTTTCTGGTCCTGGCCAGCATGGCCATCTTTCCTCTCACGCTCATCGAAGGAATCGTGTGTTCCATACCGGCAATTTTGATTTCGACAGTCTTGCCGCTGTTTTCGCAACCGGCAATTGACCCGGCCCAAGCCGCAGCCAAGCTGTTTGTGATGGTGTTCGTTGCAGCCGTTGCGCTGCTGGCGGGAATCTCACAGCTGGCGATGATGCTTGTCCTCTCGCGGGAGGGTTTTCATGATCCCTTGACCCATTCCGTTTCGCGCCCCGGCGGCGAGGAACTGCTCGATTTGCTCTATGCGACGACGAGTCGTGGCGGCAATCCGATTGCCCTTGCCTATATCTCGATGGATCGACTGGCGGACATCAATGCGGAGTTCGACTACGAAACCGGAAATGCTGTACTGACAAGAGCGGCGGATCTGCTGCACGACCAGTTGCGGTCCGGCGATACACTGATCCGCTGGTCAGGCACGGACTTCGTTCTGGTCATGCCCAACGCCGAAGTTGCACAAGCGCATGCCGCAGTAGGTCGCCTGCTTTCGGGCGGCCTCGGCGGCTGCCCCGACAGGACGCCGGTGACTGCCAGCATCGGTATAACCGAACGCATCCACGATGGCACCATGGATTGGTGGCAACTGATCGATATCGCCCAGACCAGATCCAGGCAGGCACGCCTGCAAGGTGGCAACTGCACCGTCGGTCAATAGAGGAATCACCTTGAACATTTATTACGTTTTGGCCGTGGTGGTGGTGGTGGCGTGCATTTCCGGCGCCTTGCTCTGGAGCCGGCGAAGCAGCCCTGAGGCCAAGGCCGCAAGGGCCAGGCGTACTTTGCTGCTGGAGCGCGCCGAGGGCCGGATTTCGCAGGAGGAGTTCGAAGAGCGGCAAGCAGCAGCGGACTCGGTCCTGCTCGAGACGAATGCAGGCGGCGCCGTTTGGCCGATCGTGGCTGCGATCGGCGGCGCGGGAGTGGTCACCGCGGCGGTTTTCTGGTGGCTTGGTGCGGGTACATCGGGTACTCCAGCGCAAGCCGTGCCGGGGTCGATGTCAGCCGTCACCCCATTTTCCGCCGGCAGCGGGCAAGCCCCGGCGAAGCAAGGCGGGGACTTGAGGAACCTGGCAAAGCCGCTGGCGGACAAGCTCGCTGCGAATCCCGATGACGGCCCCGGATGGCTCCTGTTGGCACGCACCTATCTCGAACTGCACCAGTTCAAGGATGCAGTGGCCGCCTTTGAGAAGGCATCGAAACTGGTAGCTGCCGATGCGCCGACACTGGTCGATTGGGCCGGTGCCGATGTTTCCGCCAACGATGGCGCCTGGACTCCGGCGGCCCGCGATATTTTGAAAAAGGCCTTGGTGCTCGATTCCGCCAATTTGAAAGTCTTGACCCTGGCTGTCGCCGAAGCAGATAGCCGTGGCGACAGCGGACAGGCTGCGATCTATCGGAAGCAGATCACCCGACTGTCTTCATCCGCCGCGCCGCCGAAGCGTCTCCCAACTTCCGCCATGAGTGTGCCGGCATTGCCAGCCAATGGCGGCAATTGATCAGCAGTTCCGCGAACTCGCCGCCTGAAGCGCAATGACTCCCGGCGGCGGAGACGGCAAATGACCGCAACGGTGGCTGTTCCGCTCTGGGTATTGATCGTGCTGGCCGGCTTTGCCGCCTGGGCGGTGTTGGTGCTGCTGCTGGTGCCCGGCATGCGCTGGTTCTTCCGGCGCCGCATCAGGCTGGTGTTGCGCCACATCGGCGGACGCCTGAAGGTCGAACTGCCTTCGTTCAAGCTGACGCGGCGGCAGGTGCTGATCGACCGCCTGTTTCATGACCACCAGGTGCAGGCTGCCGCCGCTGCGCATGCGGTAGCCGGCAACGAGGTGCTCGGCGACGTATGGCGGCGTGTTGATCGCTATGCGCGCGAGATCGTGCCGTCGTTCAATGCCTACGTGTACTACCGCATCGGCTATGCCCTGGCACGCGCCGCGGCACGGGCGCTGTACCGGGTGCGCATCGGTTTTGCCGACGAGGCGGCGCTGGCGCGAATCGACCCGAAATCGACCATCGTTTTCGTCATCAACCATCGCAGCAACATGGATTACGTGCTGGTGGCTTTTCTCGCCGCGGAGCGTGCCACCCTGTCTTTCGCCGTCGGCGAGTGGGCGCGCATCTGGCCGTTGCAGCAGTTGATCCGTGCCATGGGCGCCTATTTCGTGCGACGCAATTCAGGCGACGCCTTGTACCGCACAGTGCTTTCCCGCTACGTGCAGATGGCTTCCGCAGCCGGCGTCACCCAGGCGGTGTTTCCCGAGGGCGGGCTGACCGTGGATGGCCGCCTGCGCCCGCCGAAATTCGGCCTGCTCGACTACATGCTGAAGACTTTCGACGAGCGCGAGGAAGACGGTCGGCGCGACCTGGTGTTTATCCCGGTCGGGCTCAACTACGACCGGGTGCTGGAAGACCGCAGCCAGTTGCTCAAGCTGCATCCTGAAGCGCCGCGCCCCGGGCGGCTGCGCGGGCTGGTCATCAGCGCGGGATTTTTTCTGCGCAATCTGTCGCAGGTGCTGAGCGGCGGCTGGCATCGCTTCGGCTATGCCTGCGTCAATTTCGGCGCGCCGTTTTCAGTGCGGGCCTATGCGCGCGAACGCGGTCTGCATTTTCCGGCGCTGGACGACAAGCAACGGCGTGCCGAAGTCGGAAATATTGCCGCATGTCTGATGGACTCCATCGGCCGCGTCATTCCAGTACTGCCGGTCTCGCTGGTGGCAAGCATACTGGCGCGAGACCCGTCGCGCGCCGTCAGTGAACTCGAATTGAAGGCGGCGGCCCATGCCCACATGCGCAAGCTGGAGGCGTGCGGCGCGCATCTCTACATTCCCCGTCATGATCAGGACTACGCTTTCGGCGTCGGTTTGCGCATGCTGACCCTGCGCCGCATCGTGCTGGAGGAGGAAGGTCTGTTCCGTCCGGCGCCGGAACAGATCGAAACACTCAACTACTATGCCAATGCAATTTCGCATCTGGATGCGGCTGGATGCGCGTAGCCAAGATGGTGTAACATTGCGCGCCTGATCGGCCGCCGGCACGGCGGTGCGGTCCCGTCGGCACCCACCAGCGGACAAAGGCGGACAGCGGTTCGCCTTTGTCGCATTCGAGGTTTTCAGCGCATGCTTGATTTCGTTCGCAACAACAAGAGAATCACCCAGGGCTTCCTGGCCCTGATCACGCTTCCGTTCGCCTTCTGGGGCGTTGAATCGTATGTGCGCAATGCCGATGTCGGGGCCGGGGTCGCCAGCGTGGGAGGCAGCAAGATCACCCAGCAGGAATTGCAGGCGGCCTTGCGCGAACAGCAGGAAAGAATGCGCGCCCAACTGGGCGGAAAAGCCGATCCGGCCATGTTCGAGACGCCGCAGATGCGTCGCGCCGTGCTGGACTCAATGATCACGCAGCGACTGCTGGCCGAGCAGACGCATAAAGCCCGGTTGGTGGTCGGCAACGAGCAACTGATTCAGTACATCGCCGGAGTTCCCTCGCTGCAGGAAAACGGCAAGTTTTCGAAGGAGCGCTACGAGGCGCTGGTGGCGGCACAGGGCATGAGCAAGGAGATGTTCGAAGCGCGTCTGCGGCAGGACATGGCCGTGCAGCAACTGATGCTGCCGGTTACCGAAGCCGGCATCAGCGGGCAGGTTGCTGCCGGCCGCTGGGCGGCAACACAACTCGAGCAGCGCGAGGTCGGCGATGTGCTGCTGTTGCCGGAGAACTACGTCGGCCAGGTGAAACTCGCCGCCGATGCAGTGCAAAAATTTTACGAGGCCAACCGCAAGCAGTTTGAAGTGCCGGAGCAGGTGCGTGCCGAGTTCCTGATGCTGAGCCGCGACGCGCTGGCGGCACAGGCTGTTGTCAGCGACGAGGAAATCAAGGCCTACTACCAGTCACGTGCCGACCGCTACAAGGAGGCCGAGACGCGTCGCGCCAGCCATATCCTGATACGTGCCGCCAAGGACGCGCCAGAAGCGGAGGTAAAGGCGGCCAAGGCCAAGGCGGATGAACTGCTGGCACAGGCAAAGAAGGCGCCCGGGGATTTTGCCAGGTTCGCCAAGCAGAATTCCCAGGATCCGGGATCGGCAGAGAAGGGTGGAGATCTGGACTGGTTTGCTCGCGGCGCTATGGTGAAGGCTTTTGAAGACGTGGCCTTCAGCCTCAAGGAAGGACAGATTTCGGATGTTGTGCGTTCCGATTTCGGTTTTCACATCATTCGTCTGACGGGCGTGCGCCCCGAGCGTGTCAAGGCCCTTGAGGATGTCAAGGCCGAGATCCTGGCCGAACTCAAGCGCGAAGCGGGGGCGAAGAAGTATGCGGAAGCGGCCGAAGGTTTCGGCAACATGGTTTATGAACAGGCCGACAGCCTGAAGCCGGCGGCCGAAAAATGGAAACTTGAAATCCGCCAGACGCAGTGGCTGACCAAGGGCGCGAAGTTGCCGGCCCCCTTCGAAAATCAGAAACTGGCCGCTGCCTTGTTCAGCGACGACGGACTGAAGAACAAACGCAATACCGAAGCGGTTGAAGTCGCGCCGGGCACACTGGCATCCGCCCGCGTCCTCGAGCACAAGCCGGCGGCCTTGCAGGCGCTGGAAGTGGTCAAGGGCGACGTCGAGAAGCACCTGATCCGTGAAGAGGCGCTCAAACTGGCGACCAAGGACGGCGAAGAAAAAATGGCGCGGCTGGCAAAGGGTGAAGCGGTCGATCTCAAATGGACGGCCGCACACAGCGTGAGCCGGGCTGCGGCCCAGGGAATTCCGCCGGATCTCCTGCGCGCAGTGTTCAAGGCCGATGCCGAAAAACTTCCGGCGTACGCGGGCGTCGCGGTGCCCGGCCGGGGTTATGCGCTGCTTCGCATCAGTGCGGTGAAGGCGGGGCAAGTAAGCAAGGATGATCCCCGCGGCAGCGGCTTGCTCCAACAGTATGCACGCGTGGTTGCGGAGGAAGAGTTCGCGGCCTGGATGACGACCGTGAAAGAGAAATATCCGGTGGAGATCAACAAGCCCTTGCTGGAGAGCAAGGAACGCTGACCGGTCCGTTGCCCCAAACGCGAAGCCCCGCAATGCGGGGCTTTTTTTCGGGAAAACGGCGGCGCGGTATCAGCCGGGCAGCGGATCGGCGTTGCCCATGGCGGTCGTATTGGTGCCGCCATCGACATACATGATCTCGCCCGTTATGCCGCTGGCCAGGTCTGAGAGCAGGAATGCCGCGGCATTGCCGACTTCATCGATGGTCACATTGCGGCGCAGCGGAGCGTGATGGGCGTTGTAGGCCAACAACTTGCCGAAGTTGCCGATCCCCGAGGCAGCCAGGGTCTTGATCGGGCCGGCGGACAGCGCATTGGCGCGAATTCCCTGCGGGCCAAGGCAAAAGGCCAGATAACGGGTTGCCGCTTCGAGGCTGGCCTTGGCCAGGCCCATGGTGTTGTAGTTGGGCATGGTGCGCACCGCGCCGAGATAGCTCAGTGCCAGCAGGGCCGGGTTGTTGCCCTTCAGCAGCAGCGGCCGTGCTGCCTTGGCGAGGGCGGGGTAGCTGTATGACGACACATCGTGCGCGATGCGGAATGATTCCCGCGAGATGCCTTCCAGGAAGTCACCTTCAATGGCGTCATTGGGGGCAAAGGCGATCGAATGCACCAGGCCGTCGAGCCCGTCCCAATGCTTGCCGAGTTCCGTGAAGACGGCTTCGATCTGGGTATCCTCGGCGACATCACAGGGGAAAATGGCCGCGGAGCCGAATTCTTCGGCGAATTTGGCGATGCGATCACGGACGCGCTCATTCTGGTAGGTGAAGGCAAGGTCGGCTCCTTCGCGGTGGCATGCTTTGGCGATGCCGTAAGCGATGGACCGGTGCGAGATCAGCCCGGTGAGCAGAATGCGTTTGCCGGCGAGAAACCCCATCGATCTTCCTTAGTTGAAGCGGACGGCGGATTATAGCGGATCGGCTAAACTCGCCACCATGCGTAGCGTATTCCCATGCCTGTTTCTCCTGCTGCTGACGGCCTGTGGAAGTGCCTGGAATGACCCCTACCCGGCGGCGGATAGGGGTCGGAACATTCTCTACAGCGCCTTTACCGAACGGCCCAAGCATCTTGATCCGGTGCAGTCCTACAGCGAGGACGAGATCACTTTTACCGGGCAGATTTACGAACCGCCGCTGCAGTATCACTATCTCAAACGCCCTTACACGCTGATCGCCGCCACCGCCGAGGCCGTGCCGCAGCCCATCTATATCGATATCCGCGGACGACCCCTGCCAAACAGCGCTGACCCGGCAAGCATCGCCTTCACCGACTATGTGATCACGCTCAAGCATGGCATCCGCTATCAGCCGCATCCGGCTTTTGCCCGCACGGCCGCCGGCGACTACAGCTATCACGCGCTGTCGGCGCAGCAACTGGCCGGCATCAATGCACTGAGCGATTTCACGCAGCGCGACACAAGGGAACTGACGGCGGACGATTACGTTTATGGTCTCAAACGTCTGGCGCATCCGCGTCTGCATTCGCCGATCTTCGGCTTGATGGACGACTACGTGGTCGGCTTGGGCGACTTCGCCGCGCGCCTGAAAGCCGAGAAGGACACGCCCTGGATAGACTTGCGCCAGCACCGTCTGGAAGGTGCCGAGGTAATCGACCGCTATCGTTACCGGATACGGGTCAAGGGCAAGTATCCGCAGTTTCTGTACTGGCTGGCGATGCCTTTCTTCGCGCCCATGCCATGGGAAGCGGACAAATTCCACAGCCAGCCGGGCATGGCCGGGAAGAACCTGACGCTCGACTGGTATCCGGTCGGCACCGGCCCCTACATGCTGAGCGAGAACAATCCCAATGCGCGCATGGTGCTGGAGCGGAACCCCAATTTCCGCCAGGAAAGCTATCCCTGCGAAGGCGAAGCCGAGGACGTCGCAGCCGGCCTGATCAAGGACTGCGGCCAGCCGTTGCCCTTCATTGACAAGGTGGTGTTCACCCGCGAGAAGGAGCAGATACCCTACTGGAACAAGTTCCTGCAGGGCTACTACGATGCCTCCGGAATATCGTCGGACGCCTTCGACCAGGCCGTGCAGGTGAATGCCGGAGAGATCACCCTGTCCGACGACATGCGGGCGCAGGGCATCGTGCTGAGCACCTCGGTGGCGACTTCAAGCATGTACATGGGCTTCAACTGGCTCGATCCGCTGGTCGGCGGCACGGATCCCGGGACCGCGGAAAACGCGCGCAAACTGCGCCAGGCGATCTCCATCGCCATCGACCAGGAAGAGTTCATTTCGATCTTCCAGAACGGACGCGGCATCGCTGCCCAGGACCCGATTCCGCCCGGCATTTTCGGCCACCGCGAGGGCGAGGCGGGGATCAACCGGGACATGTACGACCGGGTGGATGGCCATCCCCGGCGCAAGTCGATCGCCGAAGCCCGGCGTCTGCTGGCCGAGGCCGGGTGGCCCAACGGCCGCGACGCCAGGACCGGCGAAGCGCTGGTGATCAATCTCGACACCACGGCCACCGGCGTTGGCGCCAAGGCGCGCATCGACTGGTTGAACAAGCAGTTCGCCAAGATCGATGTGCAACTGGTGGTGCGCAGCACCGATTACAACCGCTTCCAGGAAAAGGTGCGCAAGGGCGCGGTGCAACTGTTCTACTTCGGCTGGAACGCCGACTACCCCGATCCCGAGAACTTTCTGTTTCTCCTGTATGGCAAGCAGGGCAAGCTGAAGTACCAGGGGGAGAACGCGGCGAACTACGAGAACCCTGAATACGACCGGCTGTTCGAGCGCATGAAGGCCATGGAAAGCGGCGCGGAAAGGCAGCAACTGATCGACGCCATGACGGCCATACTGCGCCACGATGCCCCCTGGATCTGGGGCTTCCATCCCAAGGACTACAGCCTGCGCCACGCCTGGCTGACCAATGCCAAACCGAGCAAGGTCGGCCACAACACACTCAAGTACCAGCGCGTCGATGCCGCTTTGCGCGCGCAGCGCCGCATCGAGTGGAATCGCCCGGTGGTCTGGCCCTTGCTGCTGCTGGTACTGTTTGTCGCGGCCGCGATATGGCCGGCCTGGCGCGGCTACCGGCGGCGGGAAACGGCGACCGCGCGCTAGCGCCGACGCGCAAAGCGCTGCTGGTCCTTGCCTATTCCCCGATCGGCTGCCACTCGCCGTGGCGCAGGGCCTGGAGCGGACGGAACCTGGCCTTGTAGGCCATCTTGCGGCTGTCGCGAATCCAGTAGCCGAGATACAGCCAGGGCAGGCCCGCATGCTGGCACTGGGCTATTTGCCAGAGGATGGCGAAAGTGCCATAGCTGGCGTTCGGCAGGTCCGGGTCGTAAAACGTGTACACCGACGACAGCCCGTCGTCCAGCACGTCGATGATGCTGACGACGCGCAGCACGCCGTTTTCGCGGAATTCGATCAGCCGGCTGTCGACGTGGGTCTGCAACAGAAAGTGCGCGTACTGGTCGCGGCTGTCCTGATCCATGCCGCCACCGGAATGACGCGCCGCCTGATAGCGCTGGTACAACTGGTAGTGCTCCTCGCGGAAGCTCAGGCTGCATTCGCGCGCGATCAGGGCGGCATGCTGGCTCAGGGCGCGGCGCTGACTGCGAGTGGAGATGAACTCACGGACGTCGAGCCGCACCGGCTGGCACTCGCGGCAGGCGTCGCAATACGGGCGATACGTGAATACGCCGCTGCGGCGGAAACCGGCACGCACCAGTTCGCTGTAGCTTGCGCTGTCGATCAGGTGAGTCGGCGTCGCGACCTGGGAGCGGGCGATGCGTCCCGGCAGGTAGGAGCAGCCGTAAGGCGCCGTGGCATAGAACTGCAGCAGCGGAAACGGCGGCAGGTCGCGCAGATGGGTCATCGCGGCCGCCTGAAGTGACCGTCGATGGCTGCGGCAGGCCAGCATCCCGGTGCCTCGCCACTCGCACACAAATCATCCAGCCGCGCCGCAAAATGGCGCCGGGGCATGGGTTTTGCACCGAGAGAGGCGAGGTGAGCGGTTTCCATCTGACAGTCGATTATGCCGAATCCGCGCTGCGTCAGGTGAGCGCACAAATGGGCGAGCGCAATTTTCGACGCATCCCGTGCGTCGGCGAACATCGACTCGCCGTAAAAAGCCCGGCCTATGGCAATACCGTAGAGGCCGCCGGCCAGTTTGTCATCGATCCATGTTTCGACGCTGTGTGCATGGCCTGTGCGGTGCAGTTCGCCATAGGCAGCCTGCATTTCCGCGCTGATCCAGGTTCCCGACTGGCCCTGGCGCGGCTTGCCGGCGCAGGCACGGACGACGTCGCCGAAGGCGGTATCGAGCCGCACCTGGTAGTTTGCATTGCGCAGGGTCTTCGCCAGGGAGCGGGATATTTTTAACTCGTCGGGAATCAGCGTCATGCGTGGATCAGGACTCCACCACAGGATGGGCTGGCCCTGCGAGTACCACGGGAATATGCCGCGTCCATAGGCGGCCAGCAGCCGTTGCGGACTCAGATCGCCACCGGCGGCGAGCAGACCGTTGGGTTCCGCCAGCGCCGTGTCGAGCAGGGGGAACGAAACGTCCTCAGGCAGCCAGGGAATCATCGATGCGGAGAGGAAGTGACAAGCCGGCCGGCACCGGCAATGACCGGGAGGGCCGCCATTCCGGGGCGCGACTAATCGGGATTGATGCGGCGGGCGCCGTTGAATCGCTTCGTCCAGTAGCCGTCACGCAGATCCTCGATGCGGACGCGGCCGCCGCTGCGCGGAGCGTGGACAAACTGGTTGTCGCCGAGATAGATGCCGACATGGGAAAAGGCGTGGCGCATGGTGTTGAAGAAGACCAGATCGCCGGGGCGGAGTTCGTCCCGGCTGATTTCCTGTCCGGAGCGGCTCATTTCCTTCGAACTGCGCGGCAGTATCAGTCCGAGCCCTTCGCGGAAAACGTGGCTGACGAAACCGGAACAGTCGAAGCCGGCCTCGGGGGAACTGCCGCCGCGACGATAGCGGATGCCGAGCAGATCCATGGCCTGATCGATGGCATCCTGCGCCGTCGCCGTGGCGCGGTCGACGAAAGACACCTGCAGCGGAGACGGAACCACGATCGGTTCGTCGGCACGGGCAGGGAGGGACAGAAGCAGGCCGGCGAGAAGAAAAACTCTCGCCAAGCAGAGGCGTTTATCTGGCATGGAGGCGGACTATGCCTCGTCCTTCCTTGCCTGTAAACCCCTCTGGCAGTATTGATTAAGCGTCCTGTAAGCCTCGTCTGGCTATAATCGGCCGTTCCAGTGTCCGAGAGACCCTAACTGTCGGGTGCTGACCGGGGACGAATTCGAGGGGGCTGTCATGGGCTTCAAGGCTTACCTGATCAATCAGGAAGAAGGCAAGGTTGTCAGCCGCTTCGCCGACATGGACGAATCGCAGCTTGATCCGGGCGAAGTCAGCATCGCCGTCACCCACTCCAGCATCAATTACAAGGATGCCCTGGCGGCGACCGGTGCCGGGCGCATCATTCGCCGTTTTCCCTGCATCGGCGGCGTCGATCTGGCCGGGCGGGTGGCTGCCAGCGCGGATCCCCGCTTCAATCCCGGCGACGAGATACTGGCGACCAGCTACGATATCGGCGTCGCCCATCACGGCGGTTATGCCGAACGCGCCCGTCTGCCGGCCGACTGGGTGGTCAAACTGCCGGCCGGTCTTTCCCTGCACGACGCAATGGCGCTGGGCACGGCCGGTTTCACGGCGGGGCTCGCCGTGGTGCGCATGGAGCACGACGGCCTGAGCCCGGAAAAGGGGCCGGTGGTGGTTTCCGGTGCGACCGGCGGCGTCGGCAGCATCGCGATAGCGATTCTTGCCAGGCGCGGTTACCACGTTGTCGCCCTGACCGGCAAGGAGGCCGAGAGCGACTATCTGAAACACCTCGGTGCCAAGGAAGTCATGCTGCGCCAGTCGCTCGACCTGGCGAAGATCAAGCCGCTGGGCAAGGAAACCTGGGCCGGTGCGGTGGATAACCTGGGCGGCGACGTGCTGGCCTGGATGGCCAGCACCATGCAGGTGGGCGGCACACTGGCCGCGATCGGCCTGGCCGCCAGCTTCAGTCTCAATACCACCGTCATGCCCTTCATCTTGCGTGGCGTCAGCCTGCTGGGCATCGATTCCGTAAACTGCCCGATGGCGCAGCGGGCGGAAGTCTGGCGGCATCTGGCGACGGACATGCGTCCGGCCCACCTGGCGGCGGGCCAGGGCGGCATGACGCGCGACATCGCTTTTGCCGATTTGCCGGCGGCATTCGACGACTACATTCAAGGCCGCGCCAGAGGTCGTGTCGTGGTCAACATCGCAGCCTGAGCAATACTCAGTTCCACCTCTTACCAACTAAAAACGAATCAGCGAGGATCCTCATGGGAAAGTATGCCGAGTTTCACCAGCGTTCAATCAATCAACGCGATGACTTCTGGGCCGAGCAGTCGGCGTTGATCGACTGGCAGACGCCGCCAAAGCAAATCTGTGACTATTCCCGACCGCCGTTCGCCAACTGGTTCGTCGGCGGCAAGACCAACCTCTGCCACAACGCCGTTGATCGCCACGCCGCCAAGCGTCCCGATGCCCGCGCCCTGATCTACATCTCGACCGAGACCAACGAGGAAAAGAGCTATTCCTTCGCCGAACTCAAGTCGGAAGTCATGCGCATGGCGGCGATCATGAAGTCGCTGGGCGTCGCCAAGGGTGACCGCGTCCTGATCTACATGCCGATGATCGCCGAGGCGACCTTCGCCATTCTTGCCTGCGCCCGCATCGGCGCCATCCATTCGGTCGTCTTCGGCGGCTTCGCCTCCGGTTCGCTGGCGACGCGCATCGACGATGCCAAGCCGAAGCTGATTGTTTCCAGCGATGCCGGCATGCGCGGCGGCAAGGCGGTACCCTACAAGCACCTGCTCGATGAAGCCTGCAAACTCGCCGAGTTCCCGCCGCAGAAGACGCTGATGATCGATCGCGGCCTGGACAAGGGTTGGCCCCGGGTCGCCGGTCGCGACGTCGATTACGCCGAGCTGCGGGCGCAGCACATGAATGCCGACGTGCCCTGCGAGTGGCTGGAATCGACCGAGCCGTCGTATATCCTCTACACCTCCGGCACCACCGGCAAGCCGAAAGGCGTGCAGCGCGATACGGGCGGCTATGCCGTGGCGCTGGCGGCGTCGATGAAGCACATATTCACCGGCGGCGAAGGCGAGACCATGTTCTCCACCTCCGACATCGGTTGGGTGGTCGGCCACAGCTATATCATCTACGGCCCGCTGATCGCCGGCATGGCCACCATCATGTACGAGGGCACGCCGATCCGTCCGGATCCCGGCATCTGGTGGCAGATCGTCGAGAAATACAAGGTCAATGTCATGTTCTCGGCGCCGACCGCAGTTCGTGTGCTGAAGAAGAGCGACAACAGCTGGCTGCACAAGTACGACCTGTCGTCCCTCAAACACCTGTTCCTCGCCGGCGAGCCGCTCGATCAGCCGACCCACGAATGGATCATGGGCGAGCTCAAACTGCCGGTGATCGACAATTACTGGCAGACCGAAACCGGCTGGCCGATATTGTCCACGGTGCGTGGCGTCGAGGACACCAAGATCAAGTTCGGCACGCCGAGCTTCGCCGTCTACGGCTATGACCTGCGCATCTTCCGCGAGGACGGCACGGTATGCGATGCCAATGAAAAAGGCATTGTCGGCATCGTGCCGCCGCTGCCGCCCGGCTGTCTGTCTACCATATGGGGCGACGACGACCGCTTTGTCAGCACCTATTTCAGCCTGTTCAAGGAGCCGCTCGTCTATTCCTCCTTCGACTGGGGCATCAAGGACGAAGAGGGCTATCACTACATCCTCGGTCGCACCGACGACGTCATCAACGTTGCCGGCCACCGCCTCGGTACGCGCGAGATCGAAGAGGCGATACAAGGCCACGCGGCGGTCGCCGAAGTCGCCGTGGTCGGCGTCAGCGATCAGTTGAAGGGCCAGGAGCCGGTGGCCTTCGCCGTGGTCAAGGATGCGGCGCGAGTCGCCACCCCCGAATTGCGTGTGGCCCTGGAAGCGGAGATCAAGAAGGCCGTCGACAACAGCCTGGGTGCCATCGCCCGGCCGAAGCGGGTGCATTTTGTTACCGGCCTGCCCAAGACCCGTTCCGGGAAGATGCTGCGACGTTCCATTCAGGCGCTCGCCGAAGGCCGCGATGCCGGCGACTTGACCACCATCGACGATCCGTCCACCCTCGAGCAGATCAAGGCGGCATTGGCGGGCTGATAAACTGTTTGACCGAAGGCGCGATTCGGGTAGAATTCGCGCCTCTTTTGCAGGCAGCAGGCGCGTAGCTCAGCTGGTTAGAGCACCACCTTGACATGGTGGGGGTCGTTGGTTCGAGTCCAATCGCGCCTACCAACACAAAGAAAGCGCGGCGCAGCCGCGTTTTTCATTTCGATGCCAGAGATCCGCTTACCCGACGGTTCGGTCAGGAGCTTCCCCGCCCCGGTGACGGTGGCGGAGGTGGCGCTTTCGATCGGCCCGGGCCTGGCCAAGGCGGCCCTCGCCGGCCGCGTCGGCGGCAAGGTCGTGGACACCAGTTTCAGGATCGAATCCGATGCCGACCTCGCGATCATCACCGATCGCGATCCCGAGGGCCTCGAGGTGCTGCGCCACTCGAGCGCGCACCTGCTTGCCCATGCAGTGAAGGAACTGTTTCCCGAAGCCCAGGTGACGATCGGCCCGGTCATCGAGAATGGCTTCTTCTACGACTTCGCCTACAAGCGGCCGTTCACGCCCGAAGACCTGGTGACGATCGAGAAGCGCATGACCGAGATCGCCAAGCGCGACATCCCGGTGGCGCGCACCGAAATGCCGCGCGACGAAGCCGTGGCGTTCTTTCGCGGGCAGGGCGAGTCCTACAAGGCCGAGATCATTGCCTCGATCCCGTCCAACGAACCCATCTCATTGTACGGACAGGGAAACTTCATTGATCTCTGTCGCGGCCCGCACGTGCCCTCGACCGGGAAGCTGAAGGTATTCAAGCTGATGCGGGTGGCCGGCGCGTACTGGCGCGGCGACTCCAAGAACGAGATGCTCCAGCGCATCTACGGCACCGCCTGGGCGAAGAAGGAAGACCAGGAGGCCCACCTCAAGATGCTGGAGGAGGCGGAGAAGCGCGACCACCGGCGCCTCGGCAAGCAACTCGACCTCTTCCATATGCAGGAGGAAGCGCCCGGGCTGGTGTTCTGGCACCCCAAGGGCTGGGCCGTCTGGCAGGAAGTCGAGCAGTACATGCGGCGCGTCTACCGCGACAACGGCTATCAGGAAGTGCGCTGCCCGCAGATCCTCGACCGGAGCCTCTGGGAGCGCACCGGCCACTGGGAAAACTACCGGGAAAACATGTTCACGACTTCGTCGGAGAACCGCGACTACGCGGTGAAGCCGATGAACTGCCCGGGCCATATCCAGGTGTTCAACCAGGGCGTGAAAAGCTATCGCGACCTGCCTTTCCGGCTGGGGGAGTTCGGCGCCTGCCACCGCAACGAGCCCTCCGGTGCGTTGCACGGCCTCATGCGCGTGCGCGGGTTCGTGCAGGACGACGGCCATATCTTCTGCACCGAGGACGACATCCTGCCCGAGTGCGAAGCGTTCACTGCGCTTTTGCAGAAGGTCTACCAGGACTTCGGCTTCACCGAGGTGATCTACAAGGTCGCCACCCGCCCCGCCAAGCGCATCGGTGCGGACGAGCTCTGGGACAAGGCCGAGGCGGCCCTGATGGAGTCCCTGCGCCGCTCAAACATCGATTTCGTGGTTTCGCCCGGGGAAGGGGCCTTTTACGGCCCGAAAATCGAATATTCGCTCAAGGACGCGATCGGCCGCGTCTGGCAGTGCGGCACGATCCAAGTCGATTTCTTCATGCCGCAGCGCCTCGGGGCCGAGTACGTGGGCGAGGACAACGCCCGGCACGTCCCGGTCATGCTCCACCGGGCCATTGTGGGCTCCATGGAGCGGTTCCTGGGGATCCTGATCGAGAACTTCGCCGGGGCGTTCCCGCTGTGGCTGGCCCCCGAGCAGGTGGTGGTCATGAACATTTCCGAGCACCAGGCCGACTACGCCGAAACGGTCGCGGGAGCCCTGCGGGGCGCCGGGTGGCGGGCCGTGGCGGATTTGCGAAACGAAAAAATTTCCTATAAAATACGAGAACATAGCTTGCAAAAGCTTCCCTACCAGGTCGTTGTGGGGGACAAGGAAAAGCAGGCTGGGACGGTGGCCGTGCGCACGCGCGGCGGTGAAGACCTCGGGGCCATGCCTTTGGAGGCCTTTATCGCTCGCCTCACAACCGAGGCGAAAGCGCAAAGCACGGCCTGATTTTTTGGCGCGGCCATGGGGCTGCGCACGGTCAGCGCGGCGACCGGAAATGTGCCGCCATCAGAGGAGTTTGCACTCATCGCACTCGACAGCAAGGCGCAGCGTCTCAATGCCCAGATTACCGCCCTCGAGATCCGTCTCGTAGGGGAAGAGGGCGAGCAGCTCGGCATCGTCTCCATTGCGGATGCGATGCGGATGGCGGAGGAAAAGGAAATCGACCTCGTGGAGATCGCGCCGCTCGCGGTCCCGCCCGTCTGCAAGCTCATGGACTTTGGCAAGTTCCGGTACCGCGAGCAGAAGAAGGCGCACGAAGCCAAGCTGAAGCAGAAGCAGATCCAGGTGAAAGAGGTCAAGTTCCGCCCGGGCACTGACGAGGGTGACTACAAGATCAAGCTGAGGAACCTCATCCGCTTCCTCGAGGAAGGCGACAAGACGAAGATCACGCTGCGGTTTCGCGGCCGTGAGATGGCGCACCAGGAGTTCGGTGTGCGCCTGCTGGAAAAGGTGAAGGCAGACCTCGAGCCGTACGGCGTGGTGGAGAACTTCCCCAGGATGGAAGGCCGCCAGATGGTGATGGTGCTGGGACCGAAGAAGAAGGACATCAAGGTGGCGGCACCGCAGAAGCCCAGAGCGCCGAAGCCTCCGAGGCCGGAAGGCGCCGCCCCTGAAACAGTTGCGGAGCCGAAACCGGCAGAAGCCTGAATTTGAAGTTGCAGTAGCAGTAATGCAGTAACCAAGAAGTGACTACCGGGTATCAAGCGCTCGCGCGGCGAGCCACCTGGCGTCATGTTAAAAAAGCGGGAGCATTTATGCCCAAGATGAAGACGAAGAAAAGCGCCTCCAAGCGGTTCAAGGTGCGCGGGTCCGGCAGCATCAAGCGCGGCAGCGCCAACCTGCGCCACATCCTTACGAAGAAGTCGACGAAGCGCAAACGCCACCTGCGCGGTACCAGCGCCGTCCACCAGAGCAACATGGTCGCGGTTCGCGCCATGATGCCGTACGCGTAAAGGAGAGGACAAATGCCAAGAGTCAAACGTGGAGTAACGGCGCACGCGCGCCACAAGAAGGTCCTCGACCTCGCCAAGGGGTTCCGCGGCCGTCGCAAGAACGTATTCCGCATCGCCAAACAGGCGGTGATGAAGGCGGGGCAGTACGCCTACCGTGACCGCCGCAACCGGAAGCGCACGTTCCGCGCGCTGTGGATCGCCCGCATCAACGCGGCGGCCCGCTCGCACGGCATCAAGTACAGCGTGTTCATGAACGGCCTGAAGAAAGCCAATATCGAGATCGACCGCAAGATGCTTGCGGACATCGCGGTGATGGACAAGGCCGCGTTTGCCAAGATCGCCGGGCAGGTCAAGGCCTCCCTCGCGGCCTGAGTTGACATAGGGACGCGGAGAAAAGCGAGGGCGAGCCCCTCGCTTTTCATTTGTGCAGATGCTGAACCTCGAAGATATCGTTGCGCGCGCTCTGGCGGAGTTTTCGGCCGCCGGTGAGCCGTCGGCGCTCGAAAACGCCAAGGCGGGCTATCTTGGCAAGACGGGTGAGCTGACCGCGCTGCTGAAGACGCTCGGCAAACTCGCCCCCGAAGAGAGGAAGACCGCGGGCGCCGCGATCAATGTCGCCAAGGAAACACTGGAGGCAGCGCTCGATGCGCGCCGGGCGGCCCTTGCCGACGCGAAGATGCAGGCGCGCCTCGCGCAGGAGGCGCTCGATGTCTCCCTGCCCGGCCGCGGCCGCGGCAACGGCGGCATCCATCCCGTGATCCGCACCTGGCAGCGATGCGAGGAGATCTTCCGCTCGATCGGCTTTGACGTGGCCGATGGCCCCGAGATCGAGACCGACTGGCACAATTTCACGTCGCTCAACAATCCGGAGAACCACCCGGCGCGCTCGATGCAGGACACGTTCTACGTCGATGCTAAGGATTCGTCCGGCCTGCAGCTGCTGCTGCGCACGCATACGAGCCCGATGCAGGTGCGCTATGCGCGAATGCACAAGCCACCGATCAAGGTCATCGCGCCGGGCCGCACCTACCGGGTGGACTCGGACGCGACCCACTCGCCGATGTTCCACCAGGTGGAAGGATTGTGGATCGACGAGCACATCAGCTTTGCCGACCTGAAGGGCGTGTACACGGACTTCCTGCGGCGCTTTTTCGAGACGGACGCGCTGCAGGTACGTTTCCGTCCTTCGTACTTCCCGTTCACCGAGCCCTCGGCGGAGATCGACATGCAGTTTGCCGATGGGCCCTTCAAGGGGCGCTGGCTGGAGATCTCCGGGTCCGGCCAGGTGCACCCGACCGTGATCCGCAACTACGGCCTCGACCCGGAGCGCTATATCGGGTTTGCCTTCGGCTCAGGCCTCGAGCGGCTCACGATGCTGCGCTATGGCATCGACGACCTGCGCCTGTTCTTCGACGGCGACCTGCGTTTCCTGAAGCAGTTCTAGCATGCTGATCCCGGAAAGCTGGCTTCGCACCCTCGCCAACCCGTCGATGACGACGGCCGAACTCGCGCACCTGCTCACCATGTCGGGCCTCGAGGTCGAGTCCTGCACGCCGGTGGCGCCGCCGTTCACCGGCATCGTGGTGGGTGAGGTGCTCACGGTGGCGAAGCATCCCAACGCCGACAAGCTCTCGCTGTGCAGCGTGAATGCCGGCCAGGGCGAGCCCTTGCAGATCGTCTGCGGTGCGCCCAACGTGCGTGCAGGCATGAAGGTGCCGCTCGCGATGATCGGTGCGAGCTTGCCGGGCCTCGAGATCAAGGCGGCGAAAATGCGCGGCGTCGAGAGCCAGGGGATGCTCTGCTCGGCTCGCGAACTCGGCATGTCGGAAGACCACAGCGGCCTGCTCGAGTTGGACGCCGCTGCAGTGGTCGGCGGCAACGTGCGCGACCTGCTGCAGCTCGACGACCATGTGTTCGAGATCAAGCTGACGCCGAACAAGGCCGACTGCCTGTCGGTGCTGGGCGTTGCGCGCGAGGTTGCCGCGCTCACGCGCGCAAAACTCCTGCCGCCCGATGTGAAACCCGTCGCGGCAAAATCGGACGCGAAGGTTGCATTCGGGATCACCGATGCAGACGGATGCGGCCGCTTCACCGGGCGCGCCATCCGCAACGTCAACGCCAAGGCGCCCACGCCGGACTGGATGAAGCAGCGCCTCGAGCGAGCAGGGCAGCGATCCATTTCCGCGCTGGTCGACGTCACGAACTACGTGATGCTTGAGCTGGGGCGGCCGCTGCATGTGTACGACCAGGACAAGCTCAGCGGTGCGATCGATGTGCGGTGGGGCCGGGCGGGCGAGAAGCTGAAGCTTCTCAACGAGCAGACGGTCGATGTCGATGCCAATGTCCTTTGCATCGCCGACGGCTCCGGACCGATCGGCCTCGCGGGCATCATGGGCGGGGACTCGACCAAGGCGGAGCTCGAGACGACCAACATCTTCCTCGAGTCGGCGTTTTTCTTCCCGGCGGCCATTGCGGGGCGCTCGCGGCGCTACAACTTCTCGTCTGATGCGTCCCACCGGTTCGAACGGGGCGTGGACTTCGACAACAATATCGCCGGCATCGAGCGCGCGACGCAGCTCGTGCTCGAAATCTGCGGCGGCGAACCCGGCCCGACTGTGGATCTCGTCAGCAGGCTGCCTGAGCGCAAGCCCGTGGCAATGCGGATCGAACGGGCCCGCAAGATCATCGGCGTGCCGGTATCCGCCGACGAGATGGCCGATATCTTCACGCGGCTGTCGCTGCCTTTCACGCGCAGCGACGATGCGTTCACCGTTACACCGCCTTCATATCGCTTCGACATCGAGATCGAGGAAGACCTGATCGAGGAAATCGCGCGCGTCTACGGGTTCGAGCGCATCCCGGCGAATCCGCCGAGCGCGCCAGCCGCAATGCGCACTGAGCCCGAAGGGCGCCGCTCGCTGCATGCGCTGCGCGCGCTGCTGGCCGGGCGCGACTACCAGGAAGTGGTGAACTTCAGTTTTGTCGACGCAGGGTGGGAAGCCGACCTTGCCGGCAACCCGGACCCGATCAAGCTGCTCAACCCGATCGCCAGCCACCAGTCGGTGATGCGCAGCACGCTGCTGGGCGGGCTGATCGAGACGATCCGCTACAACGCTGCGCGCAAGCTGTCGCGCATCCGCGTTTTCGAAGTCGGCCGTGCGTTCCTCCGGGATGCTTCGGTCAAGGAGGGCGACCTGGCGGTCGCCGGCCTGCACCAGCCCATGCGCATCGCTGC
>SESD01000627.1_pt1 | contig 21748 bp, 22 predicted proteins | sample 3171411 | NCBI WGS metagenome assembly SESD01 (sample SAMN06051880, study PRJNA518727) | freshwater metagenome | biome: subpolar coniferous forest; feature: holomictic lake; material: water; isolation source: holomictic Lake 442, 16.5 m depth | place: Canada: near Kenora, Ontario | collected...
TGGCGATTGGGATTTCTGGACTGATTGGAAAGATAGACGTTTATGGGTGACTGTTGCACCAATCGTGTCAATTACGTTCCCTGCTGCTGTTCAAGCATGTTTGTGGTATCGCTACCGTTTGCCATTTGGCGCAGTAGTTTGTGTATTAGGTTTGTTGTTGGGTGAATGGGTTAACCGTTACTTGAACTTCTGGGGTTGGACGTACTTCCCAGTTAACTTCTGCTTCCCATCAAACTTGATGCCAGGCGCAGTAGTATTAGATGCTATCTTAATGTTGTCAGGTAGCATGACAGTAACTGCTGTAGTAGGCGGTTTGGCGTGGGGTTTATTGTTTTATCCAGGTAACTGGCCAGTTATTGCACCATTACATGTTCCTGTTGAGTACAACGGCATGATGATGACTTTAGCTGACTTGCAAGGTTATAACTATGTTAGAACTGGTACACCTGAATACATCCGTATGGTTGAAAAAGGTACTTTAAGAACTTTCGGTAAAGACGTTGCTCCAGTATCAGCGTTCTTTTCTGGTTTCGTAAGCATCATCATTTACTTCTTGTGGCACTTCTTTGGTAGATGGTTCGCTTCAACTGATTTCGTCAGTGGCGAAAACGTTTAATCTGAAGAATTACATTACCACATTGGGGGATATATGAAATTATTAAAAGACAAAGTTGCTAAGTTGTCCTTTGTCGCATTGTTAGCTGCTTCTTCTGCTGCAATGCTTTACACACCGACAGCAGCCGCTCACGGTGAAAAATCACAAGCAGCGTTTATGCGTATGCGTACTATTCACTGGTTTGACTTGAATTGGTCAAAAGAAGAAGTGAAAGTAAACGATACTATGACTGTTACTGGTAAATTCTACGTTTTCGCAGGCTGGCCAGAAACTGTTGACAAACCAGAAGTCTCGTTCTTGAACGTAGGTATTCCTGGTCCTGTTTTCATTCGTCAAGGATCTTGGATTGGTGGTCAATTAGTACCACGTTCAGTATCTTTGGAACTAGGCGAAACTTATGAATTCAAAGTATTGTTGAAAGCTCGTCGCCCAGGTGATTGGCACGTTCACTCTATGATGAACGTTCAAGGTGGTGGTCCAATCATCGGACCTGGCAAATGGACAACCATTACCGGCTCCATGAAAGATTTCGTAAACCCTGTTACTACTTTAACAGGCGAAACCATTGATCTTGAAACTTACAACTTAGATAATACCTATTTCTGGCACGCTTTATGGTATGCCATTGGTTTAGCTTGGTTAGCTTATTGGGTTCGTAAACCAATGTTTATTCCACGTTCAATTGCGATTGAATCTGGTAAATCAAACACATTGATTACATCTACTGATAAAAAAGTTGGCATGGCATTCACAGCTGGTACTATCGCACTTGTTGCGTTTGGTATGACTTCAACAAATGCTAAATATCCTATAACAACACCACTACAAGCTGGTTTGTTACGCGGTATGAAAACATTTGAAATGCCTGCTAAAACTATTACTGTTAAAGTTGAAGACGCAACTTATCGTGTACCAGGTCGTGCAATGCAAATGACCTTAAAAATCACTAACAACGGCGATTCAGCTGTTCGTTTAGGTGAATTTAACACAGCTTCTGTTCGTTTCTTAGACTCAGCAGTATTAGAAGATACAACTGGCTACCCAGATGACTTATTGGCTGAAGATGGTTTAACTGTTAGCGATAATAGCCCATTAGCACCAGGTCAAACAAGAACTGTTCAAGTTACTGCGTCTGACGCGGCTTGGGAAGTTTATCGTTTAGCTGATTTGATTTACGATCCAGATAGTCGTTTCGCTGGTTTGTTATTCTTCTTTGATGCTGCTGGTAAACGTCAAATGATTACAGTGGATGCTCCTTTAATTCCTGTATTCATCTAGTCGTTTAGCGTAAGCTATCTGAAAAAAACCCCCCGTTGTGTACACAACGGGGGGTTTTTATTGCCAAATTTATTTTTTGCGATAAAAATAAACACCACAAAAAAATGCAAATAATCCAGCCATACCACCAGAAATCAGTATTTTCTTTTCTTTCAGCCATGCAAACGGATTTTCGCCGACATGAAATAAAATTTTTAATTTATCCTCGTCAGAAATAGCTTCTTCTCCACCAATAAGTAAAATAAATGTGTAATCCCCTTTTTTATCTAAATCAACTTGTGCTTCAACTACGCCAGTTGAATATATTTTGGGTTCAACATGGGTTAATTCTCGAATTTCTTTGAAGTCACTCAGTTTAGAGCCTGTTTTTTCTATTTCAATTACTCTAATACCAATCGGCGTTTTGCGAATATCACGGTCGATTAAATCCGCAGCAAAAAATGCTTTGCCTATGTCAGGCAATTCTTGACAATACGGTTTTAATAACGCATTACGATCATCGCCTTGTTGTGGCATTGTGGGTTTTAAATACGCGCTAAAATGCACAGCATAAAAATCATTCGCAACCAAACAACCGACGCTATTAACGTCAGAAATTTGAGGTGGTGTACCCAATTTTTCTGACATATCACAACCTGTCAATGTGCCTACAATTAACGTGCCTAAGATAATTTTTTTTTTCATAAATTATGGTTTGATGGTGAATTGAAATTTGCCGGTAACAATGTGTGTATCAATCGAAACAACGCGATAGCGTACTGTATAGGTATCGGCGGACAATTTTGGAATGGTGCAGTATAAATGCGAGCCGTCGAGCATTTCTTGTTGCACGTCTTTGTTATCAACCCGATTACCTTTGCTATCTATGACTGCAACTGCTTTGTATTCACCGCCCACTTTGTCGTTAAACCACACATCAATTTGTTTCGGTGAAACGGTAAGAGTCGCATTTTGTTCAGGTTGCGATTTAACCATAATTGCGTGAGAAAATGCGGACAACGGTGAGATAACAGTGGTAATAAAAAACAATGATTGTAAAAGTGCTTTTGCAGAATAAGATTTCATAAAAAATTATTACTTGAAGTAGAAAAAGGGTTCATTATAACCCAACTAAACTTCAAAATTTCTAACCTAATCTTTATGAAAAATTTAAAAATAATCATTCTCTTTTTTATCTTATTGAATAACATTTCTGTGCGGGCAGACGACACTTTGCCCGATTTTAGTTTTCCAGATAGCGACGAAAAAACGCAGAGTATTTCCAAATGGAAGGGCAAAATGTTAGTCATTAACTTTTGGGCGACATGGTGTCAGCCATGTTTAAAAGAAATTCCCGAATTCATGCAATTACAAACGCAATTTTCCAAACAAAATGTGCAGTTTATCGGTATTGCGATTGACGAATTAGCAGTTGTGACGCGCTACAAAAACACGGTAAATATGAATTATCCCGTGTTAATTAGCAGCGAATGGGGCGGGTTTAATTTGGCGCAACAACTCGGTAATAGCTCGAATACTGTGCCTTATACGGTGGTGGTGGATCTGGCTGGGCAAATTATTTATCGTCACGCCGGTGCGGTTAAAAAAGAAGATTTAGTTGCCGTGATTGCAAAATAGCTTATTCCAACCACGTCATCGCCCATTGATTTGCCTGTTTAGGTTGTTTTTCTGTCCAAAAAATTAAGGCATTATTTTCATTAGTAACAATGCGTGGATGCGTTGAATTTGTGCTATTTGCCGATAAACGACACGGCGTTGACCATGATGTGCCTTTATCGGTCGATTCAGAGGAAAAAATTCCTGTTCCGTCTTTACTCATTTCGTCCCAAACGACAATAACGCGATTTTTTAAAACGGCAATGTCGCTATGTGTGGCATTTTGACGGATTTTGACGGGGAAATTCGTAATTGAATTCACCGTGTATAAACCCAATTTCGATGCTTCGCCCGTCCAAACACTGGCGTAAAAAGCGTTATTTTCGTCGAATGCAATGCCACCACCAACATGCGGACATCCATCAAAATGCCAATTAAATTCGCCTACCGTTTTTTTGCTTTGCCAATTTTGACCATTATCACTTGAACTGAGCAATGTCATATCTCGCGGATTCATATCACGATAAAGCACATGAAGCTCGTTATTCGGTGACACAGCCAGCGTATTCCAACAACACGAACAACTTGATTCATCGAGTTTGGAAGGCGTTTGCCAGTTTTCACCGTTATCCATCGAACGTGAATAACGTAAACTCTGATAACCATTTTCTTCAGGATCAGCCAGCCAAACTGTGTGAAAGTTGCCTTTTTTATCAGCAATTAAATCCGCGTGCGATTGATCGCCAGCATTATCAACAGCGGGATTTTTACCCGCTTGCCACGTTTTGCCGGCATCGTGTGAATACATGCTGATTAACGCGCCACTGTTTGGAATTTCGCCTTGCGTTTGCCAAATTGCGACGATATTTTGTCCGTTCGCGGCAAGCTGAACATCATTTCCACGAGCCGCAAGGGCAGCCGAAAACGTATTTTGAACATTAACGGGTGACGACCAATGTTTGCCATTATCGTTCGATTGTAAATAACGCACAGTTTGCGCTTTATCTTTTTCATTTTTCAAACCAGAAACCAGCGCGTGCAAGGTTTCGCCATCTTTATAAACATCGAAACTACTGATTTCTAGCAAACCCACCGACGTTTTTGGATAAAAAGTTGTCGTCAAAGTAGGTGGCGCAATAATTGCTGAACAACTTTGTAATAAAATTAACGCACCCGCAGAAAAAATCGTTTTCATCATAAGCTCATAAACAAAAATAGTGAATTTCGTAAGGTTCATTATAATAGTTGTGGGTCAATTTACCGTGAACATTTAGAGGTCGAATTATGAATAATAAAAATAAAATCGCGTTAATTTCTGCATTTTTAATGGTGCAAACCGTATCAGCGGTTGAAATGAAAAATTTTGACGGCATTAGGTTTGTTAAAATCGAAGCTGGTTGTTTTCAAATGGGACAAGATAAACAAACGGATTTGAAAGAAAAAGACAAGCAAACGACTGGAAATGAGTTGCCGCAGCATAAAGTGTGCATCGATAAACCATTTTATTTGGGCGAATCTGAAATTACCCAAAAACAATGGGAAGATGTGATGGGGAGTAATCCAAGTAAATTCAAAGGAATGTATCGCCCTGTTGAAAAAGTGACTTGGAACGACACGCAATTGTTTATTCAAAAGTTAAATGACCGTGCAAAAGGTAATTTCTATCGTTTGCCAACTGAAGCCGAATGGGAATACGCGGCGAGAGCTGGGACAACGACGATTTATTCGTTTGGTGATGATTCTAAAACCATTCGGGATTATGCGTGGTTTGGCAATGAAGGTTACGGTGGCGATACACACGAAGTCGGGCAGAAGAAAGCGAATGCTTGGGGTTTAGTTGATATGCACGGTAATGTGTGGGAATGGGTACAAGATTGGTACGATTCCAATTATTACAAAAATAGTCTTGAAACCAATCCCCAAGGCGCAGAATCTGGACAATATAAAATTTATCGCGGTGGAAGTTGGGTAGCGAAAGCCCCACTTTTACGTTCGGCAACTCGTTACAGTGGTTTGCCTGGCATACGCTCTGGCGATATTGGTTTTCGGTTGGTGCGTGACATTAAATAATCACTCAAACTGCGACAAATTGCCGCGTGACAATATGTCGCGCGACAATTTGCCACATTTTCAAACGGTGAATTTGCAATTAAACTAAATGCAACTTATGAGGTGTCACTCATAAGTGTTGCGTAAATCAATTCCAATTTTCTAACCGTGAGATAAAAGAATGAAAAAATTAAGCAAAAACCAAATTATTATTGCGGCGGCTGTTTCTGCGTTGACAGCGATTGTTGCGTTTCAACAAGTGAGCGTTGCAGATTCAAAGTCTAGCGAACCGAAAAGCGTCGGCTGGTACACGGCAAATATAAAAGCGGCTCAAGCTAAAAATAACGAATGTCGTGGTGAGTTAGGTAACGCTGAATTACAAGCAACTCCTGATTGTGTCCATGCGTTAGATGCGTTGCAAATCAGTTTCAAATAAAATTTTGCATAAGGAGTTCTCCCGTTGGTTTGATGATTTGGACGAGGATGCTCGCACTCCGTCCAAATCGGTAGTCATGGGGAATGTAACTTCGCTTTACTCATTGCGGGTGACTACCTTTCCGCCACCTAAATGGCGGGGTTTTAAAGCCTTTTCGATGATTCATTGTTAAACAATGAATCAAAATAAAACGCATGCGTCCCTCATAATTGAATCGCACAGCATCAAAATTATCGAAGTATTGATTTATTTAATAGCTTGTACGAAATGGAAAAGTACAGAATCGTGAAACGTTTTAAATATGTTAGGTAGATTTTCAAACATTGTTGTCCTTGCCGTTCGTTAAAAAATTTACTTCTGAAACCGCTTTAAAACTTGAAACATTGCCGCTGCTTTGTCGAAACTTTCTTGGTATTCGTCTTCGACTTTTGAATCATTCACAATGCCGCCGCCCGCCCAAAACCGAATCGTATCGTGCGATTGAACCAAGGTGCGAATGGCGATATTGGTGTCCATGTTGCCATTAAAATCGATGTAACCAATCGCGCCACAATAAACGCCGCGCCGATTTGGTTCGAGTTCTTCAATCACTTGCATGGCGCGAATTTTCGGTGCGCCCGTAATCGAACCGCCTGGAAAACACTGTTGCAACAAATCCAGCGCGTGTTGATTGTTGTTTAATTCGCCCGTCACGGTACTCACCAAATGATGGACGGTGCTGTAACTTTCGATTTCAAACAACTTCGGCACGCGCACATTTTGACAGACTTTGCTGATGTCGTTCCGCAACAAATCCACAATCATCACATTTTCCGCGCGGTCTTTGGGGCTGGTTTTTAAATCGGTAATTTGCGCGTCATTTTCGATTTCGTCAGATTTGCGTGGGCGCGTGCCTTTAATCGGTTTCGTTTCAACGTGCCGCCCTGTCAATTTTAAAAAACGTTCGGGCGACGAACTCAAAATTTTCACGTTGGGGAAATTCAAATACGCACTAAACGGCGCGGCGTTAATTTCGCGCAACGCTTGATACGCTTGCAAAGTATCGCCTTCGCACGTCGCGGAAAAACGTTGCGTTAAATTGACTTGATAACAATCGCCTTCTTTCAGGTAATGTTTTATTTTTTGAAAAGCGTGCGCGTAACCATTTTGCGAAAAATTGGCTGTGATTTCGCTGGTGACAGAAAATAATTCTGTTTCGTCTGGCGTGGCTAATTGACTTAAATCACACAGAATTTCATCGTGGCGCGTTACATCGTACACAATCAGAAAACTTTTTTTAATTTCATGATCCACAATTAACGCCCAATCATAAATTCCTACCATCATTTCAGGAATCGCTTCGGCATCTTCGGCGAGATTCGGAAAATCTTCTAAACGTCGCGCCAAATCATACGAAAAATAACCGATTGCCCCGCCGACAAACGGCAAATCAAATTCTGCCAAATGGCTGGAATTAAAAATTTCGCCGTGGCGCGTCAATTCACTTTGGAGCAAATCAAACGGATTTTCGTTTGAAACGATAACTTCGTTAGCGCAAGTAATGGTTGTGTGGTCGCCGTGCGTGACTAAAGTACAAACAGGATTCGCGGCAATAATATCGTAACGCCCTTGCGTGCTGCGGGGATGACCGCTGTCTAAAAAGACCGCCCACGATTGTGCCGAAAAGGGTGCAAATAAAGCCGCACTGTCTGAAAAATAAGGAAGAGAATGAAGTACCGCGTTTAATTGCATAAGTTTTTAGCGGCTGAAAAATTGACCGAAAGCTCGACTGCCTGAGCCGGTTTTGATGGTTTCGACGACGGCGAGGGTGTTCGCGTCAATCACAGAAACCGTGTTGTCAAACCAGTTGGCGACGTAAACATGAATATCATCCGACTGCGTGGCGATGCCTTCGGGTTTATCGCCAACGGTGATTATTTTAATTTCTTTTAAGGCTTGGGTGTCCACGACAGAAACGTTGCCATCTTCTTGATTTGTGACAAAAAGGAGCGCGTCGTTTTTCGCTAATGTCACCGCGTAAGGCATTTTTTGAACGGGAACGGTCGCGATTAAGTGCATCGTTTTGGTATCCAAAACGCTCACATCGTCGCTTTGCACATTCGCCACATAAAGCCGTTCGTTTTTAGCATCCAACATCAAACCAAACGGATGTTTGCCGACGGGTGTCACGTTTCGCGTTTGCAGCGTTTTCAAATCAATTTGCGAAACCGAATTGCTCAATCGATTCGCCACATACAAAAAACGATTATCCGAACTAACCATCAAACCAGACGGCGATTTTTCAACTTCAATCGTTGCGATTATTTGCAGCGATTTTGCGTCAATCACGCTGACACTATTTTGATACCAATCCGCGACGTAAAGCCGTTGATTATCAGGAGAAACCGCAATCCCTAACGCCCCTTCCGTTAATTTAATCGTCGCAACCACGGCGTTTTTTTGCGTATCAATCACCACTACGCCTTGTGCTTCCGGCGTTGAAACATAAACCCGTTCACCATTTGGCGAAACGGCTACGCCCGCAGGTTTGCCCGAAACAGAAATGGTATTTTCAACCGCGTTAGTTTGCGGATTGATGACCGAAATACTGTCGCCTAATTGATTCGTAATGTAGGCGAACGGCGCGGCGTAAGTGGGAGAATATAAAAAAACGGCAGCGATTCCCATCGCTACCGTCCATTTTGAAATTGTTAACACTTATTTTTCAGCCAACGTTTTTAAATTCGCCAAACCTTCTTTCAAAACCGCTGTCACAGCTGTCTTTGCGGCTTCTTCATTCATTTCAGCTGGCGGATTATTGTTCATGTAAGCGCGGTAATAACCCGTTTTCCACGACACAACCGTTGCGCCGTCTTTGCTTTCAACGTCAATGCTCGCCGCATAATTATCAACCGGGAAAACAGGCACTTTTTCTTCTACGCCAGAATGCGTAATGGTTTTGGCGGTGCTGATGTCAGTGATTTTGTAAGCGTACGACATTTTTTCTGCGTCGTATTTTTTCAATTCTTCCGTAATGGTGCCGCCATTTTTCAACGTCAACACGCGCGTTGCGCCTTTTTCGTTTCCACCCGTTGCGGCTACGCTTTTAATCGCAGGCAACCAAGATAAATCTTTGTATTCTTTGATGATGTTCCAAACTTTGTCCGCTGGCGCGTTGATGGTGATTTCTTCATCGAATTTTTGACGAACTGGCCCGTGTGCGCTAGCAACTGAAGTGAACATAAATGCGCCAAGCGACAACAAAAGGGTTAATTTTTGCATGCTAATTTTTTCCTAAAATGAAAATTTTTAAAAGTTACCGCACAATTATAAGTCAACTTACGCGCCTGAGCATTAGTTAAAATTTGGCTCTATATGGATTCTAAGATCTTTTTGACAAGAGTGGAAAGTAATGCTCTTACCGCGTTTTCTAACGTTATGAATAAACTCCAAAAAGCTTAAATAATGAAAATAGTCGAGCATTGCATATATAGAGCCTTTAAGAAAGTTTTCGCAACAAAAAATCGCGCGATTTTTTAACCGTTCGCAACACCGGCGCAGAACCGCCCATTGCCACAGCATCAACTAAACAATACCATGCGGCGACACCACTTGGCGGATTTCCTTGTGGCAAACCTAATACTGGATCAATCGCCGCCCATTGCCACGTTCCAACCGCCGTGCCGATTAACTCCAGCCACGTTGTAATAAAAAATGCCGCCAAATAAACCAACGGCGAACGCCCTTTAAATAAATAAAATAGAAAAATTACAAATAATAATGCGCCAACCCAATCGCCTTGCGTGGCAAACGTAATTCCCCACAACGACCACGCGCCACACACCGCGACGACAAAATAAGCAATTTGCCGTGCATAACGCACAAATAATCCAGAACGTCCCAGCGCGACAGCGGTTAAATAAACCATGCCATGACCTGCGGGAACATAAGCGGGAATATTGTGAAAACGATAAGTGTAACCGCCCATAAACAGTGACGCGAAATGTTCGCCAACCGTAGCAAATAACACCGCAATTAAAACTTGAACACGAATTTCTTTGTTTTCACCCAACAACCAACCGATTAAAAAAACCCAACCGCTCACGCCCAAAGCGTTTTGTTTTTCTAAACTGGCATCGGCATCGGTAATTAAGCACACGGCGACGCAAAAAAAAGTAAACGCGGCAATGTAATAATCACGGTAATTGTGCGGGTGGAGATTGTGTTGCGGGGGAAAGTAACGAAACATTTAAACTCTCTAAAAATTTGGAATCAATAATAGCGGGAAGTATAGCATTATCAATAATTATCCAACTTCTTGCCACAAACTTGGGTCAATCATTTCCCAAACTTTGCCATCTTCAATATGGCATCGCGCATCCCATCCTTCTGCCTCATTCGGCATAACAGAATCTGAATCGCGGCGAACGCATTCACCTAATTCTCGTTTAAGTTCCATACCTAAATATGTTGTGAATTCTTTAGGCATTCCCAACACCGCATAAAACATAGAAAAACTTGGATGGTGAAAATTGAAACTTTGAGAACTCCACGCCCATATTGTGCCTGTCTTTGAATAAGCATTTTCGTTGACCCATTTTGCAGTTAGTTTTCTTATGAAATCTAATCCAAAAGCGTCATTTTCGTAGCGTTCATCTTGTTGCAAAGAATCAGTATCGATTTCAATCGAGCTGACACTTTCCTTTGCTGATTTAACTAAATTTGGAAATCCTTCCAATGAATTGTTTGTTGGTTTCATGATTTTTTCCGCTTAAGTTGAAAATAAAATTGAGGCGAGGGAATTGAGAAAAATGTATCGTTAATTCTCACGCCAAAATATCACCACGAAGGGTCGGCTATTTCTGTAAGTTCAGCAACATCTTCTGGTAAATTCAAAATGTGCATTTTTCGATGACAATTCGGACAAAGTGCAACGGCATTTTCAATACAATCCGCACCGCCTTGAGATAACCATTTAACATGATGCACTTCTAAATAAGGCACGCCATTTTCATTTTCGAACGGTGCATCACATTTACACAATTGGCATTTTCCTCCCGCCAATTTCTTTGCTAATGCCACAACCAGCGGATTTCTGTCATAAACCGTTGAAGTGACCTCTGTTTTTTTGGGTTCAGTGTTTTCTGAATTCTGAATATAGTCGGTTAAGTCTTCAACAGGCATACCTAAAAGTGTACCAAGCGATGGAAGTTCAGAATTACCAATGTATTCACGAAGATCTGCAACAAAATCTCTCACTGCTTCATTGGTATCCTGATATTTGTGTGGATACCAAACATTTGATGTACCTATAAATTCTTGATTTCCACCGCCAACACTAGGGACATTAAACGTCCTATCTTCTTCTGGCAAAAGGAAGGCATTTTCAGCATCAACTTCACATAAATACGCATATTCATGTGTATCGCCGTTCATTTGCCGATTTGATTTATGAAAAACTGTGGCATTTTTATACCAGCCAACCACCACTTGACCGACTTTAGGTTTTGTAGCAATAAACACAACATCGATACCTCTGAACTCATCACCATGTTTTATATTTTTGTCGATAGGCTTCAAATCGATACCTGAAACTCTTTTCTCCTTATTATTATAAGGGGTTCTTACATAACCATAACATCGTCCATTTATGACCCGAAAATTCCACATTTCACCAGCTTTTCCTGTTGTTTCTGGATAAGCACCGCCATTAGCAATAGCACCAACGCCATCGTAATAAGCCATGTAACCAAGTCTAAATACCAATAATGGTGGCATAATTTTTTCCTCGTAAGTTTAGTTAATAATTTTTGACAGCAAATTGAGCCGCTCATTTGCAAACGACTTATTTGTAGACTAGCACAGAATCACCACCTGTCAAATCCGTGCTTTTTTAGGTTTTTTTACGTTTAATATATCGACATTTTTTCATAATTGATTTTAGTTTTAGTTAATCTGGCGACAGTGTAAATTATTAAAGCAACAAACTTGGATGTTTCGTGAAATTTTATTATTTTTCACTTGTCCCGCGTTTATAGCCTGTATGCGTTGAAACCGTTATGATATGCGCTACTTTTATCTCGAACCTGTCATCAAAAAATGAACATATTAAAGTTTTTTAGTCGTTTGTTGCTCAGTCTGTTTTTACTCAGCACCTTCGTCGGTTGCGCGGATAATACCAAACACGAAAGCACCGGCGAATACTTGGACGACACCGTTTTGACGACCAAAATAAAATCCACATTTTTAGGCGATTCGCGTTTAAAAATGCTGGATATTAACGTCAAAAGTTATAAAGGCACGGTGCAACTCAGCGGCTTTATCGATAGCCAAAAAGAAATCGACCGCGCCGTTCAATTAGCTCGCACCGTCAAAGGTGTCAAAGCCGTCAACAACAGTTTAATCATCAAATAAAAATATGACCGATTCTTTAAAACTCAGCCACGAAACTTTAAAAGCCCGTATTGATTTAAGCGACATCAATTTCACCGCGCCGTTGAATTCAAACACCAGCATTTTGGGACAGGAACGCGCTCAATCCGCGCTCGAATTCGGTATTTCCATGACCAATTCTGGCTACAACATTTTTGTCATGGGCGAAACCGGTTCGGGACGGTTGTCGATGATTATGCAGTATTTAAACGCCCTCGCGCCCAATCATCCTGCGCCGTCGTCTTATGCGTATGTGGATAATTTCGACAATTCGCGCGAACCGATTGCTGTTCAATTACCCGCTGAACACGGACAAGATTTTTGCAAAGCGATTGAAAATTTAATCACCAATGTTCTCGCCACATTTCCCGCTGCATTTGAAAATCCCAGTTATCAACAGAAAAAAACCGCTGTCGAACGCCAATTTGTTCACACTTATCGCGACGCGACCGAATACGTCGATGCTCAAGCGCGTGAAATTAACATCGGTTTATTTTCTGAAAATGACACGTTTAATTTTTTGCCGTTGTGCGATAACAAACCCATCCGCGACGAGGAATTGGCGACCTTATCGACCGAAGATCGCGAAATGTTCAAAGAACAAATTGAGGAATTGGAAGATTGTTTGAGCGAAGTTTTATTGGAATTGCCGCAATGGCGAAGAGAACTTGCCGCCTCGATGACGCAACTCAACAACGAAACAATTGATGCCGCGATTGAGCCTTTATTTGAGGAATTAAATGCGCGGTATTCCGACATTGACGACGTGGTGACGTATTTAGCCGAGGTGAAAAAAAATCTGCGATTAACGATTAACGATTTTTTAATGCCCGTTTCCACGAATGAACCGATTGAACGCGATTACATGTTGAAACGCATGATTTTGGAACAATACGCGCCCAATATTTTGATTGATTACAAGCAGGATAGCGGTGCGCCAGTGATTTATGAAACGCATCCAACCTATCAAAATCTGTTTGGACGAGTTGAATATACCAACGACCAAGGAACGCTCGTGCCGCATTATCGCCGTATTTGCGCGGGTGCATTGCACAAAGCGAATGGCGGTTATTTGATTTTAGACGCGGAAAAAGTGCTGCATTATCCGTTCGTTTGGGAAGGACTGAAACGCGCGTTGAAATCGGGTTATATCGAAATCGAATCGCCGTACACCGAACACAGTGCCAATACGATTACACTGAAACCCGAAGTCATTCCGTTAAATGTCAAAATGATTTTGGTGGGAAATAGCGATATTTTCTATTTGCTCGAAGCGATGGACGATGAATTTAACGAGTCGTTTCGGGTGTTGGCGGATTTTGATTATCGCATTTTACGCACCCCTGCCACGATGCAACATTTCGCGCAATTGATGATTAAACAAGCGACGGACGCGAAAACATCGCCGTTAACGCAAGCCGCGATTGAAAGTTTAATCGAACACAGTTGTCGTTTAGCGGAAAGTCAGCAGTATTTTTCGGCGTGCATTAACGACGCGCTGGAAATTATTGGGGAGGCGCAATTATTTTCCACCAAAACAAAAAGTGAACATATTGACCGCATTCAAATTGAGCAAGCGTTGGCGGCGCGTGAATATCGAAACGGGCGCGTGTCGCAAACCATTTTGGAAGAAATGCTCGACGGCACGATTTTGATTGATACCGACGGCGGCGCGATTGGCAAAATTAACGGCTTGACCGTGATGGACATGGGCGGCAGCAGTTTTGGTTCCCCCGCTCGAATTACCACCACGGTTTATCCAGGTTCGCGCGGCATTGTCGATGTAGAACGCGAAGCCGAATTGGGGCAATCGTTGCATTCCAAAGGCGTGATGATTTTGACGGGATATTTGGGGCATTGTTACGCGCAACAATTTCCGTTGGCGATTTCAGCGAGCATTGCGATTGAACAATCTTACGGTCATATCGATGGCGACAGCGCGTCGTTGGCGGAATTGTGCAGTTTGATTTCGGCGTTGACGCGCGTGCCAATTAAACAAAATTTTGCCGTCACGGGTTCGATTAACCAATACGGCGAAGTGCAAGCGATTGGCGGCGCGAATGAAAAAATCGAAGGCTTTTTTAGACTTTGCCAAGCTCGCGGGTTGAATGGTTCGCACGCGGTGATTATTCCAGCGGCAAACAAACGTAATTTGATGCTAAAACAAAACGTATTAGACGCGGTGGAAGCGGGATTATTTACGATTTATGGCGTGAATACGGTGGATGACGCGCTGGAATTATTGACGGGCGAAGTCGTCGGCATGATAGATGCCGAAGGAAATTATTTAGAAAATAGTTTGAACTTCAAAGCCATTTGTCGTTTGAAAGAAATTTCTGAATTGAGTGACGACGATAAAGAAACTGAAAGCGAATCGGCGTAGTCGTTAGCCGCAGCTGCTGAACGTAAAAACGCGACCCTAAAAAGTCGCGTTTTTTATTTAAAATTGGCGAATCACAACACCATCGACACCACCAACACAATCACGCCAATAAACGCCAACGTAAAAAGAATGCCGCCGATAACGTAACTTGACAGCGAACCGTGTTCAAAATCTTGCTCACGATTTTTATTGCTTTGAATGCCAGTCGCGGCGGCAAACACACTTTTAGCGACTTGTAGGACGCTTGGTTTTGACATCTTTTTTCTCCTCTTTCACAACGTGTGATGTTTCCGCAGGCAAGCCCGCAAATTCAAATAATAAATCCAATTCTTTGGCGTTCAATTCCTGACATTTGCCGGTGCGTAAACCATCCGACAACACCACAGGTCCATAACGAACACGCATTAACCGACTCACCACCACGTTTTGCGATTCCCACAAACGGCGCACCAAACGATTTCGTCCTTCGCTGACCACAACGTGATACCACTTATTCGCGCCTTCGCCACCCATGAAATAAATTTGGTCAAATTTCGCTTCGCCGTCTTCGAGTGGCACGCCTTTTTTGAGTAATTCTATTTTTTCAGCCGGCACGTCGCCCAAAATCCGCACCGCATATTCGCGTTCAACTTCGGTAGACGGGTGCATCAATTTGTTGGCTAATTCGCCGTTATTCGTAATCAACAACAAGCCCGACGTGTTCACGTCCAACCGTCCGACCGCAATCCAGCGCGATGTGTCCAATTTTGGCAACGACGCAAAAATTGTCGGACGACCTTGCGGATCGTGGCGCGTGACAATTTCGCCGGTCGGTTTGTGATAAATCAAGACGCGCGTCGGTTGAATCGCAAACTTTTCCCAATGCAAAACCCGCTCATTGAGTTGCAAATAATCGCCCGCTTTCAAATGTGCGCCTTGCGTGACTAAAACGCCGTTAATTTTAAAACGCCCTTCGGTAATCCAACGTTCAATTTCACGCCGCGAAGCCACGCCACCTCGCGCCAATACTTTTTGGACACGCTCACCGTCGCCGACCAGTTCTGTTTTCCCCGCGTGTTTTTGAACGGGTTTTTTCGTCACCGCCGGACGCACTTTATCATTGCGCGACTGCGGTTTATGGGTTTTATTGAGTTTCGTTTTATCGCCTGACGCGAAAGGATTTGGTTGTCTTTTGTTCACTGTTTTCCTATGGTGTAGTTGTTGCTGTAGTCGTTGTTGGTGTAGTTGTTGCCGTCGTTCCTGTCGTAGGCACCGCCCCATTACGCACTAAACGAACGCCCGCGCTATTACCTTTACTGTGTGGATAATTGTAGCCGTAGTAAAACGACGTATCCCACGCCGAATCGGCATAAATTTTTGGTATCGGTAATTGTTTCGGCGCGGCGGTAGTGTTAACTTTCGTTTTAGGCGGAATCTGCACATAAGCGGGTGCGACATAAGTCGTCGATGACCAAAACCAATCACTCAGCGTATTTGGGAAATAAATCGAATCAATGCTAGGCGAGGCGGCGGAATTACAAATATAACCGCCTTTTACCGCATCAAATAGCTTAGATTCGCCATCAGCACAATAAACCAGTCCTTTTAATTCTTCATTCGTTGGTAATCGCCAATCATTTTTGCCGCACAATGTTTGGGCATTCACGGCTTTAATATACGCCGACGTGTCGCAATCACTTCCACGGCATGAACCGCCATTTTGCGCTCCCGCATAACCGCCATTTTTGGTGGCATTGGGTTCGTACCAGCTGTAAGTCCAGCGTTTGTCGTGTAAATCGCCGTTATTGGTTTTCAACTCCCAAACGAGTTTCGTTTTATCGTCACGAGTACACGCCCAACCGTTTTCACCCGCGCCAACCAATGCCCCCGATTTTCCTGCGCCCATAAGAATAGCTTGATCGGGTAAATCTGTGCCATCTGCGGCTACTTCAAAATAACGCGGCGGAGTTATAACGGTAGGCGGTGTTGAAACCGGTGGCACAATAATCGGAGGTGTCACAACTGGCGTGACAACAGGAACGACTGGCACTGAAACCGTGACAGCTTGGGCAATAATGTTGCTCGCCGCATCCGCATAATCGTAAGCGGTTGCGCTCCAAGTGTACGAACCTGCGGTGGTGTAAGTGTGTGTGAATAAAGTCGTTGCACCATCCGCAACGTTAATTGAATCACTCGAACCATCGAGCCAATCAATGCTGATTAACCGTAAATCGCCGTTTTTGTCAGTGGCTGAAAGTTGAATCGTGTAAACATTATTTACGCCTACTTTTGAAATCACGTTCACTTTACTGACCAATTTTAAAACTGGCGGTTCGGGCAATAAAACGGGCGCGGTGACTTTAAAACTTCCTGTTAATTTTTTACTTTTTAAAATGCCTTTATTATCGTAAATCCCGACGTTAAAGGATTGCGTGCCTAATTTTGTCGGCGTTTGGGCAAGACTGTAACTCGTTCCCGAACCCGTCATTGAAAGTAAACCGTTGCTGTTACCGTAATCAATTTTAGCAACAAAACCAGCGGGTAAAGGAATATCCAGCGTCGCGGAAATCGTTAACGGCGTGCCTTGAATAACCAAAGTTGGCAAAACGCTCACGGCGGTCACGTTAGGAATTGCTGCCAGAAATTTGGCATCAAGAGCGGGCGCAGAAGCTCCGAATGAAAAAGCGTGAATATCCGACAAACTCGCGCCACCCGTGTTCGTCGCTTCAATTCGCCAATAATAATTGTTATCCGCTTTCAAAATCGCGTTTGAAATGGGTAATAAATAATTGGTTTTTTGCACTGTCGCCGTAAAACAAGTGTTGCTACACGTTTTTGTTTTTGCGTTATAACCGCTAAAATCAGGCGTTTTTGAAACTACAATCCGATAACTTAGGATTTGTGCGGCGGTCGTGTTTCCCCAAGAAAACAACACCGATGCTGTAATCGGAAGCGGCGGTGCGTTAGGCGGCAATATCAACCACGCTTGTTCGGGTTGAAGCGCGTGAATCGTTTGTGTCGCGCTCATCAATGTCATAAAAACCAAAAGCGGAGAAATTCTTTTTTTCATTTCAAAAACCTGTGTAACCAATTTAACGTCGCCATTCTATCGCATGAAAGAGTGAGTGAGTTTGTTTTTTATGGCTTTTTTCGTGGCGATGCGTCCATTTTTTCTTGACGTGATACGCCCAAAAAGTTTTCATACCAAAATAACCAACGGTTGCAGAAATCACACCCATAATCAAACAACCCAGTAAAAACGGTTGCCACACGTCACCCAATCCCGATAATACGCTCGTCAACGAAAAATCCCCTTCAGCGGCAGGTTGATTCATCACATCTAAGCCAACTTGATACGCAAAATAAAATAACGGCGGCATCGTCAACGGATTTGTCACCCACACCAGCGCGACCGAAACGGGTAAATTCGCTCGAAAATAAATCGCACCAGCCGCTGCAATCGCCATTTGCGTCGGCGTTGGAATCCACGCGCAAAATAATCCCACCGCAAATGCCAGCGAAATCGACCGCCGATTTAAATGCCACAAATTGGGGTCGTGTAACTTTTCGCCTAAAAACTGTAAACTTTTGTGACGTTTAATCGCCTCAGGGTCGGGAATAAATCTGTGCATCATTTTTTCAATCAATTCTTTAGCCATTTTCTTGTCTCCTCAATACTTATTATTTTTCTTTTATGATAGGTCGCGCGTTAGCCTTTGTGGGCGGCGATTTAGTTTTGCAACAATTTTCCCACTTACCACCCGTTTCTGCATTGCTTATTTTAGGCGCGTTAGCAGCAATTATGGCACGGTTGCGTTATTGGCATTCGCTCTTTTTTGTAATCGGATTTTTATGGGCGAGCGCGTTTGGTTATTATCAATTAAATGACCGATTATCGCCTGAATTTGAAGGCGTTCCGCTTGTCATAACGGGAAAAATTTCTAATTTACCCGACCAAAATGCCCAACGCGCCCATTTTGAATTCACCGTCACAGAAGCCGCTGAAAAATTGCCCGATAAACTGAAATTGTCGTGGTACGAACCCACCGCCATTTTACACGCGGGCGAGACGTGGACATTCACAGTGAAATTAAAACGTCCGCACGCCACGTTTAATCTCGGTAGCCAAGATTATGAACGGTGGTTATTCACGCAAAACATCGGCGCAACGGGTACGGTTTACGCGAAAATTCCGCCCATTTTTATCGCGTCCGCCTCGCCCTTCAATATCGACAATTGGCGGCAAATCATCGGCGATAATTTAACAAAAAATTACGGCGAAAACAGCAGCGTCGCGTTATTGAAAGCCTTAACGATTGGCGACGACAACGGTTTAACGCCTGAAAATTGGGACGTTTTTCGGATTACTGGCACGACGCATTTAATCGTGATTTCAGGTTCACACATTGCGTTAATTGCTGGTTTAATTTATTGGTTGACGTTGAAACTGTGGACACGCTTGAACATTTTACGCTTTTCACCGCCCCGCGCCGCTGCGTTGGCGAGTTTGTTGACGGCGATTGGTTACGCGAGTTTGGCGGGTTACGTTGTGCCGACAAAACGGGCGGTGATTATGTTGAGCATGGTGGCGATAGCGAGTTTTTATCAGCGACAACTCAGCCATTTACAAAGTTTTGCCGTGGCGTTGTTGGCAATGTTAATTTTCAACCCGACGATATTATTGTCGATTGGTTTTTGGTTGTCATTTTTAGCGGTTGCGCTGATTTTATATCGCGTGGCGGGACGGTTACAATCGCCGCCGAATGCCTGGAGTGGCGTGGATATTCAACTCACCGTGTCGCTCGGTTTGTCGCCGTTATTGCTGTTCTTTTTTCAACAAGCGTCGTTGATTTCGCCGTTGGTGAATTTCGTCGCCGTGCCGATAGTGGAATTATTACTCGTGCCGTTTGCGTTGTTGTTGATTCCACTGATTTTTGTCGCACCGTGGTTGGCGGACAAATTATTTTTCGCGTTGAATCACGTTTTACAGTGGTTGATGATGGGGCTGGAATTCGCCGCGACGTTGCCGAATGCGTCGATGGATTATCCACAGCCGTCGATTTTTAGCTTAATTTTGTCGTGCGTGGGATTGTTGTGGTTATTTGCGCCGCGTGGAATTCCCGCCCGTTGGCTCGGTTTGATTTTAAATTTACCGTTGCTGTTTCCCGTTGTAGCGAAGTTGAATCAGGGCGACGCAATCATTACGCTTTTAGATGTCGGGCAAGGTTTGGCGGTCAGCGTCCAAACGCAACATCATCAATTGCTTTACGACGCAGGCACAAAATTTCCAGATGGCGGCGACATGGGTAAAAATGTGGTGTTGCCGTTTTTTCGTTATGAAGGCGTGAAGCAGCTGGACACGTTGTTGATTAGTCACGGCGACAATGATCACATTGGTGGCGCGGAATCGATTTTGCAAACGTTACCGGTGCAACAAATTCTAACCAGCGTTCCCGAAAAATTTATTCCGTATCAAACGACAATTTGTCACGCAGGGCAAACCTGGACGTGGGATGAAGTGACGTTCACCATTTTATCACCGGCAAAAACCTTTGAAGCGAGCAATAATAATTCGTGCGTGTTAAAAATCGAAACGGCGAAGAATAGCGTTTTATTGACCGGCGATATTGAAGCAATCGCGGAGAATGGGTTGGTTGAGAATGTGGGCGAAGCATTGCGTGCCACTGTTTTAGTTGCGCCCCATCATGGCAGTAAAACGTCCTCGACATGGGCATTTTTAGACGCGGTAAAACCTGAAACTATTTTAATTCCCGCTGGTTATCGCAATCAATTTCATCATCCGAGCAAAGATGTTTTGGCACGTTATCAATCAATTAACGCGAAAATTTTAACGAGTGCGAACGATGGCGCGTTGACGGTAAAATTAAATTCGGACGGCGTAAAAATTGAGAGTTTGCGCGACACGGAAGGAAAGTATTGGAATTTTTGAATAACTAACGAATCAATGCTGATATTTCTTACCAAAATGATAAAATGAGCCGTTACCTCTGCTATCTGTGGTGGTTATTACTATATTTACTAAAAATTTAAGAAGGACAATTACGATGACTGAATTAACACAAAAATTCAAAGTAGAGCAGCGAAAAGGTAAAAGTATCGCGCTATTAACACTTAATTTCCAAGTGTTGCAGAATAGCCTTACACACGCGAGAACTCGTGAATTGTTAATGGAGGTTAACAAAATTTTTCGGCAACGAATACGGGAGAGTGATTCCTTAGTGCAAATAAACGACGTAAATGAACATAGTTTTGTTGTCTTACTAGACAATCTTCATACATTAAATAACGCTCAAAAAATCGCGAATTCACTGGTTGAAAATTTCTCGGAATTATTAAACTCAGAAGAACAGGATTCGCTACTGGATGTAAATGTTCATGTAGATTTCGTTCCGCAAGACGACTGTCAGGAATGTTAAGATTTCAGAAAACGTAAACAAAAAGGCGTGATTTAAAAATCACGCCACTTAAAGTGGTATTTGCACAAAGAATACACCGTTTTGAGTATCAATTGGTAGTCTCAATTTTCCAAAAAATTGATTTAAAATCACTCCAAACATTCAGGTCGCTTTCTATCAGTGCGTAGCAAAATAAAGTAAATCACGCACCATTCAAGACAAACGAAACGGTTAATACAGCCGATTTGACAGCGGCAGAATTAAACTGTTGCCGCCGTCGCATGAAGTTTAATTCCTAACGCTTTCATCACTTTCATAATCGTTTCGTATTGTGGTTTTGAACCAACTGAAAGCGATTTGTACAAACTTTCACGCCCAAGCCCCGTACTTTTGGCAATTTTCGTCATGCCCCGTGCTTTGGCAATGTTGCCCAACGCCATCAGCAATAAATCAGGGTTTCCGTCTTCCAATGCGGCATTAAGGTATTGGGTAATGAGTTCTTCGCTATCTAAATAACGGGCGGTATCAAATTCGCGGGTTTCTTCTTTCATGGTTTTTTGAGTCTAAAAGTGAATTTAATGTGC
>SESD01000629.1_pt1 | contig 21735 bp, 20 predicted proteins | sample 3171411 | NCBI WGS metagenome assembly SESD01 (sample SAMN06051880, study PRJNA518727) | freshwater metagenome | biome: subpolar coniferous forest; feature: holomictic lake; material: water; isolation source: holomictic Lake 442, 16.5 m depth | place: Canada: near Kenora, Ontario | collected...
CAGAATTGGTAAAATATCTACAAACAAAGCCTGATGTCATAGTTAAAACGAATAGAGGCGCTAATTTTTCATATCTTGGCCTCAATATGCAAGACCCTGTACTGAAAAATTTAAAAGTGCGACAAGCAATTGCACATGCGATTGACCGTGATGCGATTATTCAAAAAGTGATGGTAGCTAATACGCGTGTGGCCAGCGCAATATTACCGCCGGAGCATTATACCAATCAGCATCCCTTACCTATTTATGAATATAAGCCAGCGTTAGCAAAGCAATTATTGTTAGAGGCTGGCATAAAGCTACCCCTGAAGCTGGTGTATAAAACATCCACTGATGCGCAACGCGTGCGTTTTGCCACTATTATGCAAGCGCAAATGTTACTAGCAGGCATAGATCTTGAAATACGAAGCTTAGATTGGGGGACATTTTTTGAAGATGTAAAACAAGGTAATTTTCAGTTATATGGGTTGACATGGGTTGGCATTAAAACCCCAGAAATCTATGACAAAGCGTTTGGCTCAAATAGTATTCCGCCCAATGGATTTAATCGCGGAAGATATGCCGATAGTGAATTAGATCAGTTATTGCTAGATGAGAATTGGCAAGCAGCAACAGCGCGCATTCATAGTCAGTTACCTTATATTCCGTTGTGGTATGAAGGACAGTTTGCGGCTATGCGTAAAGAGATTCATAATTTTTCACCTAAACCTGATGGGAATTGGGATGATTTGGCTACAATAAGCAGATATGCACATTGAGATTTCACTTCTACGACAAACCTTAACCCTATACGATAATCTCGGCGGGGTAGAAGCTACTTACAGCATTTCTAGTGCCGCTAATGGTGCGGGCTGCCAGAAAAATAGCGGTTGCACGCCGCTTGGCCGGCATATTGTGCGGGCTAAAATTGGCGCAGAGGCGGAAGTGAATGCCGTGTTTGTCGCACGTAGAGCAACCGGAGAGATTTGTACGCCAGCATTAATGGCAGAATTTCCGACACGAGATTGGATATTGACTCGAATTTTATGGCTATCTGGTACAGAGTTAGGTGTTAATCGCTTGGGTAATGTCGACACCATGCAACGTTACATTTATATACATGGCTCGCCAGAGAGTACCAAAATGGGAGAAATTGGCTCGCATGGCTGTATCCGCATGCGTAACGCTGATGTTATTGCGCTGTTTGACTCAGTTGAAGTTGGAACGACGGTTTTGATTCATAATGATTAGACGTTTTACTGGATTTTGCATTGTCATTTTTGGGGTATTGCTACTTACTTTTCTACTGATACATTTGGTACCAGGTGATCCGGTGGAGGTTATGTTAGGGGAGTCTGCTAGTTTGGCAGACCGTGCAGTATTACGTGATGATTTGGGGTTAAATCAACCCATCATTTATCAGTTTGGTCATTATCTGAATAAGCTTGCCCATGCCGATTTTGGTCAATCGATACATACTAAAACACCGATTATTGAACTCATTAAAACACGTTACCCTGCAACCTTGAAATTAGCCTTTCTGTCATTGCTTATTGGGCTGAGCATTGGTATTCCAATGGGGATTTATGCGGCACTTAAAGCGGGTAAGTGGCAAGATTTAATTGTGACGCTGGTCTCTGTAAGATTGTCAGCCATGCCTGCTTTTTGGCTAGGGCCCATGTTGATGCTGATATTTGCCGTGTGGCTCGGCTGGGTGCCAGTGAGTGGCATGGAGTCAAATGCTTCAATTATTCTGCCAGCCTTAACCTTAGGTTTTGGCTTAAGCGCAATACTCACCCGTATGACCCGCACGAGCTTACTTGAAGTATTGAGTGATGACTACATTCGTACGGCACGTGCTAAGGGTTTAACGGAGTCTAATGTGATTGTTAGACATGCCTTACGTGCTGCACTTTTACCTATTATTACTATTGTAGGTTTGCAAATGGGTAGCTTGTTGGCCGGCACGGTGATTACCGAAACAATTTTCAGTTGGGATGGTGTCGGTCGTTTATTGGTGGAGAGTATTGAAAAACGGGATTACCCAGTTACGCAAGCCTGTGTTTTGGTGGTAGCGCTGAGCTATGTCTTGGTTAATTTGTTAACGGATATGCTGTATCGACTCGCTGATCCGCGGGTCAAGTTTGCAGATTAATGAGGATGAAGAAGCTATCTTTTATGATTTTAGTTTTTTGGCTCATTGCCGTATTGGCAGGCCGATTTTTTCAGCTCAATCCTAATCAGATTGATTTGAATGCAATTTTGAGCTTACCTAATGGCATTCACTTATTAGGGGCAGATGATCTTGGGCGCAGTATTTTAGCGAGGCTATTACGTGGCGTAGAAGTTTCATTTGTAGTAGCAACGGTGGTGACGATTATCACGATGGCGATGGGTGTTCTGATTGGGCTTATTGCTGGGTTTTATGGTGGAAAAGTTGATCAAATATTGATGCAAGTGACAGACATTTTTTTAGCATTCCCTGGCATTTTGCTCGCTATTGCTTTTGCTGCAGTATTAGGCCCGGGGTTGACTAATTTGATGATTGCCCTATGTATTACTGGCTGGGTAAGTTATGCGCGCTTAACGCGTGGACAGGCATTGAGTTTGCGCAATCGACAACACGTTCAAGCAGCAGAGTCGCTAGGGGCTTCCGTGCCAAGGTTAATTGTTAAACATATTTTGCCTTTATTAGGCTCCATTCTAGTTGTGGAAGCCACTTACAGTTTAGCCAGCGTCATGATTGCTGAGGCGAGCTTGTCATTTTTAGGCTTAGGTATTCAGGCACCTAATGCCTCTTGGGGTGCCATGCTACGTGATGGTGTAAGATATATGTTGGTTGCACCGCATTATGTGTTGGTCGTTGGACTAAGCTTGATGAGTTTGATTTTAGCCATTAACCTGGGTGGGGATTATCTGCGTGATCAGCTTGATGTTAGAACCGAAAAATAAAATAGTGACTATCAGTAATTCAATAAATGATTAAAGGTAAAACATGTCATTAGGCCCGATTATGTTAGATGTTGTTGGCACAGAGCTTACTGCTGACGACATTCGCCGTTTACAACATCCGCTAGTAGGCGGCGTGATTTTATTTAAACGTAATTTTATTAATAATGCCCAACTAAATGCGCTTACCGCTAGTATTCATGCGGTACGTTATCCACCCTTGTTGATTGCTGTTGATCATGAAGGGGGTCGTGTGCAGCGTTTTAGGGAAGGCTTTACTAAAATCCCTCCCATGCGCGAGTTTGGTAAAATTTGGGATAAAAATCCTAAAAAAGCCAAAGAATTAGCAACAGAGGCGGGTTGGATTTTGGCCGCTGAATTGCGTGCACATGGGGTAGATTTTAGTTTTACGCCAGTCTTAGATATGGATTATGGCGATAGTTTAGTGATTGGTGATCGTGCTTTTCATTTAGAGGCAAAAGCGATTAATGATTTGGCTTTTGCGCTTATGCAAGGCCTCAAGAAAGGCGGGATGTCTGCGGTAGGCAAGCATTTTCCTGGCCATGGTTTTGTAGTGGCCGATTCGCACGTGAGCATGCCGGTCGATGACCGTGAATTTGATCAAATTGCTCAAAATGACATGCAGCCTTTTAGAATGCTAATCGATGATGGCATACAGGCGATTATGCCGGCGCATGTCATATATCCTAAGGTGGATGATAAGCCGGCAGGTTTTTCACCGCGATGGTTGCAAAAAATACTTCGTGAACGCTTAGGGTTTAATGGCGTTATTTTTAGTGATGATTTAAGTATGGAAGCCGCAAGCGCCGGAGGTGATGTGACCACCCGTGCATTAGCGGCTTTAAATGCAGGTTGCGACATGGTTTTACTTTGTAATCAACCAGTAATGCAAGATGAGTTACTAGTCAATCTTCAATGGACTATATCTGCACAAAGTATTGCACGACTAGCGCGTATGCATGGTCAAAAGCATCCACCAAGCTTAAATGCGCTGCATGAAAGTGCTGAATTCGTACATGCCGTGCATCAAGTTGCCCAAGTGGGGTTGATAGAAGGGGAGTTGTTTGGTTGATTACACATAAACTAATGTGCAATTTGTAACAATTTACCACTTGAAACTTATTCGGTTAGTCGCTATCTTATGAATGCAGTGTTTTTATTATTTAAAGGAATTAAACAATGTTTGATAACACCCCAGTATTAGGTCGTTCAGAATCCGCTCAGCAAGTGACCAATAAGGTCTTGCGTAATACCTATGCCTTATTAGGCTTAACGCTAATTCCAACCGTCATTGGCGCGTTGATTGGCATGAGTATGAATTTCGCTTTTGCTGCACAACATCCATTTATATTTGCGATTGGCGCGATGGTTGTACTTTACGGTATGTTTGCCGCGGTAACAGCCAACCGTAATAGTAGTATTGGCGTGGTGTTATTGTTAGGGTTAACATTTTTATTGGGCCTAATGTTAGGGCCTATTTTGCAACATGCCTTGCATTTACGTAATGGTGCGCAAATTGTTGGTTTAGCAGCAGGTGGCACGGGCATTATCTTTTTAACATTGGCAGGCATAGCAACGACAACTAAAAAAGATTTTAGCTTCATGAGTAAATTCTTATTAGTGGGTATTATTCTGTTAATAGTCGCTTCTTTGGCTAATATTTTCTTACAAATTCCTGCCATGACGCTTGCGTTATCAGCCATTGGTGTGATTTTGTTCTCAGGCTTTATTTTGTATGACGTAAGCCGTATTGTGAATGGTGGTGAAACCAATTATGTGATGGCAACATTAAGTCTTTACATGAGTATCTATAATCTCTTCACCAGCTTGTTACAATTATTGATGGGTTTGATGGGCAGTAATGACTAAGTGAATTGAGTCATTTAAGTAATAAAAAAGCCGACGTTAAGTCGGCTTTTTTATTACGACATTTAGCCGGCTAACATGTCTACAAATTGATTCACTGGTGTGGCTTCTAGTTTAGTTTGGTCTAAACATAAAGCTAAAATGTCGGCTTGTTTTTTGGCATCAAATCGACGGGCTAAATTCACTTTGAATTTCTTAACCAGTTCTGGGATACCTTGACCACGGCGACGGCGATGACCAATGGGGTATTCCACTGCAATATTGTCTGAACTTAAACCGTCTTTGAAGAATATCTGTATGGCATTGGCAATAGAGCGTTTTTCAGGGTCATGATAATCCGTGGTATAGGCTGCTTTCTCCACGCAGCTCATTTTGGCGCGAATGGCATCAATACGAGGGTCGGCTGCTGCTGCATCTTCGTAGTCTTTAGCCGTTAAGTTGCCTTTCAATAAGCCAATGGTTGCCATGTATTGAATACAGTGGTCACGATCTGCTGGGTTGTCGAGCGGGCCGGTTTTGTCAATAATGCGGATCGCTGATTCATGTGTAGTAATCACGATTTTATCGATTTGGGCAATTTGTTCTAGCGTTTGTAACTTGCTGCCTACTTGCGCATGTAATTGAATGGCACATTCCACTGCTGTTTGTGCATGAAACTCAGCTGGGAATGAGATTTTAAACAATACTTGCTCCATTACATAAGAACCATAGCTGCGTTGAAATTTAAAGGCATTACCTTTAAATAACACGTCGTAAAAGCCCCATGTTTTAGCTGTGAGCGCTGATGGGTAACCCATTTCACCTTGCATGGTCATCCAAGCCAATCTTACTGCACGGCTTGTCGCATCGCCAGCTGCCCATGATTTGCGTGAGCCAGTATTAGGTGAGTGGCGATAAGTACGTAGACTTTGGCCGTCTACAAAAGCGTTAGATACCGCGTTGATAATATCTTCTTTATTGCCGCCTAGTAATTTAGTGACGACTGCTGTTGAGGCTATTTTAACTAAAATGACGTGGTCTAAACCTACGCGGTTAAAGCTGTTCTCAAGGGCTAATACCCCTTGAATCTCATGCGCTTTAATCATGGCAGTCAGCACATCTCTGATGGTGAGTGGGGCTTTGCCTTCAGCAATATTTTTACGTGAAAGATAGTCTGCGATGGCTAATATACCCCCTAGATTATCTGACGGATGTCCCCATTCGGCCGCTAGCCAAGTATCGTTAAAATCTAGCCAGCGTATCATGGTGCCAATATTAAAGGCCGCTAGAATAGGATCAAGCTGAAAATTGGTGCCAGGCACTTTTGCACCATTGGGTACTACCGTGCCGGCAATTACTGGACCTAATAATTTGGTGCAAGCAGGATAATCTAGCGCCTCAAAGCCGCAGCCTAACGTGTCCATCAGGCAGTTGCGGGCAGTATCAAATGCTTCGGTAGATTTAATTTCGTAATCAGCCACATAATTAGCGATATCGACAATTACTTGGTCTGGGGCAGGGCGAATATTAGAGATATGGGATGACATGCTGAAGAGTGCCTTTAATATAAAAGTTTTTAATTTAGCCCATCATTCCTTTTTTATAAGAATGACGGGGTGTTATTTAACGTTTGTTGAGTGGAACATAAGGCCGGTTATCAGGGCCTGTGTATTCGGCATTGGGCCGTATAATTTTGTTGTCAATACGCTGTTCAATGACATGTGCTACCCAGCCTGTAGTGCGGGAAATCACAAATATTGGTGTGAACATGCCTGTTGGAATGCCCATCATGTGATAACTTGAGGCGCTATACCAATCTAAATTAGGAAACATTTTTTTCTCACGCCACATCACTTCTTCAATACGTGATGAAACGTCAAATAAGGTCATATTGCCAGCGTCAGCACATAGCTTGCGACTCACTTCTTTGATGGATTCATTTCTTGGGTCAGCAATGGTGTAAACCGGATGCCCAAAGCCAATGATAATTTCTTTGCGAGCCATTCTTAGTAAAATGTCGGCTTCTGCTTCATCTGCTGTTTTGTAGCGTTCAATAATTTCCATGGCTGCTTCATTCGCGCCACCATGTTTAGCGCCACGTAGTGCACCTATGGCACCGGTAATGCAAGAGTACATGTCTGACAATGTGCCAGCAATGACGCGTCCGGCAAAGGTTGAAGCATTAAACTCGTGTTCTGCATATAGCACTAATGAAGTATTCATGGCATCAACATGCAATTGGCTTGGTGCTTTGCCATGCAAAACGTGTAAAAAATGCGCAGCAATACTGTCATCGTCAGTGTCTACGTTCACGCGCTTGCCGTTGTGGCTAAAGTGGTACCAATACAGCAAGATAGAGCCAAAGCATGAAATCAATCGGTCACCTAAATCTTGTGCGGCTTGGGTATTACGGTCGGCAACTTCAGGCTCTAAGGTGCCCAGCATGGCACAGCCGGTGCGCATCACATCCATCGGGTGCGTGTTTTTTGGAATTTGTTCTAGCACCGTCTTCAGGGCAGTTGGCAAATCGCGTAGTTTTTTGAGTTTTGCATGATAGCCAGCTAACTGCGTTTGATTAGGCAATTCGCCATGAATCAATAGGTAAGCCACTTCTTCAAAAGTTGCGTGTTTGGCCAGTTCAATAATATCGTAACCGCGATAATGTAAATCGTTACCAGTATGGCCGACCGTACAAATTGAGGTAGACCCGGCAGAAACCCCAGCCAGCGCAACGCCTTTTTTCTTTTTTGGCGCATCTTGAATAGGGTTTTGAGTAGGTGAATTCATGACTACTTTTCTCCTTTAAATAATTCATCTAACTTTTGTTCAAAGGCGTGGTAGCCTAAATGCTCGTAGAGCTCGGCACGGGTTTGCATTAAACCAATCACGTTTTGTTGAGTACCGTCTTTACGCATCGCCTGATACACTTTGAGTGCGGCTTGGTTCATGGCACGGAAAGCAGAAAGTGGGTAGAGCACCATGCTGACATCCGCCGTACGTAATTCATCTACGGTAAATAATGGTGTGCTACCAAACTCGGTAATATTGGCCAATACCGGTACTTTGACAGCGGCAGAAAATTGTTTATACATATTTAAATCTGTCATAGCCTCTGGGAATATCATGTCGGCACCCGCTTCTACACAAGCGCAAGCGCGATCAATGGCTGATTGCAACCCCTCAACTGCAAGTGCATCAGTACGTGCCATGACAACAAAGTCTGCATAGGGTTTTGCATCGACGGCGGCTTTAACACGGTCCACCATTTCATCTAAACTCACGATAGCTTTGTTTGGGCGATGACCACAGCGCTTAGCACTGACTTGGTCTTCAATATGAACCGCTGCAGCGCCAGCTTTAGCAATACTTTTTACACTTCGAGCGATATTAAATGCACCCCCCCAGCCTGTATCAATATCCACTAATAACGGCGTATCTACTGCATCGGTAATGCGACGCACATCAATTAATACATCTTCTAAGGTTGAGATTCCTAAATCGGGTAAACCGAGTGAGCCAGCAGCAACACCACCGCCAGACAAGTAAAGGGCTTTAAAGCCGGTTTGGGTGGCGAGCATGGCATGATATGCATTGATTGCGCCAATAATTTGTAGCGGTTTTTCGGCCTTAAGCGCCGCGCGAAAACGTGCGCCAGCTGAAGCTGCTTGTGTCATATTGAATACCTAAAAAAATAAACTGAAAACTAACTAAAAAATGCCTGCATTGCATCGGCTTGAATAGCCACTTTGGTGAGCTTGGCTTTTTGTAAAATTTCCCAAAAATAACGGTAAGTTGCTCGATCGTGAAGCTCGCCATCGTACTGGATGGGACCCCAATCAGCCTTTTGCGCGGCCAATAAAATGTTGGCACCATCTTGCACTTCGTCAAAATTGGGCTTCATGGCATCGACAATGGCTTCTATTTGCGTAGGATAAATACTCCACATACGTAAAAAGCCAAATTCATTACGGGCGCGTGAGGCATCTGAATGCGTTGTTTCTACATTTTTAAGATCTAATGTCACGTTATGTGCTGGCACAACACCATTGGCCAGAGCCGCTGCCACTAATTCAGCTTTGGCGCGAGCTAATAATCGATGCTCAAATTGTCCAGGGCTACGCATAGCTGAAGCTGGAATCGCGCCGTGATGACCGCTGACAAAATCCATTAAGCCAAAATCTAGCACTTGTAGCCATGGTAATGTGGCAATTTCATGCACTGCTTTTAAAGCCCCATGTGTTTCAATCAGAATATGCACTGGAATTTCACGCTGAATACCATGAAAAGTAGCGACTTTTTGAATGTAGGCAATCATCTCACTTGCTTGAGCATATGTCGTACATTTTGGTATGGTGATATAGCTTAAAACATGGCCAGCACCGCCAACTAAAATATCGACATCTTGTTTCCATGCAGGGTGCGTGTAGTCGTGAATGCGCGCACCTGCCATGTGATGTTTGTTTTCAGCGCTGGTTAATACACGCACGATCATGGCGGCATGGTCGCGCTCTTGTCCGGCTTGTGCACCATCTTCACAGTCACAGGTAATGTCAAACACCGGACCAACCGTGTCTTGCATAGCCAGTGCTTTAAGAATTAATTTTTCACTGCCTGCAAAATGTTCACAGGATGGAATAATCGGAAAAGATTTTTCTCCGCCAAACAAAGCTTCGCTAGGGTGAACCAATCGTTGTGTTGTAGCCATAATATCGTCCTAATACTTTAATTAAACTGGTTTGCGTGGCATAAGTACGGTGTAATCTAGGTCTAGCACCACGTTGGGGTGGTAGGATTTTGTTTCGCCGTAGTTCACATGTGTACTTGAAAGTGACGTGGCAGGAATATTTTTTATCCCAACCATGCGCAATCTCACTGCTGCAACATCAACCCGATTGGGTATTAGCCATTTATCGAGTACTTCTGACCATGTGAAAATGGTGTCATCGCCAAAAGTTGGATTGCAATGGGTGCCAGCATTAATTGCCGCGATGGAGAGGGCATTCTCTAGGCCGTCGTGGGAGAGTGCGCGACATAGCGAAATAATGTGGCCGCCATACATCAATCGACGTCCAAAAGCCGTTTGTTTCATCATGACATCGTCAAAATGCAGCCGCGCATTATTTTGATAGAGCTTGGTGGCTAGTGTGTGATCGCTGTCGTTAATGGTCATGCCTGCAGGATGATTAATACGCTCACCAATAGTGTAGTCATCCCACAAGTACTGGCCGCCAGTATTTGCGGTGTTAAATTTCCTGGCATCTAGAAAACTTGGTACAGTCAGCTCTGTATTTGGCACAAAGTCTAATAACCTTGGTATTACCGTTTCTGGCGCCGGTGCATTCACATTATTTTTATGTACCATGACCCAACGCACCCAAGAGAAAACAGGCTGCTGTAATTGGTTGGTTGAGACTGAACGTACATAGACTACGCCAGATTTGCCGTTAGAATTTTGTTTAAGACCAATGACGGTCGAGCTTGTGCTTAGGGTGTCGCCTATGTAAACCGGGTGTAAAAATCGCACTTCAGCGTAGCCTAAGTTAGCGACCGCATTGACTGAGATGTCAGGCACAGTTTTACCAAAGGCAATATGAAAAGCCAATAAATCATCCACTGGGCGTGCGTTATAACCTAACGATTGGGCTACAGTATCCGCTGAATGAAGCACTTGTCGCGCGCCTGTAAGTGCAATGTATAAAGCGACTTCGCCTTCGCCAATGGTGCGTGGCGTGGCGTGATGAATCACTTGATTGAGCTCAAAATCCTCAAAGAAATTGCCTGTACTTATTTTATTTGTACTATTCATCGTGTTAGACATGGCTTTCTTCCAAAGTCGTAATCATATCGTTGAGTTTTAATAGGCGTTCAGCCGCCCTTACATGATGGCGTTCCACCAATTTGTCGTTAACCACCACGGTGCCTTTACCCATTTTATTGGCGGCTTTTAATGCAACGATAATTTCGCGTGCGTGTGTCACCTCAGTCGCTTGTGGGCGGTAGGCATCATTGCAATAGGCAAGTTGTGCAGGGTGTACCAGTGATTTCCCATCAAAACCCATGTCGCGACCTAGTCGGCAAGCGTACTCAAATGAGTGCATGTTTTTGAAGTCACTTGTAATGCCGTCAACCACCGCATGACCATAAGCGCGGGCAGCCAAAACGACTAAGGATAGCGAGGTTAGAATTGCAGAACGTTCATGCGTCACGCGCGCATGCAATTGCGAATTTAAGTCAGAAGTCGCCATGACCATACATACAATGCGATCAGATGCGCTGGCAATCTCTTTAGCATTTAAAACGGCAATGGGACTTTCTATCATGACCATGATGGGTAGATGGCTACCACCTGCCGCATCTAATAATGACAATGCAATCAGGACGTCTGCTTTGGATTCAATGTTGGGAAATAACACGGCATCAATTTTTGTTTTTGCAATCGCTTTAATGTCGTTTGGACCCCATTCTGAGATTAAATCATTGACTCGCACTACCACTTCACGAGAGCCGTATCCCCCTTCGTTTACGTAGCGAACTACGTTATCACGAGATTCTTCTTTGCATTCCACTAAGACTGGGTCGCCTAAATCAAGAATCATTGAGTCGGCATGCAGTGTCCGTGCACGCTCAAGGTAGTGAGTGTTGCAGCCTGGCACGTAAAGCATAGATCGCCGCGGGCGATAAAATTTAGTCATTCGAATCCTTTTGTTTCATTTGTTCTTATTGTTAATTTTTTTAAGCTGATTTGATTATATAGAGAGAAATTCAAAAATGTCAATCTATATCTTATGTCTTATATAAGATATAAAATGCTAGACTATTAAAAAATGGCATGATATAAATAAGCCTACTGCAATTTCGCGATAATTTATTTGCAGTTTAACTTATGGGTCCACTTAGATGGGATAACTAAATCATGATAGACAAACATTACAATTCACCGAGTTATAAGCCTCTTTATGATCAGATTAAAGTATTGCTTACGCAAAGTTTAATCGGTGGCGAATGGCGCCCGGGCGACATGATTCCCAGCGAAATTGATTTAGCTGGACGTTATAAAGTTAGCCAAGGCACCGTCAGAAAAGCCATCGATGCTTTAGCTACAGAAAATATTCTGATTCGACGACAAGGTAAAGGTACCTTTGTTGCCACTCATAGCGCTGAAGGAATGAAGCTCCGTTTTTTGAGACTCACTTCAGTTGATGGGCAAAAGGAATTGCTGAAGAATGAATTTATATCATGCACAAAAGGCAAAGCCGATGTGCGTATGGGACAAGTGCTAGATTTAAAAGCAGGTGCTTCAACCATTGAAATAAAACGATTACTCACCTTCTCAGGCAGGCCACTTATTTACGATCACATTGTTGTGCCAGCAGCGCCTTTTAAAGGTTTGAATGGTCACCGCGTAGAAGAAAATAATGGCTCAATGTATAGCATGTATGAATCCGAGTTTGGTGTGCGCATGGTACGCGCGGAGGAACGTTTAAAAGCAGTTGGCGCCCAAGGTGAAGTGGCAAAGGCGCTAGGTTTGAAAGACAATGAACCGATATTAAGTATTGAGCGTGTGTCGTTTACTTATGGCGATAAGCCTATGGAATGGCGCTTGGGATTATGTATTACAGATAACCATCATTACATGAATGAGCTTGAGTAGCATTTCAACATAGTAGTTTCGCCGTAGATGTCTAATTAGAGGTTTAACAAAGGTCAAAAAAATGGATGATTTGAAAAAGCGCGCACTTGATTACCATGAGTTTCCTAAACCAGGAAAGCTCTCGGTTGAATCATCTAAACCTTGTGCCACCCAAGATGATTTATCTTTAGCTTATACCCCTGGTGTTGCGGTGCCTGTGCGTGAAATTAATCGCGATCCTGCCAATGCCTATAAATACACCAATAAAGGTAATTTAGTGGCGGTGATTACTGATGGCACTGCCGTGTTAGGGCTTGGTAATATGGGGCCACTTGCCAGCAAACCGGTCATGGAAGGCAAGGCAGTTTTATTTAAACATTTTGCGGGTATTGATGTGTTTGATATTGAGATAAATGCGCCAACGATTGAGGCATTTATCGAAACGGTGGTTAATATTGCACCTACTTTTGGAGGCATTAACTTAGAAGATATTGCAGCACCCCATTGTTTTAGAATTGAAAATGAATTGCGTGCACGTCTTGATATTCCTGTATTTCATGATGATCAACATGGCACAGCAGTGATTGTTGCTGCGGCTTTATCGAATGCCTTAGAACTACAAGGTAAAAATTTACCAAGCGCAAAAATCGTATTTTTGGGCGCTGGCGCAGCAGGTTGTTCTTGCGCACGTTTACTTAAATTAATGGGTGCGACCAATATCACCATGGTAGACAAATCAGGCGTGTTAGATACGTCACGTAGTGATTTGCATGACAATAATCGTCACCTAGCCGTCGCACCCAGCAGTGCTAAAACTTTGGCGGATGTTATGCCAAATGCAGACGTATTTATTGGGGTATCAGCAGCAAATGCCTTGTCGCCTGAGTTGTTAAAGCTCATGGCAGCTAAGCCTGTCGTATTTGCATTAGCTAATCCCGACCCGGAAATATTACCGAGTTTAGCGCATGCCGTGAGGGATGATATTTTAATGGCAACGGGCCGTTCAGATTTTCCAAATCAAGTAAACAATGCGCTGTGTTTCCCTTATTTGTTCCGTGGTGCACTGGACGCTAAAGCTAAGCAAATTACGGACGAGATGCAAATAGCGGCAGCACGTGCTTTAGCAGCGCTTGCGCGTGAGCCGGTGCCAGCTGATGTATTAAAAGCGTATAACTTAACGAGCTTGAGTTTCGGTAAGGATTATATTATTCCAAAACCATTCGATAAGCGCTTGTTATCTCGGGTGTCTGGTGCGGTTGCCGATGCTGCAAGATTAGCGCAGGCTAAATAAAGTGTTATTGATGATGCAAAATAATAAGCTTGAAAACAGTCAAAAAACCAAACAAGGGTATGGCCAAAAGAATAGACCGAAAAATCTTAATTTATTGACAATCAAGCTGCCAATAAATGCTTTGGTTTCGATTTTACACAGGGCAACTGGCTGCATCTTATTTCTAATGTTGCCTGTCATTCTACTGCTTTTGCAATGGTCACTTAGCTCTGCGCTGCATTTCGAAACAGTCATTGCAATTCTACATTCCCCGTTTATAAAGCTCATGCTTCTTGGGTTAGCATGGGCTTTTTTTCATCATTTCTTTGCAGGCATTCGTCATCTTGCTATGGATGTTCATTGGATGACGACACTCATGAAAGCCCGCTATACCAGCAAAGTGGTGCTAGTGCTCGGCGTCATTGCCACCATGATCTTAGCGGTCAAATTATGGTTATAGCATTATGCTGATAGAGCTTTTGACAAAACGCTATCCTGGCATGCGTGCTTGGTTAACGCAGCGACTAAGCGGCCTAGTGATGGCTATTTACTGCGTAATTGCATTAATCCGGTTTTTGGTACTTCAACCAAATTATTACGAAGCATGGGTCGATTTTTTCCAACCGTGGTGGTGGCGTTTAGCCAGTTTGCTGTTTTGGATGAGTTTATTGATTCACGCTTGGTTGGGGATGCGAGATGTATTTAAAGATTATGTGCCAAATCCAAATATACGTGGCGTATTAGTCAAGCTATTAGTGGTGCTGCTTTGGCTATATTTGGCTTGGGCAACTTGGTTATTATTAGGTTAATTTGAAATTTTATTGAAGGTTTAATTGGTTATGGCAGTTGCAACGCAAATATTTGATGCTTTAGTGGTGGGCGGTGGCGGTGCTGGTCTACGTGCCTCATTGCAGTTGGCACAATCCGGCTTGAAAGTAGCTGTATTGTCTAAAGTATTTCCAACCCGCTCACATACGGTGGCCGCACAAGGTGGAATTGCTGCGGCACTAGGTAATGTGGCGGATGATAAATGGCTGTGGCATATGTACGACACCATTAAAGGTTCGGACTATCTGGGTGACCAAGATGCGATTGAGTTTATGTGCAAAAACGCCGCCGCTGCTATTTATGAGCTTGAGCATTTTGGTATGCCGTTTGATCGTTTAGAGAATGGCAAAATATTTCAACGCCCTTTTGGGGGCATGACGCAAAATTTTGGTGAAAGTGCCATTTCACGCACCTGTGCCGTGGCTGATAGAACTGGCCATGCCATGCTACACACTTTATATCAACGTAATATTCAATCGAACACCCAGTTTTTTGTGGAGTGGCTAGCACTCGATTTGTTGAAAGATGCGGATGGCGATGTGTTGGGTGTTTTGGCCTTAGAGATTGAAACGGGTGAAGTGCATTGCATTCGCGCTAAAGCAACCATGCTGGCAACGGGCGGTGCAGGTCGCATATTCAAAGCCAGTACTAATGCTTTTATTAATACTGGCGATGGTCTCGGTATGGCTGCACGCGCCAACATTCCCTTGCAAGACATGGAGTTTTGGCAATTTCATCCTACCGGCGTGTTGAATGCTGGTGTACTGATTACCGAAGGTGTACGTGGTGAAGGCGGTTATTTGGTCAATAGCGAAGGTGAGCGATTCATGGAGCGCTATGCGCCCCATGCAAAAGATTTAGCCAGTCGTGATGTGGTTTCTCGTGCCACTGCCACTGAGATTAAAGAAGGACGTGGCGTGGGTAAAAATAAAGACGCTGTTTATCTAAAATTAGATCATTTGGGTGAAGCGCTAATCAACGACAAATTGCCAGGCATACGTGAAATTGCCAAGACTTTTGCCAATGTTGATCCCGTTAAAGACCCAATCCCAATTGTGCCAACAGCGCATTATATGATGGGGGGTATTCCAACCAATCTGCAAGGGCAAGTGATTGTGCCAGATGCTAATGGGGGTCAATCTGTCGTCAATGGTTTGTATGCGGTAGGCGAATGCGCTTGCGTTTCAGTGCATGGGGCCAACCGTTTAGGTTCAAATTCACTATTAGATTTGGTGGTATTTGGTCGCGCAGCCGGAGACAAAATGGTTGAAGAGGTTAGAAAAGACAACCATCACAAACCATTGCCAGCAGATGCATTTGATAAAACTTTGGCAAGATTAAACCGCTTAGATGTGCAATCTCAAGGCGAGAGCGTAAAAGAGGTGGGGACGGCGCTGCGTGAAACCATGCAAACGCATTGTGGCGTGTTTCGCTTCCCAGAGTTGTTGCATGAAGGCGTAAATCAAATTAATCAAGTGGCTGAACGCGCTAAAAATACCGTGATAAAAGATAAAAGCCAGGTGTTTAACACAGCAAGGGTTGAGGCTTTAGAGTTAGATAATTTAGTGGAGGTCGCTTTAGCGACCATGCATGCGGCAGAAGCTAGAACTGAGAGTCGCGGTGCACATGCACGAGAAGATTTTAGTGAACGCGATGATAAAAACTGGCTGACACACTCACTTTATTATCGTGAAGGTCATCGTTTGGCTTATAAGCCTGTGCGCTTGAAACCACAAACTGTAGAAAGCTTTGAACCTAAAGCGCGGGTGTATTAAATTCATAAGCATTAAAAGAGACTAAAAGATGAAATTCTCAATTTATAGATTTAACCCAGATGTAGACCAAAAACCCTATATGCAAGATTACGATGTGGTGTTAGAAGATAGCGACCAAATGTTATTGGATGCATTGCTACGTATTAAAGATTTGGACGATAGCTTAAGCTTGCGTAAATCCTGTCGTGAGGGCGTGTGCGGCTCGGACAGTATGAATATTAATGGTAAAAATGGTTTGGCTTGTATTACCAAATTGTCAGATTTAGAAGAGCCTGTTGTGCTACGTCCTATGCCTGGCTTGCCTGTAATACGCGATTTGGTCGTTGATATGACACAGTTTTTTGAGAACTATAATTCAGTTAAACCTTATTTAGTTAACAACGATCCGCCACCTGAGACAGAGCGTTTACAGTCGCCAGAAGACCGCGCTAAGTTAGATGGCTTATATGAATGTATTTTATGTGGCGCATGTACGACTTCTTGCCCCTCATTTTGGTGGAATCCCGATAAATTTGTAGGTCCAGCTGGTTTGATGCAAGCTTATCGGTTTATGGTGGATAGTCGTGATCAAGCCATCGATGAGCGTTTAGAGAATCTAGAAGCGCCAGACCGTCTATATCGTTGTCATAACATTATGAACTGTGTAGAAGTTTGTCCGAAAAAGCTGAACCCTAGTGCTGCGATAGCAAAAATCAAAGATCTTAAATTTGAGCAAGCAAGAGAACATAAAAGCCAGGCAAAAAAACAGATAGCAATTAAATCGGTATAAAGGTTTAAATGAACAACGCTAGAAACATGACTGATGAAGAAGTGCGTCGCCTAAGTTGGCGCTGCCGTCGTGGCTTGCTGGAGTTAGATATCGTGTTACAAAGATTTTCTGAAAATCATGTCGCTGCGTTAAATAAGCAAGAACTACTAGCGTTTGATGGGTTATTGGATTTGCCAGACAATGAATTTTTAGATGTAGTGACTTTAAGAATCAATGTTAGCAATGTTGAGGCTTTAATGAATAAGAAACTGGATGTTATGGCGATGCAGAGTGTGCTGACTAAATTAAGTGGTCGTGAAGAAGTTAATCGTTAGAAAAATAATTAATTAAAATCAGTGGAAGAGCTAATATGAATAACGTACACCCGATTAACGACGATATGAATAATCAAAGTAAAATAAAATGCTACAGCAATAGCTCTATGCTAGGAGAAAGCTGGCCTGGGATACAGCTATATTATCCCCCCGTTAAGTATTCGCCTGCTTTAGGTATTTATGAAGATTTGACGCAGGCGGCAGCACGTATGCGTAAGCATGCGCATAACACTAATGCGCATACCTTAATTTTTGACCTTGAAGATGGTTGCCGTCAAAAACAGATGAGTCGTGATTTATTGCGTCAAGAGCTACCTTTGCTTCGCAGAGATAATAAACAGGTCACCATAGCCATTAGGGCAAACTCATTTCGCACAGACGAATATGAATTAGATATGCAGTTAGTCAGTGATATGTCTGATTATATTGATGTGGTGATGCTTGCTAAAGCAGGCGAGGCCTATGGTGCCGCTGAAGTGCGTGATCTATCTAGCTTTTTAATTGAGATTAATCCTCACATTACGATACAGCCGATTATTGAACACCCAAAATCACTCAAAATAGCGCCAGAATTGCTGCAGTACAGCACAGTTAAGCATGTGGTGTTCGGTATTCACGACTTCTCAAAAGCAATGGGGATACACATTACCCCGGAAAACTGGATTGAAGAACTGCAGTACTACATGAATCAACTGATGTTTGAAGCGCGTATTGCTGGTAAAGGGGTCATTGGTGGGGTGGAAACCTTGATAGGCGCCAATGTGATGCCGGAGAAATTTGTAGAACCGCATGATGTGCGTCGATGGTTAGATTTACATGGCGACAATGAATCACGCATTGTCTATAAACACGCTTGCCAAGAGGCTGCGATGGGTTTGACGGGTAAGCAAGTGATACATCCAGGCCATATTCACTTATGTAAAACTGCTTACACCCCTTCTCCGACTGAGGTGAACCAAAAGGTACGTATTCTTAAAGCTGCGATTGAGGCCGATGCCTTGCATGGCGGCGCCATTAAGTTTGAGGGTGAAATGTTAGACCCACCTATGTTTGGTAAAGCATTACAGACGCTGCTACGTGCCCATGCATTAAGAGCAATTACGCCAGAAGACAAGAATTTCGCGTTACAAGTACTTGAGTTGCTACCAGCGCAGGTGATTCGCCAAAACTGGCCGTACGGGGCGATATTATAAAAATTCATTTTAGCGGGTGAGTTGTTGAAAGTTTTACACTTTACCTTTTAATTCAGAAGCTTATGAAAGTTGAATGATGCAAAAATTTGAAAAATTTCCAGATTGGCAATGGAGTGTTGCAAAACATTTTAATATTGGCGCTGCTTGTACGGACAAGCATTTAAATACACCTGCTGCTCAAGCCATCGCGATGATCGTGGAAGATGATGTGCAAGGTACCTCTCAAATCACATTTGAGCAATTAGCAAAACGCACAGATCAATTTGCCCAGTTACTGAGAAATTTGCAAGTAGAAGTGGGCGATCGCGTGTTGATTCGCTTGCCTAATTGCTTAGACTACCCCATTGCATTTTTAGGCGCCATGAAACGTGGGTCGATTTCCGTCCCTACTTCAACCTTGCTTACCGCTGAAGAAGTAGCCTATTTGGCGCGTGATTCTAATGCTTCGGTATTAGTGACAGATAAAGCTGCATGGCCTGCATTGCAAGATCATTTGTCAGATTTGCCAAATTTAAAACATGTATTGTTGTCAGGCGCGGGTGATATTGCTACGCATGCGACCTTAAACGTTTGTGACTTAGCAACAAAGTTGTCGGCGATTACAAGTTGCTCAGGTACGTACCAAACAGCGGCAGAAGATCCAGCTTATTTAGTCTACACCTCAGGAACGACAGGATATCCAAAGGGGGTATTGCATGCCCACCGCGCCTTGATTGGCCGTGAACCTGCTGCAAAATATTGGTTTAATTTTTCTGAAAATTCTCAAGACCGTATCATGCACTCAGGAAAATTCAACTGGACCTATGTACTAGGCACCGGCTTGATGGACCCTTTGTATTTAGGTAAAACAGTCATTGTGCACGAAGGTAAGAACGATGCAGATTTATGGACACGTTTGATTGCCAAACATTCTGCGACGATCTTTGTGGGTGTTCCTACCATTTATCGTCAAATCATCCAAAAATCAACGGCTAAGCAAAATGATGTGCCAAGTCTGCGCCATTGCATGAGCGCAGGCGAGCATTTGTCTGATGAAGTGTTGCAACAATGGCGCACACGTTTCGGTAGAGATATTTATGAAGCGGTGGGGATGAGTGAGTTTTCATACTATTTAAGTCAAAGTACTTTCCGTCCCATCAGAGCTGGTTCAGCAGGATTTCCGCAACCTGGACATGCCATTAAATTGCTTAATCCTGATACCTTAGAAGAAGTAGCGCAAGGTGAAGAGGGCATGATATGCGTGCCAGATAATGATCCTGGACTATTTTTACGCTACTGGAATTTAGACGAAGAGACTGCAAAATATAAACATGATGGCTGGTTTTTTACAGGTGATTATGCCCGTTACGATGTTGATGGCTATATTTGGTTCTTAGGCCGTAAGGACGACATTATTAAAAGCTTTGGCTACCGTGTATCGCCTTATGAAATTGAGCGCGTTTATAAGTCACATCCAGCCGTGGCCGATTGTGCTGCGGTGGGTGAGGAGTTGGAGAAAGATAAGCTATTGGTGGTCACTTACGTAATATTGCAGCCTAACCTTGAGGTAACAGCAGATGAATTATTAGCTTTTGGTAAGCAACATTTGGCTGCCTATAAAACGCCCAAAACGGTTTATTTAACTAAAGATTTTCCACGCACTAAAAATGGCAAAATTTTACGTAAAGACATCAACAATACAATTGCTTATGCTAAATCTGCAAGATAAAGCTCACCTAGACAAATGCTTGTAAGGCAAAAATGACTACGATACATCAAGAAGACTTTATTCAAAGCATTGCGGACGCACTGCAATATATTTCTTACTACCATCCACTTGATTATATTCAGGCATTAGGCCGCGCTTATGAGGCAGAGCAATCGCCAGCTGCTAAAGATGCAATCGCACAAATTTTAACCAATTCACGTATGTGTGCTGAAGGTAAGCGACCCCTATGCCAAGATACTGGCATTGTTGTTGCTTTTGTTAAAGTAGGGATGCAAGTAAAGTGGGATGCGACATTAAATGTAGAGCAAATGGTTAATGAAGGCGTGCGGCGTGCTTATCTGCTACCAGAGAATAAATTACGCGCTTCTATTGTGAGTGACCCCGCTGGAAAGCGCGCCAATACTAAAGATAATACGCCAGCAGTGGTGCATGTTTCATTGGTGGTTGGTGATAAGGTTGAGGTGAGCATTGCCGCAAAAGGGGGTGGTTCTGAAAATAAAGCTAAGCTGACTATGCTTAACCCCAACGACAGTATCGTGGATTGGATATTAGAGGTAGTGCCCCAAATGGGTGCAGGGTGGTGTCCACCGGGCATGTTGGGGATAGGCATAGGGGGCAGTGCAGAAAAGGCTGTATTGTTAGCTAAAGAGTCTCTTATGGCACCGATAGATATGCATGAGCTTAAGGCAAAGGGTGCCAGTAATAGAATAGAAGAGTTGCGCCTAGAAATTTTTGAAAAAGTGAATAACTTGGGCATAGGCGCACAAGGGTTAGGGGGGCTAGCTACCGTATTGGATGTAAAGATTTTAGATTATCCGACGCATGCAGCTTCTCTGCCGGTGGCAATTATCCCTAATTGTGCCGCAACGCGACATGTGCATTTTGAGTTGGATGGTAGTGGTGTAGCTGTTTTAGATGCGCCTGATTTAGATGCTTGGCCGAATGTGCATTGGGCGCCCAGTGAAGCTTCTTTAAGGGTGAATTTAGATACGATTACTAAAGCACACATTCAAACTTGGCAACCTGGTCAAACCTTGTTGTTGAGCGGAAAATTGCTGACAGGCCGTGATGCTGCGCATAAGCGCATTGCGACGATGTTGGCAGCAGGTGAGAAATTGCCAGTTGATTTTAATAATCGATTTATTTATTACGTAGGTCCAGTAGATGCGGTGGGCGATGAAGCGGTAGGCCCAGCAGGACCCACGACAGCGACGCGTATGGATGGGTTCACTGAAATGATGTTAGGACAAACTGGCTTGTTGGGTATGGTGGGTAAAGCTGAACGGGGTGATGAAACCATAGCTTCAATTGCAAGTTATCAATCGGTTTATTTAACCGCAGTGGGCGGTGCGGCTTATTTGGTGAGTAAAGCCATTAAAAAGGCAGAAGTCCTTGCATTTGCTGATTTAGGCATGGAAGCGATTTATGAGTTTACTGTACAAGACATGCCTGTA
>SESD01000630.1_pt1 | contig 21706 bp, 13 predicted proteins | sample 3171411 | NCBI WGS metagenome assembly SESD01 (sample SAMN06051880, study PRJNA518727) | freshwater metagenome | biome: subpolar coniferous forest; feature: holomictic lake; material: water; isolation source: holomictic Lake 442, 16.5 m depth | place: Canada: near Kenora, Ontario | collected...
CTGGCAGGCCACGAACCACGGGTGTGAAGGCAGCTCGATCATCTCCACCAGCGCGTTGTCCGGCGACACGCCGCACAGCAGCAGCCCCGCCTTCTCGAACGCCGCGCGGAACGCATTGTTAAACTCGTAGCGGTGCCGGTGTCTCTCGCTGATCTCGCGACGGCCGTAGATGCGCTCCGCCAGGGTGCCGGGGCGGATGACGCAGGGCTTGGCGCCCAGGCGCATGGTGCCGCCCTTGTCCTTCCCCTTCTGCCCCTCCATCAGGTCAATGACCGGGCTTTGCGTCTTGTCGTTGAACTCCGTGCTGTTGGCATCCGCGAGCCCGCACACGTTGCGGCCGAACTCCATGACCGCGCACTGCATCCCGAGGCAGATGCCGAAGTACGGCAGCTGCTGCTCCCGCACATACTGCACGGCCTGTATTTTCCCCTCGACGCCGCGGTTGCCGAACCCCCCGGGGACAAGCACGCCCTGCACGCCGGCCAGCACGGCGGCGGCGCCCTTTGCCTCGACGTCCTCCGACTCGACCATGCGCACGCGCACGCGCACGTCGTTGGCGATCGACCCGTGCGTCAAGGCCTCGTAGATGCTCTTGTACGCGTCGCGCAGGCCGATGTACTTGCCGACCACCGCAATCTCCACCTCGCCCTTGGACGGCCGGATCAGCCGGTGCAGCATCTGCTTCCAGTCGGTCAGGTCCAGGTCGTGCACGTGCAGACGCAGCTTTTCCAGCGCATACACGTCCATGTCCTGCCGGGCCAGCTCCAGCGGCACCTCGTAGATCGAGTGGGCCACGTCGCGCGCCTCGATCACGAGCTCGGGCTCGACGTTGCAGAACAGCGCCAGCTTGCGGCGGTGGTCATCCTCCAGCGGCTTCTCGCAGCGGCAGACCAGCATGTCCGGGATGATACCGATCGACCGCAGGATGCCGACCGACTGCTGCGACGGCTTGGTCTTGAGCTCCTCGGCGGCCTTCAGGTACGGCACCAGCGTGACATGCACAAACAGGCCGTTGTCGCGGCCGATTTCCTGGCGGAACTGGCGGATGGCCTCGAGAAACGGCAGGCTCTCGATGTCGCCGACCGTGCCGCCGATCTCGGTCAGCACGATGTCCACGTCCGGGGCGTCCAGCGAGCGGATCGCCGCAATGATCTCGTTGGTGATGTGCGGCACGACCTGCACGGTCTTGCCCAGGTAGTCGCCGCGGCGCTCGCGCTCGATCACGGCGCTGTAAATCCGCCCGGTGGTGAAGTTGCACTTCCGGCTGCAGTCCTCGCCGGTGAAGCGCTCGTAGTGGCCGAGATCGAGGTCGGTCTCGGCGCCGTCCACCGTGACATACACCTCGCCGTGCTGGTAGGGCGACATGGTGCCGGGATCGACGTTCAGGTAGGGGTCGAGCTTCTGCATCCGGACGCGATAGCCGCGCTTCTTCAGCAGCAGGGCCAGCGACGCCGCAGTCAGCCCCTTCCCCAGCGAGGACACCACGCCGCCGGTAACGAATATGTGCTTGCTCATTTGCTTCTCCAAGATCAGTAATCAGTGATCGGTAATCGGTGATCAGATTGCTGAAAACCGATCACTCTCCCCACGCCCCTACTCCTCTTCCGCCTGTTGATCTTCGAGGTCCAGCTTGCCGCGCATCATGCTGATGTCGACCGGATAGTCGCCGTTGAAGCAGGCGCGGCAGTACTTGCGCGCGCCATCGGCAAACGGCGCCAGCAGCCCTTCCTCGCTGAGATACCCGAGGCTGTCGGCCCCGATGTAGTCGCGCACCTGCTCCACGTTCCGGGAGGAGGCGACCAGCTCGGATGTGGTGGCGAAGTCGATGCCGAAGAAGCACGGGTGCCGGATGGGCGGGCAGGAGATGCGCACATGCACCTCGCGCGCGCCCGCCTCGCGCAGGAACGACACGCGCCGCTGCACCGTGTTGCCGCGGACGATCGAGTCGTCGACCACCACCACGCGCTTGCCCCGCACCACCTCCGGCATGATCGAAAGCTTCATGTCCACGCCGCGCGCGCGCTTGACCTGCTCCGGCATGATGAAGGTGCGCCCGACATAGTGGTTGCGGATGAATCCCATGTCGAAGGGGATCCCGCTGGCGCGCGAATATCCGAGCGCGGCAGCCACGCCGCTGTCCGGTATCGGAATGGTGATGTCCGCGACCGCCGGGTGCTCCTTCGCCAGCAGCATGCCGTACTGGATGCGGGTCTGGTGCACGTTGTAGCCGAACACATCGCTGTCCGGGCGCGCGAAATAGACCTGTTCGAAGACGCACTGCGCGCAGCGCGCGGAGGATTCCGCAAACCGGTAGCTGGCCAGGCCGCGGGCGGTGACCTTGACCAGCTCGCCGGGCTCGACCTCGCGCACGTAGGTTGCCCCGACCTGCCGCAGGGCGCAGGTCTCGCTGGCAAACACGTATCCGCCATCCAGCGTGCCGATGACCAGCGGCCGGAACCCCAGGGGGTCGCGCGCCGCCATCACGCTGTCGCGCGACATCAGGAGGAACGAGAAGGCGCCGCGCAGCTCCGCCAGGGCCCGGCCCACGTGCTGGCAGCGGTTGCGGTAGTGCGGATCCGCCAGCAGGTGCACCAGGACCTCGCTGTCGGTGGTGGTCTGGAAGATCGACCCGGACTGCTGGTAGTTGCGACGCAGCTCGGACGCGTTCGTCAGATTGCCGTTGTGGGCGATGGCCCAGAGGCCATCCACGCATTCCGCGACCAGCGGCTGCACGTTCTGCGGGCGCGATGCGCCGGTGGTTGAATAGCGCACATGGCCGATGCCGATCGACCCGGTCAGCGCGCGGATGTTGTCCGGTTCGAACACATCGTGCACGTGCCCGGCGCCCTTGTGGTAGCGCAGCCGGTTGCCGTCGCTGACCACCATGCCGGCGCCCTCCTGGCCGCGGTGCTGCTGTGCGAACAAGCCGGTGTAGATGATCTCCGCCACCGCTTTCACGCCGAAGGCGCCGAAAAGACCGCACTCCTCGTGTGGCTCGTCATCCGCCAGCCTCATCCAATTCGTATCGTTCATGTAGCCGCCGTCCTACCGTTCGCCCTCTTCCGCCGCGCCGACGGCGGCCACATTGAGCCCCACGTGCTTCCTGGCGACCATCGCGCGTGCGCCGACAGCCGGGTGCGCGGCTTCCACGGCGTCCAGGTAGCGCTCCATTCCGCCGGCGGTGGCCAGGCCGTCTGCCATGGCGCGCACCACCAGCGAGGCACCTCGCGCCATGTCGCCCGCGGCAAAGACGCCCGGCACGGACGTCATGTTGTTGGCATCCTTGGTGACGTTGCCACGGCTGTCCCGCTGCACGCCGAGATCATCCAGGATGCGCCCCTTCCGCGGCCCGACAAACCCCATGGCCAGCAGGATCAGCTCCGCCGGAACCTCGAAGCCGGACCCGGGTCGCTCCTCCATCGCGGGGCGCCCGTTCGGGCCGATCTTCCACGTCACCTCCACGGCGCGCAGCGCGACCACACCGCCGTCCCGGCCGAGAAACTCCTTCGGGCTGATGCCCCAGCGCCGCGTGCCGCCCTCCTTGTGGCTGCTCGAATCGCGGCGCTGCAAGGGCCAGGCCGGCCACGGCGTGTCGGGAGACCGCGTGGGCGGCGGCTCGGGAAGGATCTCGATCTGCAGCACGCTGGCGGCTCCCTGGCGCAGCGCCGTGCCGAGACAGTCGGCGCCGGTGTCGCCGCCGCCGATCACGACCACGCGCTTTCCCTCGGCGCGTATTTGCTCGGCATCGGGAATGCGCTCGCCGTCCAGGCGGCAATTCTGCTGCCGGAGATAATCCATGGCAAAGCGGATCCCGCGCAGCTCGCGGCCGGGAACCTGCAGGTCGCGCGGCTCCCGTGCGCCGCCGGCCAGGCAGATCGCATGGAAGCGATCCTGCAGAAACTTGATTGAGACATCCTCGCCCGCGACCACGCCGTTTTCAAAGCGCACGCCCTCGGCCTCCATCAGGCTGACCCGGCGGGCCACCACGCTCTTCTCCAGCTTGAACTCCGGAATGCCATAGCGCAGGATGCCGCCCGGCCGGCGGGCGGCATCGAACACCGTCACGGAAAAACCGCGACGGTTGAGCGCCTGCGCCGCAGCCAGCCCGGCGGGCCCGGAGCCGATCACGGCCACGCGCTCGCGGCGCCGCTCGGACGGCGGCTGCGGCGTCATCCACCCTTCGGCGAAGCCGCGTTCGATGATGGCCAGCTCGATGCTGCGGATGGCGACCGGCTCCCGGTTCAGCCCCAGCACGCAGGACCCTTCGCACAGGGCCGGGCAGATGCGCCCGGTGAACTCGGGAAACGGGTTGGTCTCCAGCAGGAGGTCGAGTGCCTCACGCCACCGGCCGCGGTAGACCCTGTCGTTCCATTCGGGAATGACGTTGCCCAGCGGGCACCCGCAGCCATGGCAGAACGGGACGCCGCAGTCCATGCAGCGGGCCGCCTGCTCCTGCATTTCGGCGGCCATGGGCGGCCGCTCGACCGCGCGCCAGTCGTGAACACGCTCCTCGCCGGAGCGGTACCCCGGCTCGCGCCGCGCAAACTCAAGAAACCCGGTTGGCTTACCCATGCACCACCTCCGCGCGCACGGTGATTTCATCTTCGCGCATCATCTGCCCCAGCACGCGGCGGTACTCCATCGGGAAGACCTTCACAAACCGCGGCAGGTATTCGTCCCACTGGTCCAGCATCCGCTGCGCCATGCGGCTGCCGGTGCACAGCGCATGGCGGGCGATCAGGGTCTGCAGCTCGGAGATGTCACCGGCCAGCCGAACCGGTTCAAGGTCAACCATCTCCAGGTTGCAGCGCACATCGAAAAGGCCGTCCTCATCATACACATAGGCGATGCCGCCGCTCATGCCGGCGGCAAAATTCAGCCCGGTCGGCCCCAGCACCACCACGCGGCCACCGGTCATGTATTCGCAACCATGGTCGCCGACGCCCTCTGCCACGGCCACGGCACCGCTGTTGCGAATGGCGAACCGCTCACCCACCACGCCGCCAAAATAGGCCTCGCCGCCGGTGGCGCCATAGAGCAGCACATTTCCGGCAATGGTGTTTCCGGAGACCTCGCAGCCCGCGCCGGCCGGCGGCTTCACCACGATCTTGCCGCCGGAAAGGCCCTTGCCGACATAATCATTGGCCTCCCCTTCCAGCACCAGGGTCAGGCCATGCGCGCACCAGGCGCCAAAGCTCTGCCCGGCGATGCCGCGGAACCGGAGCGTGATGGTGTCGTCGGGGAGGCCGGCGTGACCATGGCGCCGGGCAATTTCTCCCGAGATCGTGGCGCCGGCCGTGCGGTGCACGTTGCGGATCGTGCTGTGGAGCTCGGTGCGCTCGCCGCGCTCGAGCGCCGCCGCCAGGCGCGGCAGCAGCTGCGCGTCCAGCGTGTGCGACAGGTCGATGCGCCGCGGGCTGACGCAGCGCGGCGGCGACTGCGTGGCCGGCCGGTGAAAGATGCGGCTGAAATCAAGCCCCCGCGCCTTCCAGAAGTGGATGGCGTCGTTCATTTCCAGCAGGTCCGCGCGGCCCACGGCCTCATCCAGCGAGCGGAACCCCAGCTGCGCCAGATGCTCGCGCACCTCCTCGGCCAGGAAGCGGCAGAAGTTGACGAGGTACTCGGGGCGCCCCGGGAAGCACTTGCGCAGCTCCGGGTCCTGCGTGGCAACCCCCACGGGGCAGGTGTTCTGGTGGCACTTGCGCATCATCACGCACCCCAGGCAGACCAGCGCGGCCGTGGCAAACCCGAACTCCTCGGCGCCCAGCAGCGCGCCGATGATCACGTCGCGCCCGGTCTTGATCTGGCCGTCCACCTGCACCTTGATTTTGTCGCGCAGGTCATTGAGCAGCAGGGTCTGATGGGTCTCGGACAGACCGAGCTCCCACGGCGCGCCGGCATGTTTGATCGACGAGAGCGGCGAAGCGCCCGTGCCGCCGTCGTAACCGCTGATCAGCACCCGGTCGGCCTCGGCCTTGGCCACGCCCGCGGCAATCGTGCCCACGCCCAGCTCCGAGACCAGCTTCACCGAGACTTCCGCCGCGGGGTTGACGTTGCGCAGGTCGTAAATCAGCTGCTTGATGTCCTCGATGGAATAGATGTCGTGGTGCGGCGGCGGCGAGATCAGGGTCACGCCCGGCGTGGCGTGCCGCACGCGTGCGATCTCAGCGTTCACCTTGTGGCCCGGAAGCTGCCCGCCCTCGCCGGGCTTGGCACCCTGGGCGATCTTGATCTGCAGCTCGCGGGCGTTGACGCAGTACTCGGCCGTGACGCCGAAGCGGCCGCTGGCGATCTGCTTGATGGCGCTGCAGCGGTTCGCACCGTCAGCCGCCGGCGTGTAGCGCGCGGGGTCCTCGCCGCCCTCGCCGCTGTTGCTGCGGGCGCCGATGCGGTTCATGGCCACGGCAATGGTCTCATGCGCCTCGCGGCTGATGGAGCCGAAGGACATGGCGCCCGTCACGAACCGCCGCATGATGTTCTCGGCCGGCTCCACCTCCTCAAGCGCCACGGGCGTGCAGGGCTTGAAGCGGAAAAGACCGCGCAGCGTGTACTGCCGCAGGGTCTGGTCGTTGATCCGGGCGGCATATTCCTTGTATCGACCGTAGTTGTTCGTCCGCGTGGCCTGCTGAAGAAGGCTGATCGAATCGGTGGTCCAGAGGTGCCGCTCCCCGTCCTGGCGCCAGCGGTACTGCCCGCCCGCCGGCAGCAGCGCCGGCGTGCCGGCGCGCGCCGTGGCGTCGCTCCAGCGCGCATTGGCCTCGGCTGCGATTTCCGCCAGCCCGATCCCCTCCACGCGCGATGCGGTGCCCGAAAAATAGTCCTCTACGATCCGACGGCCAAGGCCAACCGCCTCAAACACCTGCGCGCCGCGGTAGCCGCGCAGCGTCGCGATCCCCATCTTGGACATGATCTTGCGCAGCCCCTCGCACAGGGCCGCGATGTAGTTCTCGATCGCCGTGGCCGGGGTGATCTCCGCGGCCAGGTCGCCGTGCTGCGCCATGGCGGCAACCGTTTCAAACGCCAGGTACGGGTTGACCGCCGTGGCGCCGTACCCCAGCAGCAGCGCCAGATGCATCACCTCGCGCGGCTCGCCCGACTCCACCAGCAGGCCGGCGCTGGTGCGCATGCCCCTGCCGATCAGGTGCCGGTTGACAGCCGAAACCGCCAGCAGCGAGGGAATCGGCGCCTCACCGGCCGGCAGGCCCCGGTCGCTCAGAATCAGCAGCGTCTCCCCGTTGCCGATCGCGGCCTCGGCGCGCGCCGCCAGCTGGCGCAGGGCCGACGCCAGCGCATCGCCATCGCCCTGCGCCGGGAACCCCGTCGCGAGGGTTTTCGCGCGGAACCCGGGGATGTTCAGGCTGCGAATGCGCGCCAGGTCCTCGTTGGCCAGCACCGGATGGCGGAGCTTGATCAGGCGGGCATGCGACGGCAGCTCCGTCAGGATGTTCGGCGGGTTGCCGATAAAGGTCATCAGCGACATCACCAGCTCCTCGCGGATCGGGTCGATCGGCGGGTTAGTGACCTGGGCAAAGAGCTGCTTGAAGTAGTGAAACAGCAGCTGCGGCTTCTCCGAGAGCACCGCCAGCGGCGCGTCATGCCCCATCGACCCCACGGCCTCGTGCCCCTTGGACGCCATCGGCTCGAGCAGCAGGCTGACATCTTCGCGCGTGTAACCGAACAGCTTCTGCCGCAGCAGCAGCGTGCCCTCCTCCGGCAGCACCGGCGCCACCGCACCGAACAGCCCCTGAATGGTGATGCGGTTTTCCTCCACCCAGCGCCGGTAGGGCTGACGCCGCGCCAGGTGGCTCTTGATCTCCGCGTTCTTCATCACGCGGTGGCGCGCCAGGTCCACCACGATCATCTGGCCCGGCCGGAGCGCCCCTTTCTCCGTCACCTCATCCTCCGGTATGTCCAGCACGCCGGTTTCGGACGCCAGCACCATGAACCCGGAGCGAGTAATGGTGTACCGGGCGGGGCGCAGGCCGTTGCGGTCGAGAATGGCGCCCACCACGTCGCCATCCGTGAACGCCACCGTGGCCGGGCCATCCCATGGCTCCATCACGCCGGCATGATATTCAAAAAATCCCTTCTGGTCCGGGCCGGCAGGGTACTTCGTCCCCCACGCTTCCGGAATCAGCATCATCATGGCATGGGGGAGCGTGCGCCCGGCCGTGGCCAGCAGCTCCAGCACGTTGTCCAGGGACGCCGAATCGCTTCCGCCCGGATCGATCACCGGAAACAGGCGCTTGATGTCCGGGCCAAAGGCGTCACAGGCCAGCGACTGCTGCCGCGCCTGCATCTGGTTGAGATTTCCCCGCAGGGTGTTGATCTCCCCGTTGTGCGCCAGATAGCGAAATGGCTGCGCCAGATCCCAGGAGGGAAAGGTGTTCGTGCTATAACGCTGGTGCACCACAGCCACGGCGCTGGTGACCGCCAGCTGGTCGAGGTCGCGATAAAACCCCGACACCTGCCCGCCCATCAGCATCCCCTTATAGACGATCGTACGCCCGGAAAGGCTGGCGACGTAAAACCCCTCCGAAGGAGGCAGCAACGGCTTGACGCTCTGCTGGACCTGCTTGCGAACCAGGTACAGGCGGCGATCCAATTCCGCCCCGGACCGTCCGCCGCCATCTACAAAGGCCTGCATGACCACCGGACGCGCCTCAAAAGCCTGCTTGCCAAGCACCTTCTCGTCCGTAGGCACATCGCGCCAACCCAGAAAAATGAACCCCTCCTCCTTCATCACGGAAACCACGGCCGACATGCAGGTCGCCCGACAGGTGGCATCCCGCGGCATGAAAAACATCCCCACGCCGTACATTCCTGGATTCGGCAACGTAACGCCATGCCCCTTCATCTCCGCCCGGAAGAATTCATCCGGAATCTGAATCAGCAACCCCGCACCATCACCGGTAATCTGGTCGCCACCCACCGCACCACGATGCAGCAGATTCCGCAGAACCTCAACCCCGCGCGCCACAATCTCGTGCGTCCGCCGGCCATCAATGTTGGCAAGAAAGCCAACGCCACAAGCATCATGCTCAAAGGCAGGGTCATACAACCCCTGCGCGGCGGGACGTTGCTGAAAGTGCGGTGTTGAAGTCGAATTCATGCCAATATAACCACCCGTTTGCCCAAGTGGAATCCTTCTTGCCAGTGAATACGCACCTCATGTGCCATGTTGAACCTCCACCTGAAAACAATGCCGCAAATCTGTTGCATGCCGTAAGCTACTGGCATTCATGTAGTTAGACACTAAAACTTCTAACAAAAACATCCATGTCCACGCGACGTCAAAACGCGTTTTTGTCAGCAAACAATATTGTCTCGAAACCGCCAACCGTGGCATACATAAATGTTTCTCGCATGCACGATCACCTCTACAGGATGATTATTGTGGCGACAGAAGGCATCGATGCTCCTGTGTCACGCCAGGATCGTACTCGCGCCGCGAAAATTACCAGCAAAGAAACCGTCGGATTTGCGATACTTGTAGCCGCAAGCTCGTTTATAACATTTTTGTTTCTACTTGGCAGGCGATTCGCTAGTCTGGCTAAACAAAAAGCGACATCTTCGGCATGGTACCCGTCATTTAATCAACGGCGTGCGTTCTGGCAGAAAGTTTGCGGTTTATGGAAAACTCAAATCGCGCCCAGCGCGAACTCTCTGTTCTCTACAAAGTTTCCAAGGCGCTTGTTCACCGGCAGGCGGTGTCGGGACTGCTGCAGGATGTGCTCGATATTTTGGAAACGGAAATCGGGCTCTCGCGTGGAGCCCTCACGCTGCGCCAGCCGGACAGCGACGTCTTTGTGATCGAAGCTTCGCGCGGGTTGACAAACGAGGAGTTCCAGCGCGGGCAGTATGGTCTGGGAGAAGGCGTCACCGGAACGGTAGCGCAGGCGGCCAAGCCCGAGGTCGTGCCGGACATCAGCAAGGACCCGCGCTTTCTGAACCGCACACGGGCCCGGACCGGGCAGAATAACGCCTTCATCTGCGTGCCGATCATCCATCACGGCGAAGTCATCGGCACCATGAGCATTGACCGTCCGCCGTGCGACGAACCCACGCTGCAGGCGGACCGCGACTTCCTGATGCTGCTCGCCGGCCTGCTGGCGGAAGCCGTGGCCTCCATGCGCGAAGTGCTGACCGAGCGCGAGGGGCTGGTCGCGGAAAATGAGCGGCTGCGGCGGCAGCTCGGCGACCGCTACCAGCCCAGCAACCTCGTCGGCAACGCCCGCTCCATGCGGCAGGTGTATGACCAGATTGCCCAGGTCGCGGACAGCAATGCCACGGTCATGATCCGCGGCGAATCCGGCACCGGCAAGGAGCTGGTCGCACGCGCCCTCCACTTCGGCAGTTCCCGCCGCAACGGCCCGTTCATCAGCGTCAACTGCGCCGCCCTCCCCGAGAACCTGATCGAGAGCGAGCTGTTCGGTCACGAGAAAGGGGCCTTCACCGGCGCGCAGCAGCAGCGCAAGGGGCGCTTTGAGCTGGCCAACGGCGGCACGCTTTTCCTCGATGAGATCGGCGACATCTCGCCGGCGGTGCAGGTCCGCCTGCTGCGCGTGCTGCAGGAGCGAACCTTCGAGCGCGTCGGCGGCGACCTCCCCATCACCGTCAACGTGCGCATCGTCACCGCCACCAACCGCAACCTCGAGCAGGGAATGAAGGACGGCCGCTTCCGCGAGGACCTGTACTACCGCCTGAACGTCTTCCCCCTCTACCTGCCGCCCCTGCGCGAGCGCAAGTCCGACATCCTGCTGCTGGCCGAGCATTTCCTGCGCAAGTACTCCGACGTGTACGGCAAGAACATCCGGCGCATTTCTACCACGGCCATCAACATGATGATGCAGTACCACTGGCCCGGAAACGTGCGGGAGCTGGAAAACTGCATGGAGCGCGCCGTGCTGACCTCGGCGGACGACGTCATCCACGGCTACACGCTCCCCCCCACCCTGCAGACCAGCGAGGCCACCCACACCGCCATCCTGCCGGAAAGCGGCGCCAGCCTGGAAACGCTGGTGGAAACCTACGAGCGTGAAATCATCGTGGATGCGCTGAAGAAGCACCGCGGCAACGCCGCCGCGGCCGCGCGCTTCCTGCAGACCACCGCGCGAATCATGAACTACCGCGTCCGCCATTTGGGCATCGACCCGAAGTCCTACAAGTAGGATTTTGCACGGCGCAAAATCCTAGACCAGCGAAAGCGCCTGCGTGGCGGAGAGCGGCGGGCGCCTGGCGTGCGCTTCCATGCGCACCTGCAGGATCTCCACCACAATGCGCGCGACCTCTTTGGGCGTGAAGCGGTCGGACAGGATCGTGGCGTCGTAGAGCGTATGATCGTCGAGCTCGCGCCGGTAGTGCTCGTGCACCACGCGCGCGCGGACCGCGTCTTGCGCGTGGATCAGCTTGCGGGCCTCCTCCGGCAAAATGTTTTCCGTCGCCACCAGCCGCGCAATGCGGGAGGACTCCGACGCCACCAGCCGGATGCGCACCCCGGGGCCCTTGATGGAGGCGGCCTCGGCCGCCGCCGCCGACCCGACCACCACCGTGCGCCCGGACTTCAGCAGGAAACGCACCACGTCCCCCACCTTGTGACAAAGCCCAAGCTGCTCGGCCTTGCCGACGAGCATCTCGTACAGCATCTGCCGCAGCTTTCCTTCGCCATAGTTCTCGGCCACCAGATCCTCCAGCGTGGCCGGAACATGCCCCTCCTTGATCATCCAGGCGCACAGCTGCTGGTCCAGCAGCTCCCAGCCGCGGTTCCACCCCCTGTCCGGCAGGTCGTCCAGATGGGAAATAATAGCCCGCGCCACTTCGTGCGAATTGACACCGTCCAGCCGCGTCAGCGTGACAAACGGCTCGTTTCCCTGCGGCACATCCAAGTCCTCTTTCCGCGTCAGGTAGATCTTCAAAGCATCAATGATCCTGCTCATGGCTGTTGCTCCTGTCCCGATTGAATCGAGCACGCACGTCGCTTGCGCCTCACGACAGCACTTTCCCATGCCGCCGCCGCATCCACAAGAGAAAGATTTCGCGCAGCGAAATCTACCAGCTTCCGGACGCGCCGCCGCCACCGAACGAGCCGCCGCCGCCCGAGAAGCCGCCGCCGGAGGAGGAACCGCCGGACCAGCCGCCGTAACTGCGGCCGCCGTACGTCCTGCCGCGGTTCTTGCCAAAGACCGAGCCGATGACGACGATGAAAATAATCCAGATAGAAAAAAGTATCAGGGGATGAATGCGCATCCCGCCAACGTGAAGATACCCGTCGCTCCGAGCCCGCGGCGGCGCTGCGCCGGCAGGCGTCGCCGGCAGCCCCGCCGGCGGCTTGCCGCTGACATACCCCTCCACCTGCCGCACCGCGTAGACGCAGCCGTCGCCAAACCTCCCGGCGCGGAAGAAGGGCCCCATGCCGCGGATGATGTCGCCGGCGCGGGCGTCGTTGATGCTCCCCTCCCAGCCATAGCCGATGTCGAGACGCAGGCCGCGGCTGTCGCGCACGATCACCAGCAGCGCGCCGTTGTCCTTCCCCTTGCGGCCGATCTTCCACGCCTCGGCCACGCGCATGCTGAACGGCTCCAGCGCGTCGCCCCCGAGCGTCGGCAGGATGAGCACGGCCATCTGCCCGTCGGTCGTCCGCTCCAGCCCCTGAATGGCCGCCTCCACGCGCGCGGCATCGCCGCCCAGGATGCCGGCCTGATCCACCACGCGGCCGGTCAGCGCCGGAACGGCCAGTTCGGCGGCGCTGCCGCAGGCGACGAATGCGAAAAGCACGGCAGCCGCGATCGCCCGCCGGGCCGGGTGGCCCGGCCGCGCCGCAAACGGGCATGCCCGCGCGCCGGATGGCGCGTGCCGCCGCACACCGCGAAGCTGGCGCCGGCTGGCGCCCGCCGGCTCAACGCTCGCTGATTTCATTCGGAAGTTCATTCTCATCGTTCCGCTGATGCGGGAAGCTGCGCTTCAGCGCGGCGCCGATTGCCCGCACGCCGGCCTCGATCCCGGCCGCCGTTTCGCCGCGCGCAAAGTGCGGCGCCATGGCCTCTGCCGTCGTGCGCCAGAAGTCGTCGCCGACCGCGGCATGAATGCCCGCGTCGCCGATGACGGCAAACCGGCGGGCGCGCACCGCCACAAAAATCAACACGCCATTGCGGGCCGCGGTGCGGGTCATGCCAAGCCGCTCAAACACGCGCGTGGCCTCGCGCACCGGATCCTCGCCGCAGCGCGGCTGCACATGCACGCGAATTTCACCCGATGTCATCCGCTCGGCGTCGCCGATCGCCGCCACAACCCGCCTGCGGTCCGCGGCGGAAAGCAGCGATGTGAATGGCAGTTCCATGACGGTCCCCACGATTTGACTTCCCGACCTGGAAAATCAGAACTGCACCTTCGGCGGCTGCTGCAAGGTCTTCACTTCCGGCGGCTGGTAGTACTCGGCGAGCTTTAGCCCGAGGCCGGGCGCAAACAGGCTGCCGGGGAAGCCGCGGATCGCCGCGTTGAAGATGCGCACGCCGTCGTTGTAGCGCGTGCGCGCCACGGCAATGCGGTTCTCCGTGCCGGCCAGCTCGTCCTGCAGGCGGATGAAACTGCCGTCGGCCTTCAGGTTCGGGTAGTTCTCGGCAATGGCCAGCAGGCGCCCCAGCCAGCTGTTCATCTCCGCGCTGGCCTCGGCCTTGGCCGCGGGGCCGGGCGCGGCCAGCAGGTGGCTGCGCGCCTCGGCGATGCGCTCGAAAATCTCCTTCTCGTGCGAAGCATACCCCTTGACCGTGGCGACGAGGTTGGGGATCAGGTCGGCGCGGCGCTGAAGCTGCGTGTCGACCTGGCTCCAGTTCGCCCGCACCGCCTCATCCCGGGCAATCAGTCCGTTGCGGTACATCACCGCACCGATCGCCACGACCGCAACCAGGCCAATCAACACAAGCAACGGCTTCATGCGCTTTCTCCATATTGATGAATGCCGTCATCATAGCGTTTCCACAGGACAAGGGCAACCCGAGTGAAAGAGCGGAAGGATGGATGAATGGATGAAAAGTTGAAAATCCATCCACTCTTCCAAATGTGGAGGGGTGCGATTTTAGTTCGTGGAGAGACGAGATGCGCAACCGTTCTTTACCGCCTGGAGGACAGTCTTTTGATTGCAGGCGCGGTGGCGGTTACAGTGCCAGAACGCAGCATTCCCAAACATGACAGGGCTTCCACGCATGATTTTCGCGTCCTTCGCGTCCTTCGCGGTGAAATCCAACTCTCGCCCTTTCACGAACTGCAATCGCACCCAATGTGGAAATGTGGAGTTACTGTTGATTCCAGCCTTGACGCAGCAAAGACCTTATGCTAACCAATACTATATCTACTTAATTGCTTTGTAACTACTCAGCGAAACCACCGCCGGCCGTTGGCCGGCGGATCAAACAGTAAAAAAACTGGAGTTACAGGGGAGGTGGCCCCGCCCGCTCCGCCGACAGCGCGGGAAAAGTAGGTCAGGCATTCCTGCCTGACCTTGCCCCCCGTGAGGGTCAGTCAGGAATGCCTGGCCTACTGAGGCCACCTCCCCTGAGTAGTTACATTGCTTTACTGTTAGACAAGGGGCAAGATCACGTTGTCGTTGACAGGGGGCGATGAGCATGCGGACAGTTCTTCTTGACGGCGCACCCCGTGGCGCGCTCCCGTGGCGCGCCTCTTGGATGGCTCTTCTTGCCGGCAGTCTTGCCCTGGTCGCCAGCGCGCAAACGCCTTCCGTGGATACGGACTTCAACCCCGGCGCAAACAACACCGTCACGGCCTTTGCCCTGCAACCGGACGGCAAGATTCTCGTAGGCGGCAGTTTTACGACGCTTGGCGGGCTGACTCGCAACCACATTGGAAGACTCCACGTCAATGGCAGTGTGGACGCCGACTTCGATCCCGGCGCGAACGGGGATGTCTCTTCGCTCGCAGTGCAGCCCGACGGCAGGATTGTCGTCGCGGGGGCATTTACAATCATCGGCGGCCAATCGCGCAATCATCTGGCCTGCCTGGAAACGAATGGCACGGTGGTGGCGGCGTTCAACCCGGGCGTGAACGGGACCATCAGCGCCCTGGCGGTGCAGGCAAACGGCAGCATCGTCCTGGGCGGTTCCTTCACCACGCTCGGCGGCGTATCGTGCACCAACCTCGCCAGAGTGGACAGCAGCGGAACGGCCGACGCCACCTTCCATCCCAACGCCGACGACCAGGGGCAGGTGTTGTCGGTGGCGATCCAGCCGAGCGACGGCAAGATCCTGATCGTCGGGACATTCACCAAGGTGGGCACACCGACCACTTCGCACAACCGGATTGCGCGGATTCTCTCGAACGGTCTCGTGGATGGTACATTCACAGCCAGCGCGGGATTGATTTACGAGGTTCCGTTTGTGGTGACGGTGCAGGCCAACGACAGCATTCTCGTGGGCGGCAGTTTCACAAGAATCAACACCACTGACCGCAATAACCTGGCACGGATGGACTCGAGCGGCGTGACGGATTCCACGTTCAACCCCAATGTTGACCAGATGGTTTACGCGTTGGCGATGCAAAGCGACGGGAAGATCTTGTTGGCCGGGACGTTCGGCACCGTCGGGGGCTCCACGCGCAACTACATCGCCCGTATCGGGGCCAACGGAACGGTGGACGCCGGCTTCGACATGGGCGCCGGAGGCAATGTCAACGCGCTGGCTGTGCAGGCAGACGGAAAGATTTTAGTCGGAGGTCAGTTCAGTTCGCTCGGATCCGTGAACCGTGCTTTCATTGGACGGCTGAACGCCACCGGTCCCGCGACCAACGCGTTGAGCTACAACGGCTCCACGATCACGTGGCTGCGCGGCGGCACCGCGGCGGAAGTCTGGCGAACGACGTTCGAATCCACGACCAATGGGACGACGTGGAACGCGCTGGGCGCGGGAACACGCGTTGCCGGCGGGTGGCAGCTGACGGGCGTGGCGGCGGGGATTCCCATGATCCGGGCCAGGGGGTATACGTTGGGCGGTTACGTGTGCGGCTCGGACGGAATCGTTGAAACCATTCTGGGACTGCCGTACGTGGACGTGACCAACGCGAATCGGACCGTCATCTGGGACGTGGACGCGTTGCGTGTGGCGGGGACGAACAATGCCAGTGTCGTTGGCACCATGCGCTGGACCAATAACCTGACAGGCGGCAGCGGCATCTTTGCCGCCGGGGCCGCATGGCAATCGGCACCCATTGGATTGGCGGCTGGAACCAATCTCATCACGGTGAGCGGCACAAATGCCTTCGGCATGGCATCCAGCGACAATGTCAGTTACACCCGGCAGGACATCACCACGGGCAGTCCCTTCGTGGCCGTGACGAACCTCTCCGGCACGGTGTCCTACGATGTCGCGGCCTTGGCCGTCGCGGGAACGAACAACGCCAGCGTCGTCGGTTCCATGCGCTGGACCAACAGCCTCACCGGCGGCAGCGGCACCTTTCCGGTGCAGACACCCTGGCAGATTCCTTCTGTGAACCTGGCGGTGGGGGCCAATCCGATTGTGGTGAGCGGCTCGAACAGCCTGGGCGTCGCGGCCACCGGCAGCGTGACGATCACCCGCGGAGGGATCGGGACGGGAACGCCTTTCGTTGATGTCACGAACCAGAGCATGACCGTCGATCACCTGGTCGCGGCGTGGGCCATCGGCGGCACAAACAACGCCCATGTGGTGGGAGCCATGCGTTGGACGAACGGGCTCAGCGGTGGGAGCGGAACGTTCCCCGCGGCCTCGCCCTGGCTGGCGGCCGGGATCAGGCTCAACGAAGGCGCCAACCCGATCACGGTGACCGGCACGAACCTGCTGGGCATGGCGGCCGCCGACACAGTCACCATCATCCGCAATGGCGAGGACACGTCTCCAGGGCCGTTCCACTTCGTCGCCACGAACGGTCTGGCGGTCTGGCCCTACACCAACTGGACGACGGCAGCCCAGGTGCTACAGGACGCGATTTTCGCAGCCAGCCCGGGCGACACCGTCCTGGTTTCGAACGGCGTGTACAACACGGGCGGCATGGCTGTTTACGGGGCCATGACCAACCGGGTCGCGCTGACAAAGGCGGTCACCGTGCGTAGCGTCAACGGCGCCAGCGTGACGGCCATTGCAGGCCAGCCGTGCCCCGCCAACGGTGCCTGCGGTGACGGCGCCATCCGTTGCGCCTATCTCACCAACGGAGCATCCCTGATCGGCTTCACCCTGACCAACGGCTTCACCCGCGCGGGCGGAGACGAGCTCCGGGAGCAGTCTGGCGGCGGCGTGTGGTCGGAAACATGGGCGGAGAGCATCCCCTACGTGGCGGCTTGCATCCTGGTGGGGAACTCCGCCGCCGTATCCGCCGGAGGCGCGTACGATGGCGTCTATGGCAGCTGCCTGTTTACGGGAAATTCGGCTCCCATGGGGGGCGGGGCGCGCATGAGCCAGCTTGAAAACTGCACGATCGCAGGCAACGCCGCCGCGTCGACCGGCGGCGGGGTTGCCGGTGCCGTCCTGCACAACTGCATTGTGTATGACAACGAAGCCCCGTCCAGCATGAATGTGGCCGGCAGCAGTGTGTCATACACCTGCTCCACGCCCCTCGTGGCCGGCGACGGCAACATCACGAGCGCGCCGATGTTTGCGAACGCCGCGGCCGGCAACTTCCGCCTGCAACCCGGCTCGCCGTGCATCAATGCCGGCGAGAACGCGGGCTGGCTTGACGCCACGGACCTCGACGGGAATCTGCGCCCCATTGACAGCCGGAAGGACATGGGTGCCTACGAGTCGTATCTGCCGTTCCTGGCCATCACCAACCCGGTAGGGGCCGTCACCAACGACGCGACAACCTGTGCGGTCGGCGGCAGGGAGCAGAACCTGGCCGGAACTCTCCAATGGACTAACTCGCTCACCGGCGACACGGGCTGCTTTGCGCCCACATCGTCCTGGCAGATCTCCGGCATTTCCCTCGGTGCCGGAACGAACGTCATTACGGTGAGCGGGACGAACCCCCTCGGCGCACCGGCGAGCGGCGCCGTCACCATTATCCGCCGGATGACTTACGGCGTCACGTTTGATCTCGCCGGCCACGGCGCGCGGACCGGCGGCGGCGCCCTTTCGCAAACCGTGGTGCGCGCCGAAGCCGCCGTTGCTCCGGTCTTCACCGTGGCGCCCGGCTGGATTTTCACCGGCTGGGACCGCCCTTTCGCAAACGTGGTCAGCGACCTTGCCGTCACCGCGCAGTACAACCGCGTTGTCTGCACGGTCTCCTTCGCCCTCGGCATCTATGGGTCGCGTGCCGGCGGCGGCGCGCTGACGCAGACCGTCTACTATGGCGACGCCGCCGTGCCGCCGGCCGTCGAGGTCGCGCCGTCCTGGCGGTTGATGGGTTGGCGGCTCGACCCGCCCGGCACCGCGCTCGACCACGTCACCGCCTCCGTCGCAGCCACGGCGCTCTACGGCGCCGTGCACAGCATCAGCGGCGGCGGCGCCTTCGCCTATGCCGCCAATCCCGGCTGGGTCAACTTCGCTCCCTCGGCCGCGGAGGGCGTCGCCTTCGGCGACCACTTCCTCTCCGGTTACGCCTATGCCGCCAACTTTGGCTGGATCTGTTTCGGCGATGGGAACCCCACAAACGGCATCCGCTACACCAACGTCTCGGGCAACGACTGCGGCGTGAACCACAACGGCGCCGGCGGCCTCTCCGGTTACGCCTACGGCGCCAATGTCGGCTGGATCAACTTCGGCTGGACCGGATCTGCCGACACGAACCACCCGCGCGTGGACCTAGCCACGGGGGCCTTCGCCGGCTATGCCTACGGCGCCAATATCGGCTGGATCGACCTCGGCTCCGGCCTGCGGACCCTCCGCATGTTCAGCCTCGACCTCGACGGTGATGGCATCCCCGACGCCTGGGAAAAGGAAACCTTTGGCAACTTGACAGCGGCCACTGCCAACGGCAACGCCGACCACGACCCGGTCTCCGACCGCGACGAGTACCTGGCCGGCACGAACGCCAATGATCCCGGCGACTACTTCGCCATCAAGACGGTTGCCTACCACGCCGGCAACTCGCAAGCCGAGGTCACCTTCCGGACCGTCGCCGGCCGCTTCTACCTGCTGGAAACCTGCGCCTTGCTCGGGGGCGGGTGGAGCGACTCGGGCCTCGGCCTCATCACGCCCGACGCCGGCCCATCGACCACCCGCACCATCTCCTGGCCAGGTTCCGCCGCCCGATTCATCCACGCCGTGGCCGTGGTGCCGCTGCAGCCGTGACAGGCAACAACTCTCAATTCCCAACGCCAACCGGAGATCAACCATGAAAAGTCGAGCTGCCCTCGCATGCGCCCTGACCCTCGTCGCCCTTCCGGGCCTCCTCCTGGCCCAGGGCTCCCTCACGCCGCCGGGTGCCCCCGCACCGACCATGAAATCGCTGCAGGAGATCTGGAACAAGATCGCCGGCATCGAGTCCACCGTCAGCACGCAACAGGCCCGGATCGCCGTGCTCCAGGCACAAAACAACGCGCTTCAGAAGCAGGCGAGTCTCATGCTGCTCAACGCCGGCGTCTCCCTTCCTTGGAACATCTCTACTGTGGACGACACAGAAGATGTCGGTTATTTCGCCTCGCTGGCATTCTCCACGGTGGACAGCACAGGCTTTGTCGGCACGTACGCTTCGCTGGCATTCGGCCCCGACGGCCAGCCCGCCATCGCCTACTACGATCTTACTAACACAAAGCTTGCGTTCGCCCGCATGGGCCTCTTCATCCCAACGCCTTGACGGAGCATTGACGTCGTCCGCATTCTCTTTGCGGCCTTCGCGTTCCTCGTGCCTTCGTGTTGGAAACCGCTCCCCCCCCCGCCCCTCGCACACCCCCCTTAGCCCGGCGCGTGAATTCCTTGCAGCGGCAGACCGGAAAGATGGAAGAATGGATGGATGAAAGGTTGGAAACCCAGTGCCGCGAGGCGAGGTGCGGCATTCTCATTACTCAATCCGCTCTTCCATTCTTCCATCCATCCACTCTTCCACTCTTCTTCTTTTCCGTACTGTCGACAGGCCCGCGCAAAATGCTATATTTCCGCCTCATGTGCGGGAGCTGAACCGGAAGCCGCCGGGGTAACCCGCGGAACACCCCGGCGCCCATGCCGGCAGCTTCCGCTGGGGGTGCGATGCGCTACGCGATTGTCTCGGACATCCATGCCCATTTGCAGGCGTGGGAGGCTGTGCTGCGCGATATTGCCAGCAGCCGGGTTGACGGCATCATCTGCCTGGGCGACGTGGTCGGGTACGGCCCCAACCCGGTCGAGGTGCTGCAGTCGGTCCACCGCCATGTGGACGCGCTGGCGCTCGGCAACCACGATGCCGTCGTCTGCGGCAAGCTCGATCCCGGGCTGTTTAACGACCACGCCCGCGACATGATCGCCTGGACCCGCGCGGCCCTATCACCCAAGGCCGTTGAATTCCTGGCGGAGTGGCCGCTGGTGCTCGTGGGCGAAGGGTTCCGCTGTGCGCATGGGGAATTCACGGCGCCGGGCGCATTCCACTATGTGATCGACCCGCACGAGGCCCTGCCGTCGTGGCAGGTGACAACCGAGCCGCTGCTGTTCACCGGTCACACCCACCTGCCCGGCATTCACGTCATCGGCCCCAGCGGCACGCCCCACCGCCTGGACGCCCAGGATTTCACGGTCGAGGACGGCAAGCGCTACCTGATCAGCGTGGGCTCGGTCGGTTTTCCGCGCGATGCCGACCCGCGAGCCGGCTACTGCATTTACGACACCGAGGCGCGGTCCGTTCTCTGGCGGCGCATCCCGTTTGACAGCGAAGCCCATGGCCGGGCCATGGCCGCCGCCGGACTGACCGGCACGGCAGGCAGATTCCTCATGCCCGATCCGCTCACCACCCTGCAGCCCATCCGCACGAAGCTCGACTTCGCGCCTGCCACGTGCGCAAACATGCAGGCGCAGAACGCCGTGATGGAACAGGACCTCGCCCGCACCTTGCGCCGCGGCATTGCCCGCTGGAAGCTGCTGGCGATCGCGCTGCTGGGCGTCATCCTGGCCACCCTCGCCGGCCTCCTCTTGCACCGCCCGGAATCGCCGCCTCCCCTGTCCGTGAGCTGCCCGGCAGCCGAACTTGAACCCAGGTCTGCAGGCACACCTGCCGCGGATCCGTCCGGGCAGCCGGGCAACCTGCTTGCGCCCATTCCCGCAGCCGCGGGGGGCGCGGAAATTCCGGGCTGGCGCTATTGCCTGAGCGACCGCACCCGGCAGTCCGTCACCGCGTCAAACGCGGCGATGGTGCTGAGCAGCACGCTTCCCGGCGGACGCATCCGCCTGGAAGCGGCCCCCGTCGATCTCGCCGGCACATCCGTGCGGCGCGTCTGCATGAGCGGCCGCATCCACACGAGCGCGGACTTCAGCGGCAGCGTCGAACTGGTGGCGGACCTGCTCTGCGAGGACGCGGACGGCAAACGCGTCCTGCACCCGCGCCGCGAGCAAAAGGCCTTCCGCCTGCCCGGCGACGACGGTTCCGCCACCCGGAAGACCTTTGACCTGCTCAAGGAGACGCGATGCCTCACGCTGGCCCTGGAAGGCTCTTTCACCGGCACGGTGACCGTGGCGGAACTCGTGCTGACGCCTGCGCCAAAGCGTTAGCCCATGCGATTCTGCAATCTTGTCTTTGACTCTGCCCCGAAATTCAGTATCTTACCACC
>SESD01000633.1_pt1 | contig 21584 bp, 19 predicted proteins | sample 3171411 | NCBI WGS metagenome assembly SESD01 (sample SAMN06051880, study PRJNA518727) | freshwater metagenome | biome: subpolar coniferous forest; feature: holomictic lake; material: water; isolation source: holomictic Lake 442, 16.5 m depth | place: Canada: near Kenora, Ontario | collected...
TGACGCTGGGCCGCTGGGTAGCGACGATGAGGTGGATGCCAATGGCTCGTGCCTTTTGGGCGATGCGGGTGATGCTGTCTTCAACATCTCGCGCTGCCACCATCATCAAGTCGTTGAGCTCGTCGACCACGATGACGATGTAGGGAAGGCGTTCGAATTCGCGATCGGTGCCGGCCTCAGCCTGCAGCTCGCCACGATCGAACGCCGCGTTGTAACCACTGATGTCACGGAAGCCGACCTCGGACAAAATGTCGTAGCGACGGTCCATTTCTTTGCATGCCCAACCCAGCGCATTGGCCGCCTTTTTGGGGTTGGTCACCGGCTGAGTGAGCAGATGCGGCAGCCGGTTGTATTGACCCATCTCGACCTGCTTGGGGTCGATGAGGATGAGCCGCACCTGATCGGGCGTGCTGCGCATGAGCATCGAGGTGATGATGCAGTTGATGCCGCTGCTCTTGCCAGCGCCCGTGGCGCCAGCGATGAGCAGGTGAGGCGTGGTGGCGAGGTTGAGGAATACCGAGCGACCGGCGATGTCTTTGCCAATCGCGACATCGAGCGGATGCGTGGCCAACTTGGCCTCGGCCGAGGTCATGATGTCGCCCAACGACACGAGCTGACGGGTGTGGTTTGGTACCTCGACGCCAATGGCCGAGCGGCCCGGAATAGGCGCCAAAATTCGCACATCGATTGCGGCCATCGCATAGGCGATATCGCGGTTGAGGCTGGTCACTCGGGCGACCTTGACGCCAGGCCCCAGCTCGAGTTCGTAGCGGGTAACCGTGGGGCCGACCGTCATGCCAACGAGCTTGGTTTCGACCCCATGCGAGTTCAGGGATTCGACCAGCGTGCGGCCACGCGATTCGACCTCGGCCTTGTTCACGGTTTGCACGCCGCTACGCACGAGCATTGAGGCTGGCGGCAACACCCAGTTGCCCTTCTTGGCACCTGGACCGAGATCGAGCTCGCCTTGCTCGGCAAGACCGCCCACGTTGATTGCCGCAGGGGCAGGCGCAGCGGGTGCCGATTTACGCGACTTCTTGGTTGGCACCGACGGGTCGCCATCTTCGGAGTCGGCGTCGTAGATCTGTGGGCGCATGCCCGGATCGATGGGCGCACCATCGCCACGATCGCCACGATCGCTCGACAACGTAGACATTCCGCCGAAGGCGCGCCGCGAAGCCCGAGCAGCAGGACCCGACACGGTCTCGACTGAAGTCTTGACCCGCTCGAACAATGTGTTCACCGACAGCCCGGTGATGAGCAAGATGGCAGCGAACCCGAGCGCAAGCAACAACACCACACCAGCGACATCGCCCAGCAGCGACCGAACCGGAACGCCAAACAGCGCGCCAATCCATCCGCCTGCGCCATCGAGTGGGCCAAGGTCTGACCAGCTGTTGGCGGGCGCCACGAAGATGTGCAACAACGCCAATACCGATGCGACCAAGGCGCTCCAGCCCACGACCAAGCGCACCCGGCGATCGCTGCGACCCTGACGAATGAGCGCCCAACCAGCAGCCACCAACACCACGGGAAGCGCGTAACGACCAAGTCCGAACAACGAGCCGAGTGCACGCGAAAGGCCGCGACCAATGACGCCAGCGGTTTTGAGATAGACGGCAAGACCAAGCAGCACGCCAACGGCGATCATCGCGACGGCAATGAATTCGTGCTCGCGACCTTCGACGGCCTCGCGCAATTCGGCCCGAGTACCGCCGCTACGCGATGTTGGTTTCGTTGACTTCGCCGATTTCGTTGGTTTCGTCGACTTCGGCGCCGGCTTGGACGACGAATTCGACTTGGACGACGATGCCGATTTACCGGCAGATCGAGTAGGTGATGAGCTTCGGGCGTTTGCGCCCCGCGTTGCCATAGATGATCAACGTACCAAGGGGGTGCACCACGGTTGGAGCATCTTCACTTCTGGGCTTGGCCGATGAGTGACCCATCGGGCTTCACCGGCACCTGAAAGTCGCCACCCTTGGCCGATTGCATCGTGATCAGATAGGCCGCGCCACCATTGGCAACGCCAACGATCGAGAACACTCGATAGGTGGATTCGGGCAATTCGACCAGCACCGGGTCGAGCACATGGGCTTCGTCGTAGGCGATATCGGCGGCGCCGAACGTGGGCGCTCCGGCCTTCACTTGCTCGGGGGCCGCGGGCTCACTGAGCGCCCCCGCAGTGAACACATATGCCGTGGCCTGCGTGTTGTCGCTGTTGGCCACGAAAAGGTTGACCAAGGTGGGGGTGGCATTGACCTCGAAATAATGCTGCGACCCGCCCAATTTGGCCTCGAGCGCAGCGAGTGCTGGGCGAATCAGTTCGAGTCGCAACGGCAGATCGGCGGTTGCGCCAACCGAGGAGCCAACCGACGAACCAGGCGCTGCATCGGAACCGCTGCTCGCACATCCGCCGACCATCACAGGAATCGCGGCCACCGCAACCACCGCTGCGGCACCCAAGACCCGTCGGAAGAAACCCATCGTGATTACCGGCGAAGTCCGAGGCTCTAGGCCTCCATCACCACGGGCACGATCATCGGGCGGCGCTTAGTGCGCTCGTTCACGAACTTGCCCGCAGCCTTACGCACATCGCGCTCGAGGGCATCGACGTCGCGCTCACCCTTGGCCAACGCAGCCTCGACGGCATCGGCAATTCGCTCGCATGCTTCGTCGAGCAAGTCTTCGGCCTCGGGCGCATAGACCCAACCACGCGTGATGATCTCGGGCCCAACAAGCACCTTGCCCGACGTGATGTCGACAGTGACCACGACCACCACCACACCCTCTTCGGCCAACACCTTGCGATCGCGCAGCACGCCTTGGCCAACGTCGCCAACAATGCCATCGACATAGAGATAGCCAGCAGGAATTCGACCCGCAGGGGTGAGGCCCTGATCGCTGAGTTCAAGCACATCGCCGTCTTCGCATAACAACACGTTTTGGCGTTCGACGCCCATGATGATGCCGAGCTTCGAGTTGGCAACCAAGTGGCGGTACTCGCCGTGGATGGGCACATAAAACTCGGGCCGCACGATGGACAAGTAGGTCTTGAGCTCTTCGGCCTGAGCATGGCCCGTTGCGTGCACATCGGCGATGCCGCTATGGATGACGTCGACCCCCAAGCGCAGCAGTCCTTCGATCACGCGATTGACGTTGCTCTCGTTGCCCGGGATGGCATGGCTCGACAAGATGACCGTGTCTTGATCGGTGATCTTCACCCAGCGGTTCTCGCCACGGGCCAGCAAGCTGAGCGCTGACATCGGCTCACCTTGCGAACCGGTGCTCAAGATGCACAGCTTCTCGGGTGGGTACTTATCGGCGTCCTCGATGTCGATGAGCGACGCATCGGGAATGTGCAAGATGCCAAGGTCGCGGCCCATGCGCACGTTCTTCTTGATGCTCAGCCCCAGCGTGGCCACAATGCGGCCGTTGGCGATGGCGGCATCGGCGATCTGCTGAATGCGATGCAGGTGGCTCGCAAAGCTGGCGGTGATGATGCGACGGCCAGCCTGCTCGGCGAACAAGCGACGCAGCACGGCGCCAACAGCGGTCTCGCTGGGTGCGTGGCCATGCTCTTCTGAGTTGGTGCTGTCGGCGAGCAGTAGGCGCACACCTTCGGTAGAGGCAATCGCACCGAGGCGGGCCAAGTCGGTGCGACGACCATCGACAGGAGTGAGGTCGAGTTTGAAGTCGCCCGAGTGCACGATGACACCTTGCGGTGTGTGCAAAACGATGGCGTGAGCATGTGGCACGCTGTGCGTAACCGGAATGAACTCGACATCGAACACGCCGATCATGCGGCGCTCGCCGTCTTTGACCACGATGAGCTCGGTCTTGCCGAGCAGCCCCGCTTCTTCAATGCGGTTTCGAGCGAGACCGAGCGTGACGGCCGAGCCGTAGATGGGGAAGCTCAGTTCGCGCAGCAGGTACTGCAGGGCGCCCACGTGATCTTCGTGACCGTGCGTGGCAACGCAGCCAACAACCCGACCGGCGTTCTCGCGCAGCCACGTGAAATCAGGAAGCACGAGGTCGATGCCATGCATGTCGGCATCGGGAAACATCAGCCCGCAGTCGATCATCAACAGTTGGTCGTCTTGTTCGATGACCATGCAGTTGCGGCCGATCTCTCCGAGACCGCCGAGGAAGTAGATCTTGACTGGCGAAGCCGAATCAGGTTTGCTCACGAATTAACGACCTGGCTGTAGAGGGAATTGATTTCTCCATCGTTGCAGGTTGTCCCACACTTGGGACACTCTCTGCTCGACGAAGTCGGGAGCATCGCCCATAGGCAAGCGCGCTTGGCCCACGGGGATGCCGAGATGGCGCATCATTGCCTTTGATGGAATTGGGTTCGGCGCATCGTCGCCAGTCTCAAATGCGAAACTCTCGAGCATGCGGGCGTTCACGGTGCGAGCACCAACGGTGTCGCCCTTGTCCCAGAGATCGAACATCTGCTGATGATCTTCGCCGGTCCAGTGTGTGGCCACGCCAACCGTGCCCACAATGCCACTGGCCAACAGCGGAAGGGTGAGGCCGTCGTCGCCGCTGTAGACCTCGACGCCATCGGGTGCCTGGCTGATGAGCGACGCTGTCTCGCCGGGGTTACCGGCCGCATCTTTGAGCGCCACGATGGTGGGCACTTCGCGGAACAACTTGAGCAACGCTGCGGTGGTGATCTTGCGGCCGGTGCGCATGGGGATGTCGTAGACCATCACGGGCAGATCGCTGGCGGCTGCCATGGCTCGCATGTGCCCATCGATGCCCGCCATGGACGGACGGTTGTAATAGGGGCACACGGCCAAGATGCCCGCCGCGCCAAGCGCTGCGGCCTCTTTGGTGAGATGCACGGAGTGCGCTGTGTCATTGGTGCCACTGCCGGCAATGACCGGGATCGTGACGGCTTCGATGACAGCGGCAAACAGCGACAAGCGTTCGTCGTCGCTCAGCACTGGCGCTTCGCCGGTGGTGCCCGCAATGACCAAGCCATCGTTGCCATGGTCTTGCAAGTAGCGCGCCAACTGCTGCGCCACATCGAGGTTGAGCGACCCATCGTCGTTGAATGGTGTCACCATTGCGGTGAGCACACGTCCGAACCGTGCCATCAAAAGGACCCTTCTTGTGCTCGATCAATACCCTGCGTGAGGATCAGATCTTCGTGGAGTTCCATCCACACATCGTGGTAGCTGCCACACATCAGTCCGGCAAACATATTTGTTTCAGCGTTGATCACTCGCTGGCACGTCTCTGCCAGGCGAACCGAGTAGTGCGCGAACCGCTCGAACTCGTGACCGATAGCGACGGCGATCGGGTGCACTTCGGTATTCAGCGCAACGAGACCAGCGACGATTGCGGCGTCATAGGCCTCATCAGAGTGATCGTTGACGACGCCGTCGCGAAGCTGAAACGCACCGCACAATTCCTTGAAGCGTTCGTGTAGAACGAGGAAAGGCCCATAGATATGCGCCAGCGATGTTGGTGTGAGATGCGCTGTGTCTTCAGCAAGCAATGCTGCGTGCGCTTCGCTGCCAGCGGGCGTGAGCTGCCACAGCGAGCGAACCTCACGAAACTGAGCGTGGCCTGAATCTTGGAGCTGCAACAGATGCTGCTGAGTGGTCTCGAGGTCGTGGCCCGCAACCACGGCGACGACTTCGGTCTTCGCAAAGCCCTTGATGCGCAGCGCATGGTGCGTGCGAAAGAGCGGGAGCGAACGATGCGTCATAGCGCCCGCCATCGTAGTGAGCGCGTGGGCCATCAACTGCGGCGGAAGGCTGTTGCTCACCAGAACATGCCCCGAAAAACAAAACGGCCCGGGACTCGAAAGCCCCGGGCCGTTGAAGACAACTGATCGATTACTCGCCAGCGACTGGCATTTCTTCGTCAAGGCCGAACGATGCGTACTCTTCGCCGGTGTCGGCCCAATCCTCAAACTGGATGACGCCCATCTCTTCGAAACGGTGGCGCAGCCACTTGTCGTTGCGATCGAGCAGACCCAGCTTCTTGCAGTTCGGCACGATCTTGCTGAACAACATCGACTGGAACATCACGCGGGTTGGATCGGCGAGCGCGATTGGAACAATGTCGCGCACGTTCACGCCCATGCGCTCCCACACTTCTTGCTGCATGAAACGGTCGCGCATGCGCACGGCGGCCTCGAATGCGAACTCTTGGCGGTCCTTCATCTCGAGGTCGGTCATGCCGTCGTAGACCTCTTTCAGGCTGAGCACACCAAACGCAACGTGGCGGGCTTCGTCGCTCATGACGTAGCGCAGCAACTGCTTGAGCAGTGGCTCTTGGGTGGTCTGGTGCAAGAAACCAAAGGCTGCGAGAGCAAGGCCCTCGACCATGATCTGCATACCCAAGTAGGTCATGTCCCAGCGGCTGTCGTTGATGATGTCGTCGAGCAGCATGCGCAAGTGAGCGTTCACCTGGTAGCCGCCGCCGAGCTTCTCGTCGAGGTAACGAGCGAACACTTCAACGTGGCGGGCTTCGTCCATCACCTGGGTGCTGGCGTACAACTTGGCGTCGTACCACGGGACGGTCTCGACGATCTTGGCGGTGCAGATCAATGCACCCTGCTCGCCGTGCAGGAACTGGCTGAGCTGCCAGTTGCGGCCCTCAATACCAAACTCGAGCCACTCTTTGTCGCCCCACTTGGCCACTGGAGTGCCATCGAAGATGCTCTGGTCGATGCCGACGCCGAGCATTTCTTGGTCCTGCTTCACGGTCTTTTCGACATCGACGTCGAGGTGCCATGGAAGGTCGGTGGTGCCGTTCCACTGGCCAGTCTTGGCCTTCTCGTAGAGCTTGCGCAGCGCTGGGCGAGAGAGCGAATAGTCCCACGTGAAGATCGAGTCAGCATTGTTCTGGACAATGTGCAAGATCTCGTCGGCATCGGTGGTGGGGATGGCAAGGATTGCATCGATGTCGTTGATCTCGGCGCGGCCAAGAATCGACTCGTTGTCGTTGTGCACGATGGTCATTGTGGAACTCCTGATGTAGTTGCAACTGCTAGTTGAAGGGTTTGGTCTGATGGAACAATTTGGAACGCTGGGAGAACATGGGCGCGAACAAAGCGTCGGGCCGACTGGGCGTCGCCAAGGTCAACAAGATCTGACGGCGCCAAGAAGTATGAGATAACAAGGCGGGCAAGCAGCTCGACAAGGCGAGCAGCGCTCTTGCGCCCAAGGTAGGGCTCGACCAATGGAGCGAACGACAGCGAGGCCATGCGGATGATTCGCGGCAGGCCCTGCACGGTGAGCTGCGACAACGCCTCGCCGGGCTCAGAAGCCAACATGATGGCCAAGTGGTAGTTGCTACGAAGCTCTCGGGTGGCGACCACGAGGGCACGCACGATGAGGTCTTCGAGATCGGCAGCGCCACCGACTGCCTTTTCGAGCTCGGCAAAGAACTCCTCAAGGTCGCGTACGCGCAGCGCTTCGAACACGACATCTTTGCCGCCAGGGAACATGCGATACAGCGTGGCTCGCGAGACGCCTGCTTCTGCAGCGATGTCGTCGATACTCACTTTGGCGATGCCCCAACGCTCGAAGCACACCTTGGTGGCATCAAGAATGCGGGATTCGGCCGGAGTCACAAGTTGAGACGATAAGAGAATTCCGTCTCACTGTCAAGGGGCAGCGGCAAGCAACTCCGCGACGACTAGAGACGGCCGGCGTCGACGATGCGCTTGAGGAACTCGCGGGTTCGATCTTCGGACGGATCGCCAAAAATCTTCTCTGGCGGACCTTCTTCGAGGATCACGCCCTGATGCAAGAAGCACACCTTTGACGACACCTCTTTGGCGAAACCCATCTCGTGAGTTGCCAACATCATCGTCATTCCCTCGCTGGCGAGATCACGCACGATGTTGAGCACCTCGGCCACCAGCTCAGGGTCGAGTGCAGATGTGATCTCATCGAGCAACATCAACTTGGGGTCCATCGCCAACGCGCGCACGATGGCCACACGCTGTTGCTGACCACCCGACAAGCGATCTGGATAGTCGGTCGCTTTCTCGGCGAGACCGACACGACTGAGCAGTGCCATTGCTTTGGCTTCGGCTTCGTCTTGGTTCATGCCCAACACCTTGCGCGGCGCCAATGTGATGTTGTCGATAACACGCATGTGTGGAAACAGGTTGAAGCTCTGAAAGACAATGCCAACCTCTTGGCGAAGCGCATCGACGTCGATACCCCGGCCGCTCACGCGGTCGCCGTCGAGGCGGATCTCGCCGCCGTCGATGACCTCAAGCGCATTGATACAACGCAGCAGAGTGCTCTTGCCGCTGCCGGAGGCGCCGATGAGGCAGACCACTTGGTGGACATCGACGTCGAGGTCGATGCCACGCAGAACTTCTACTTGGCCAAAGCGTTTGAACACCTGATTGATCTCGAGAAAAGCCATGGCTCAGCGACCACCTTGGGTTCGGGCCTGGCGGCGATTCTGCAACCATTCGAGCCAGCGCGTGAACGGAATGGTGACCACCAAGAACAACAACGCTGCCATCGAGTACGCCGTAAGCGAACCCTTGGCGTTGTTGATGAACCGAGCACGGCTCACAACATCGAGCACACCGATGACCGAGATGATTGCCGTGTCTTTCTGCAATCCAATGAAGTCGTTGAGCAACGGCGGAACGACACGCCTGACTGCCTGCGGCACCACCACGAATCGCATGGTCTGCGTATACGACAGACCGAGCGAGCGGGCGGCGGCTACCTGACTCCAGTGGATTGATTCGATGCCCGCGCGATACACCTCGGACACGTATGCCCCGTAGGTGAGCGACAGGGCGAAGATCACATATTGCATGTCGGACAGACGCCCAACGAGCGGAAGATTGGCCTGCGGCAGGCCCAAGCCAACGATGTAAACCACCAGGATCGCCGGGAATGCTCGAAACGCATCGACGTAGACGGTGGCAAGAAATCTCAAGGGGCGACACGCTGGGCCCGGCAACAAGCGGACCACGGCGACAAACAGTGCCCATACCAACACAATGACTTCGGCGATGAGGAACACCTGGATGTTGATCCAGAAGCCCTTGATCATCGAGTGCCACGCGCTGCCATCGGTGAGGATGGACCACGCGAAATACACCACGCGCACACTGCCGTGGTTGGCAAACAACAGCCCTACGAGGGCCGCTACGACATAGACCGTCAGGCCCACACCAACCGAATACCAGGCCCAGTTACGAGCCTTTTCGCCATGCTCACGAGCGAGTTCGATTTCGCCCTTTTCTGCAAGCCGTTGGGCCCGAAGGGAATGTACCAACGCCGGGATTCCGGCGGGCGGGAAGAACAAACTTGCCACCGCGCCAGCCCGGTAGGTGAGCACACGGCCCACCCGCTTTTCAGCGGGTGGGCCGGTGAACGCTGACGTCTGGTTCAACGAAATTACTTACGACGTGGCTGTTGGAACAGGCACATCGATGAATGGCACGGTGCTTGGGTCGCCACCGAGGTACTTGGCGATGAGACCGTTGATGGTGCCGTCGTCGATGAGACCCTGCAGGATCGGATCGAAGATTGCCTTCTTGCCGTTACCGAGGCCAAAGATGGCGCCGTACTCTTCGCCGGTCTTGAACTGACCAATCACTTCGAGCTTGCCGTCTGACTGCGAGGCCTGACCAAGGTTGATTGGTGTGTCGATGACGATGCCATCGACCTGGCCAGCGTTGAGCGCAGCGTATGCCGACGACAGGTCAGGGAAGACCTTGGTGTTGTCGAGTTTCCATCCAGGAACCTCACCCGAAGTGAAGTAGAACTCGGCGGTGGTTGACGCCTGCACACCAATGGTGAGCTTCTTCACATCGTCGAAGGTTGCGGCAGCGGTGCCGGCCTTGACGAGCAGACCCTGATCGCTCTTGAAGTAACCAGCCGAGAAGTCGACGACCTTGGCGCGGTCTTCGGTGATGGTCACCTGTGACAACGCGATGTCGTAGCTGTCGCCTGCAACCTGGCCTGCAACAATGGCATCGAAGCCTTCGTTACGGAACTTCATCGTGAGGCCGCACTTGGCTGCGATGAGCGTGGCGAGGTCATACTCAATGCCGCTACTGATCTTGTCAGGGTCGACTTCGGCGTCGGTTGTGCCCCAGAAGTTCGGGCCAGGAAGGCTGGTGACCACAGTCAACTCGCCGGCCTTGACAGGCTTGCAGTCGATTGCGCCGGCACCAGCAGTGTCACCAGTGGCAACTGAAGTGTCGGTTGCATCGGTTGCTGGCGTGACTTTGGCATCGCTGCCACAAGCGCTGATTGAGAGTGCACCGGCAACGGCCAGTGCTGCGTATGTACGCATTTTCATAGTTTGTCTCCCCCTTGGAGTCGAAGCGGCAATCTTAGAACAGATGCCATCGCTCGGAGCAACGATTGGCAAAAAGGATTTAGACGCGACCGCTCGTGATGCCGCAGACAACCTTGCGATGCAGGCATGTCTTGATCTCGGCGACAAGTTTGTTTTGCGCCCAACTGTTGAAGAAGTCGGCGTGCCCGGTAAGCATCGAGCCGCTCGATAGCGATAGGCCGGCGGGGTCGCCGCTATAGCCGTAGTCAACAGAAAACTGCAACTGCGCCACGGCCACCGGATGCGTAGCCGGGCAAGCACCGCCGCTGCTGTAGGTCATGTGTGAAGCGTGGTCGTCGCTATCTACGTTCACGCCGTCCCAGCAATCGGGAAACGTGACCATCATCCGCAACGGCCGATGCTCGGGACACGAAGGGGGCAGTACTTCGCGTCGAATTGCTGTCCCGCAGGTGAATGCAACCACAGCAGTATTTTGCGCTTGCTCGGCGTCGCCATCGCCAGCAACGATCTTGAGACCAGGCGGATACGGCTGCACCGCAGTTGGGTCAACGCCTTCACCCGGCCGGTAGTAGGCAACGCTCTTGATCGGCGTGATCAGCGTGTCGCCCTGCATCAACGCCGGCACCCAGTACGCGGCCGTATCGGCTGGCTGATCGCAGTTGGTAGTGCCAGCAAGCAACGACTCGTAGGTGCTTGCGGCATCGGTTCCGTTGTTGCCGAAGAACATGTGTAGGTGCGAGGCATCTGGCGCATTGGGAAACACGATGGGATCGTCGTACGACGTGTGGCTCAACGGACACTCAACCAGAAACTGCGGCACACGACCCTGAGGGCCTGCGACCGGCTTGTCGGGAGCGTCCGCCAGTGGGCGATTCAACACAGCGGTGGAATCGGAAACGGTTGTGCTGGCGTCGTTGCCCGCACGGGTGCAGGCAACGACGCTCAACGACAACAACACAGCGATGGTCAAGCGACCACCGCGCACTACGGAAATCACGGTGCTGGTTTTGCGGGCACCTTGATCGCCGCTACGTCGATTTTTTCTGGAACATCGGTTGCCGGGCGTGCTGGCGCAGTGGCCGCATCGGGCATGTTCGCCTGGCTTGGTGGCTCAGGCGACGATGTCTTGTAATCCTGCGATGGTGGGTGCACGTCGGCCAACCAGCTGATCACGTTGAGTGAACCCGCGGTCCAGTCGCCGCCATTTCCAGCAGCATCACATGGCCCAAGCTTTTCGAGGTCGAGCGGAGCCGAAGTCTTGAAGGTGTTACCACTGAAGCAGTTGCCAAGCGTTGACAGATCGACGTCGACAGTGTCAACAGCAATGTCGGCCACGCGGTTGTTCTCGAGCACGTTGCCGATGACGCGGTTGTTGAATGGGCTCCAGAGCACTGCTGCTGGCACAGTTGATGGATCAGGCGCTGGATCATTTTCGGTGTCGGCGCAGGCGCGATCCCATGTGTCTTGGCTTGGCTCAGCATCGTTGGGGTCTTGCTCGAGGAACGGCACAAGCCCGACGCCGGTCTTGTCGTGGTCGAACACGAGGTTGCGTTCGATGTTGTTGTTCACGCCACCGGCCACAAGGATTCCGTTGCCCATTGCCAACAACGACACATCGATAGCGGGAGTATCAGGCTGGTTGTTTGAGTACACCGTGTTGCCAACAACCGTGGTGGCACGCTCGGGGTAACACAGTTCGTAGCTACCGCTGTTTGGCACGACGCCTGCGCGGTTAAAGCGGAAAATCGAGTTGGCAATGACCAAGTTGCCACCAGCGTTGGTACCCGAGTAACCGAGACCGTTGTACTCGCTGGTGACGTCGTTGATCAGTGCGTCGCATGGGTAGCAACCCCCGATATAGAAGCCAGCATCGGGGCTACCTGCGCCATAACTGTGCTCAAGCTGACCCTTATACGACAAGAAGGCGTAGATGCCGTAGTCGCCGTTGCGGAATGCGGTGAGGTACGAACCGCGGTAGCCCGTGACACCGGTCCAGAAGAAGCCGTTCTTCGTGTAGTTGCGGGCAGTGAGGTTTTCGATTGCCACGCCGTTGGCGCCAACGACCTTGATGCCGTTGTTCAACTCGAAGTTGCCATCGAGGATCGTGGTGTTGCGATCGATGCCGCGAATGGTGAGGTTCTCGGTTTCAACAGTGACGGCCTCTTTGTACACACCTGGCTGGATCAGAATGAGATCGCCAGGCTTGGCCTTGTCGACAGCGCCCTGAATAGTGGCGACATCGGCGGGAACGTTGATCGTGGCTCCCGCTGTTGGCGTCGCGCTATCGGCCGGCTGTGTTGGCTGCGTCGAAACATCTGATGCATTTGTGGTGCCTGTCGATGTGTTTGAACTCGAGCATCCGGCTGCGAGCGTGAGCAGCGTTGCCGCCGCGAGAAATCGCACCATCTTCGTCATGAACTCTCCCCTTGAATGTTGATTACTCGGCCACCGTAATGGTTCCGACCATGCCGACCTTGGTTGTTCCGTGGATCGAGCAGTAATACGGGTACACGCCGGGCTTGCTGAACACGTAGCTATAGGACTCACCAGGCTTCAGACCGTTTACGTCGGTGCCCCAGTCGGTGCCGGTCTTCGGCAGCACGTTGTGATCGTTCTTGCCCTTGTTCACGAACGTGACCGTGTCGCCGACCTTGGCGGTTGATTTTTTCGGACGGAAGTTGTTGTCGATAACCGTCACCCGCACGACCACACCGGTCTTCACTACGTCGGGGGCATTGGTGACCGCAACGGCCGACTGCGAGGCCGTTGGGGCGTCGCTCGGATCGGGCGCACAACCCGTGGCGGCAATGGCCACCAAGGTTGCGGATACTGCGAGACAAATGCGCTTGCTGATATTGGTCATACAACTGTCTTCTCTGAAGGGGTGCCTGCAGATTAGGACACAAAGCAAGTGAGCCAGCAAGTCCGATAGGGTCGCCGCTCTGTGGAAGAAATCGTGGCACTAGAGAACGAAAATCTTGGGCGTCGAGACCGCCGACTCGTGATATTGGTCTCGTCGTTCGCGGCGCTGGTGGCATGCACCCAAGTGGGCAGCATCATCGCCCCATCGATGGTCAAGCACAGCCCCGAGTTGGTGCTGGCGCTGTCATCACGCATTCGTCACCTGCTGTTCGCAGTACCCGCCAACGTGAATCCTGTTGCGTACGCCGTCATCGGCTTCCTACGAATCTCGGCCGCAGCGTGGCTCTGTTATGCCATCGGCTATTGGTACGGCGACCGCGGTTTTCGTTGGCTCGAGCGTCAGGCTGGCGGCGAGCCACCGGCAACGCTTCGTTGGTTGCAGCGCACGGCCAGTCGCGCTGGCGGACCACTCGTGTTGTTCATGCCAGGGAGCAACATCGTGTGTGCGCTCGTTGGCCAACGCCGTATGCCTGCACGACGCTTCGGAGTCTTCGTGTCCATTGGCATCGCATTCAGGCTCGCCTGGGTGTGGATCGCAGCTCGCGCCTTCGACTCACAACTCAAGCACGCTCTTGACTGGATCGAGAAGTACCAGTGGTACCTCGTCTCTGCGTTCTTCATCGTCTCGATTGTGCAATCGGCCCGACGCGCATCGGCAACTCCTCCCCCACCTTCGCCCAGCGAGTAATTCGCTGCTAAAAATTTGTTATGGCACAAATCACTCTCGGGGGAAGCCCCATTCACACCCTCGGCGATCTCCCAGCGGTGGGTTCATCCGCTCCTGACTTCTTGCTCACTGCGGCCAACCTGTCGAACATCTCAAAGGCCGATCTGGCCGGCAAGCGCGTTGTGCTCAACATCTTCCCGTCGGTCGACACCGCCGTGTGCGCCACCAGTGTTCGCAAATTCAATGAGGCCGCATCGTCGCTCGACAACGCCGTCGTGCTGTGCGTCAGCGCCGACCTACCCTTCGCCCAGTCACGCTTTTGCGGTGCCGAAGGCCTCAGCAACGTGCAGACCGGCTCTACGTTTCGCGATGGCTTTGGCGCTACGTACGGCGTGACGATTACCGATGGCGTGTTCAGCGGTTTGCTGGCTCGCGCAGTGGTAGTGCTCAACGAATCAGGCACCGTGGTGCATACAGAATTGGTCGCCGAAATTGCCCAAGAGCCCGACTACGACGCCGCTATCGCATCACTCGGCTAGTCGCCTCGGCGCTGCGGCACCGCAACTAGAGGTCGAGGAATCCGTCGAGGCCAAGCGTCACGCCAGGGTGCGAACTCACTCGCTTGCACGCCAACAACACACCTGGCATGTAGCTGCTCGCGTCGTAGCTATCTTGGCGAATCGTGAGGGTCTGACCCTGCGTACCTAACACCACTTCTTGGTGGGCTTGCGTGCCACGAATTCGCAGCGAATGAATGCGGATGTCGGCTGGCCCACTGCCGCCGCGGGCACCCGGGTACACCTCGTGCCGTGTGGGATCGGGAGCCCAGTCGGACGATGCTGCGGCCATGCGCTTGGCGGTGCTGACCGCTGTACCCGATGGTGCATCGACCTTGCCAGCGTGATGCATCTCGATGATCTCGGCGCTCTCGAAATACGGCGCCGCCATCTCGGCGAAGCGCATCATCAGCACTGCGCTGATTGCAAAGTTCGGAGCGATCAAACAGTTGCTACCCGAGAACGCTGCACGAAATTCATCGACCTCGGCCTCGGAGAATCCGGTGGTGCCCACGACGGCATGGATGCCATGAATCGCTAGCCACGGCAGGGTCTTGCGTGCCGCATCGAGCACGGTGAAGTCGACAACCACTTGCGCTCCAGCATCGACAATGCACTTGAGTTCTGCCCCAACGATGACTCCGCTGATCGCTTCGCCCACAGCATTTGGGTCGACCGCGGCAACAAGCGCAAGATCGACATCGGCGGCCACTGCGGCGCACACGGCCCGCCCCACGCGGCCACCGGCTCCGACGACTCCGACTTTGATGGGCATTGCCTGCGCACTCATGATGGTGAACGTAGCAGCGCCCGAGCAGGCAAGAACAATGAGTACGTGTTTCGGTTACCCGGAGTCAGCGACTAGCGACGAGGAAGGTCAGACGCATCGATGGGCCCGAGGGCCACAACGGTGAGCGGCTGATTGAGGATGCGCTCGATCACCCTGCGGGTGTCGGCTTGCTGCACGGCTTCCCACTTGGCAACTTGCTCGGCCACAGGACGCACCTTGCCAAGCGTGATCAACTGGCCAGCAGTGCGCGACATGCGCGACCCGGTGTCTTCGAGACCAAGCTCAAATGCGCCGGTGAGGTAGCCCTTGGCGATGTCGAGTTCGTCGTCGGTGATGCCGTCTTTGAGCAACAGATCAAGCTGTTCGTAGATGAGCCCCATGACCTCGGCGGCGTGCACCGGTTGGGTGCCCGCATAAATGGTGAACGCGCCAGCATCGGCATACGCGGTGGCACCGCTGTACACGCTGTACGCAAGCCCGCGACGCTCGCGGATCTCGTCGAACAAGCGACTCGAAAGGCCGCCACCGAACACGTGGTTCACAACATCGAGCGCCTCGCGGTCGGCATCATCACGTTGCAACGCTTGCATGCCCAAGATCAGGTGCACCTGCTCGGTGTCGTCTTGCACGATCTCGCCCGAGCTTGCCGTAGCAGCGCCGCTTCGGGCCACGGTGCCATCGCCCGAAGGCAACCCACCAAAGGCTGCTTCTACTTGGCGCAGCGTTTCGTCGTGATCGAGCGGACCAGCAATTGCCACCACCGACGAACCAGCGCGGTAGTGCGAGTTGAAGAAGTTGCGCACATCGTCGGGAGTTACCGATTCGACGGTGTCTGGCGAGCCAGCGGTTTCGCGGCCGAGGGGATGGTTGGGAAACAGGTGGCGCATGAAAGCGCGGTGCGCAACATCGTCGGGGCTGTCGTCGTCCATCGCGAGCTCTTCGAGGATCACTTGGCGCTCGTTGGTGATGTCGTCGTCACGCAAGGCAGGCGAGGTGACAACTTCGCCCAGCAGTCCGATGCCCAGACCCTGGTGACGGGCGGGCAGACGGCAGTAATACGCCGTGTATTCCTTGGTGGTGAAAGCGTTGATGTCGCCACCAACGCGATCGACCGTTTGGCTGATCTCGCGCGCCGAACGAGTAGCGGTGCCCTTGAACAACAGGTGCTCAAGAAAGTGGCTCACACCCGACAGATGCTCGGGTTCGTCGCGAGCCCCCACACCAACCCAGACGCCGGCAGAGATCGAGAGCGCTCCCTTGACTTCTTCGGTGGCCACAGTGAGACCATTGGACAATTGCGTGATGCGAAGAGCGCTCGCTGCAGATGAATCGCTGATGCAAAGACTCTAGGGGCGGCTCCACGCATCGCCGACCTCGGCGACGAATGACAATGGCCGTTGGTCGCGCCCTGAGGCGTGACCAACGGCCATTGAGTGAATCAAGCTCGGCGCTACCGAGCGAAGTTCAGTGTGAATTAACGGTGACGACGTGGTCCACGATCGCCACGGCCGCCACGATCGCCGCCGCCGTCACGACGGGGTGGGCGGTCGGCCGCAGGGGCCTCGCTGGCTGGACCGAGGTCGCCGAGCTCACCACGAAGTTCGTCGTCGAACGCATCTTCGAAGCTCACCGTGACGGTGTCGGAGGTTGTCGAGTCGGCGCTGCGGCGTGGGCCACGATCGCTGCGATCTCCACGATCTCCACGGTCGCTGCGTGGTGCACGCTCGCTGCCGCGCTCGGTGGACTCGCCACCTTCGCCCGAACCCTCGGCTGGTGGATCGCCTGCTGGCGACAGGCTGACCTTGCCCTTGTCGTCGATCTCGTCAACGCGGACTTCGATCTCATCGCCCAAGGTGAGCACGTCTTCGACAGCGTTGATGCGCTTGCCGCGACCCAACTTCGAGATGTGCAACAAGCCATCGCGGCCAGGAAGGATGTTGACGAACGCACCGAACTTGGTGATGTTCACAACGCGGCCCATGTAGACAGCTCCGACATCGGCCTTTGGCGGGTCGATGATGCTCAAGATGCGAGCCTTGGCTTCTTCAACACGGAAGCCATCGACCGAACCAATGGTGACGATGCCAACCACGCCGTCGTCGTCGACATTGATGTCGGCGCCGGTCTCTTGCTGGATGGTGTTGATGACCTTGCCCTTTGGCCCGATGATCTCGCCGACCTTGTCGAGCGGCACGGTGACCGAGATGATCTTTGGTGCAGTCTCGGCAACTTCGCTGCGTGCTTCGCTGATGCAGGCATTCATGTTGGCGAGGATTGCATCGCGGGCCTCTTTGGCCTGAGCCAACGCCGAGATCAACACGTCGGCAGGGATGCCGTCGATCTTGGTGTCGAGCTGCAGTGCGGTGATTGCATCCGATGTACCGGCCACCTTGAAGTCCATGTCGCCAAAGGCGTCTTCGGCTCCGAGGATGTCGGTGAGGGTGGTGTACTTGCCTTCGGCGTAGACCAAGCCCATGGCGATACCGGCTACTGGAGCCTTGATCGGCACGCCAGCTTCCATCAGCGCCAAGCTGCCCGAGCAGACCGAAGCCATGCTGGTTGAGCCGTTCGAGGCCAACACTTCGGCCACGAGGCGCAAGGTGTAGCTGAACTCGTCCTGGCTTGGGAGCACTGGGATAAGGGCACGAGCGGCGAGCGCACCGTGACCGATTTCGCGGCGCTTTGGCGAACCCACGCGACCGGTTTCACCGTTGGCCCAAGGAGCCATGTTGTAGTGGAACAAGAAGTACTTGTGGGTCTCTGGGTCGAGGGTGTCGAGCAGCTGGTTCATGCGCGGCATGGCCAACGTGGCCACGTTCATGACCTGGGTCTCGCCACGCTGGAACAAGCCCGAACCGTGAGCGGTTGGCAAGACGCCAATCTCTGAGCTCAACGGACGCAGGTCGCGTGGGCCACGACCATCGATGCGCATGCCTTCGTCGACGATGCGCTTGCGCACCAGCTTCTTGGTGAGGCTGCGAACGGCTTCCTTGACTTCCTTTTCACGGCCGGCAAACTTGCCGCCCTCGCCGCACAATGCGGTGATCGCGATGGCAGCTGCTGCGTCGGTGGCCGCATTGCGGTCAGCCTTGGCGCTGATGGTGATGGCATGGGCCAAGGCCTCGGTTGCTACACCAGAAACGGCTTCGAGCACCTCAGGGGCGTAATCGAGCTGAGCAGTGAACTGCAACGGCGTGATTGGGCCCTTGGTGGCGATAACGCTGGCGACGAGCTGACGCTGCAGGCCAATGGACTCCTTGATCCACACCTTGCAGGCCTCGAGGCCACCGGCGAGAACTGCTTCGTCGACCTTTGGCGCACCATCGGCGTAGTACGCAAAGCTCTTCTCGGTGCCACCGGCTTCGACCATCATGATGGCCACATCGCCGTTGTCGAGCTGGCGACCAGCGACGACGAGCTCGAAGGTAGCTGCTGCACCCTCGGCATAGGTGGGGTGAGGAATCCATTCGCCGTCTTGGCTGAAGGCGATACGAACGGCGCCGATTGGGCCGTCGAATGGGATGCCGCTGATCATGAACGATGCCGAAGCAGCGTTGATGGCCAACACATCGTGTGGGTTTTCCTGATCGGCGCCGAGGATGGTGAGCACGATCTGGGTCTCGTTACGGAACCCATCGGGGAAACATGGGCGCAATGGGCGGTCGGTGAGGCGGCACGTGAGAATGGCAGCCTCGGTTGGGCGACCCTCGCGGCGGAAGAACGAACCGGGGATTTTTCCGGCTGCGTATGCACGCTCTTCGACATCGACGGTCAGTGGGAAGAAGTCCATTCCGGGACGGACATCTTTTGCTGCGTTGGCAGTGGCGAGAACGGTGGTACGGCCAATGCTGGCCAACACCGCTCCCTGGCTCTGCTGAGCAAGTTTGCCGGTCTCGAAGGACATGGTCTTGTCGGTACCGGAAACGGCACCCGACACTCGTATGGCGTCAGCCATGGCGAGCTCCTTTCAATCGGGCGCGTTTTTTCTCGCGCCTCGACGGTTGGAGCGGAGGCCGGTTCCCAGTCGGCGATGTCGGTACTGCGACCGCGGGCCCATACGTGTGAACGAGGCGGCTCGGGAGCACCGGCAGAGGCGACTGACAACCGATCCAGTTGTCCGCTCTGATGGTTAATTTGACGCAAGAACAACCTGCGTCGGACGGAACCTTACCAGCACACGGCCTCGATCGGTGTCATAGCGACCCCCGCCACACGGGCACCAACGCCGCGTGAACGCTGCGTCAGACGCCGACAGACGCTTTCGGCGCCTCGACATGGTGAGCTCTCGAGCCCGTCATTCGTGACGCCCCCACCGCTGCAATCATGCAAAAGGCGCCTGCAACAATGAATGACGACCGATAGCTGCCGGTGAGGTCACGCAGGTAGCCAGCCCCCGCAGCGGCAACGGCTCCGCCGAGTTGGTGGCCGGCAAACACCCAGCCGTACACCAATGGTCCGCGCTGCACCCCAAAGCGCTGCACGCACAACGCCACCGTCGGCGGAACTGTGGCCACCCAATCGAGCCCATAAAAGGCCATGAAACCAAGCAGGCCGTATCCACCCGAGGCCAATGCCGGATCCAGCACCAACAGGCTCAGCCCGCGAAAGGCGTAGTAGAACACGAGCAGTTTGGCTGGGTCGTAGCGATCGGTGCACCATCCACTGGTCACCGTGCCCACCACATCAAAGACCCCGATCAGCGCGAGGTAGCCCGCTGCGGTGCTGCCCGAGAGGTGATGGTCGTGCGCTGCCGACAAAAAGTGCACCTGCACCAATCCGGTCGTCGATAATCCGCACACGAAGAACGAGCCCCACAACAGCCAAAAGATGCCATCACGTCGCGCTTCGTTCAACGCCCCGAAGGCCGCCGAAATCGGATTTGTCATCGGCAGCGGCGGCTCGTAATCGGCCGCCGCGCCGTATGGCAGCAGCCCCATATCGGCAGGCGAGTTACGCAAGAACAATCCCACGATCGGAATGACCGCCAGCGCGCACAGCGCGATCGAGAGCCCCACCCATCGCCATCCGTAGCTGTCGGCCAGACGAGTAAGCAGCGGCAGGAAGATCAGCTGCCCGCTCGCCGTTGCAGCGGTGAGCGCTCCGGTGACGAGGCCGCGTCGGGCCACGAACCAGCGGGCGGCCACGGTTGAGGCAAACACCGTCGCCATGCATCCCGAGCCGGCGCCAACGACCGCGCCCCACAACAAGAACAGGTGCCATGGTTCGCTCATTTGGGTTGTGCCCAGCGCGCCGAGGCTGATGACCGCTAATGCTCCGATGGTGATTCGGCGCAATCCGTAGCGCAGCTGCAATGCCGCAGCAAACGGTCCCATCAATCCAAACAAGATGACGTTGATGCTTACTGCAGTGCCGACAGTGCTGCGTGTCCATCCGAATTCGTCACGGAGCGGATCGATCAGAATCGCCGGGGTCGACCGGAATCCGGCAGCGCCAAGCAACGTGATGAACGCAGTAACAAAGATGACCCACGCATAGTGCGGACGGCTCGGAGTGTTTGCGGACGTACTGAGCACCCGCGCATGGTAGCCATCCGCCCGCCCGTCCCGCATCCCATTTGCATGGGCGCGATTTGAGACAACTGCTGTCCCAAATCGCGCCCATGCGGGCTTGTTCGGGCGAGTTGGTGAGCGAGTTGGGGGTTTAGGTGGTGGATTCGTTGGCCGGCGCCGGATGTGATCCCGACAGCGCCGCGGAAATGCGATCGAAGCTGAGCGCGTCGAGATTGGCGTAGACCAGGTGCGCTCCGGCGAAGCGAGCGACCTCGTCGACGAGGGCGTTCATGTCGACCTCGGTGAGCAGCAGAACAACCGTGGTGGTGCCTGCCTCGACAGCTTCGCGAAACCACGCAACCCATTCGTCGGGCACGCCGAAGTCGACGACCTTGGCGGTGATGGCCCCGGCCCCTGCGCCGATGACTCCGCCCGCTATCCAGCCAACGGGGCCCGCCACGAAGAGACCGATCAAGCCCGCCCACATCGCTCCCGACGCAGCGGATCTGCCTGGCGATGGGTCGACCGTCTCAACAACATGGGTGGCCCCGGCGTCGTCCTTGGTGACGATGACGGCGTCGTGGATGCGGATGAGATGTTTCGATGCAAGACGCGACGTTGCTGTCATGAACTCTTGCGCTCGAAAGCGATCGTCGAATGAGATACCGACGATTGTCTGGGGAACGTCGCTGAGTTCGGACTTCATACACACACCTTTGGTCGCTTTGGCGCTGCCATCAGTTGATGACATGGCGCGCACAGGCACCTTAGTTGGATGAAGACCGATCGGGTTTCAGGACTGCTCAAAGCCGCCGAAGCGACGC
>SESD01000634.1_pt1 | contig 21563 bp, 18 predicted proteins | sample 3171411 | NCBI WGS metagenome assembly SESD01 (sample SAMN06051880, study PRJNA518727) | freshwater metagenome | biome: subpolar coniferous forest; feature: holomictic lake; material: water; isolation source: holomictic Lake 442, 16.5 m depth | place: Canada: near Kenora, Ontario | collected...
ATCAAAAGTATTCTTCACCAAAGCTGTGGGAAGGCATAAGGAATATCTCTCCTCATTTGAGCTTGCCTTGAGAGAGGCTAAAATTGAAAAATGCAATTTGGTAACGGTATCCAGTATTTTTCCTCCCCACTGTGAGCGCATCAGTGTCGAAGAGGGGTTAAAGCACCTCTCTGCTGGCCAGATTACTTTTGCCGTCATGGCTCGTAATTCAACCAATGAATTTAACAGACTGATTGCCGCTTCGGTGGGCGTTGCTATTCCTGCTGACGATACACAGTACGGTTATCTGTCGGAACATCATCCCTATGGGGAATCTGCGGAGCAGTCAGGAGAGTATGCTGAAGACTTGGCAGCCACAATGCTGGCAACCACTCTCGGCATTGAGTTTGATCCCAACAAAGACTGGGACGAGCGCGAAGGTATTTATAAAATGAGCCACAAGATTATCAATTCCTACAACATTACCGAAACAGCAGAGGGCGAAAACGGTCTCTGGACAACCGTCATTTCGTGCGCTGTTCTCCTGCCATAATGGTATTGGAAGAATCCGGTAAATAACACGATCAATAACAATCAATTAACAGGAGTGCGCAATATCATGGCAAAAAACATGGCACAAGTAACCTTTGCAGATGTAATGGGTAGTTGTGATGGTAAACAGGATATCGATTGTTCAAACAGGGGATTAACATCGCTATCAGGCTGCCCGGAAAAGGCAATGGATTTCAACTGTTCGGGGAACAAGCTAAAAACACTTGAGGGTGCGCCAAAAAAGGTTAAAGGAGATTTCAATTGCTCAGGAAACCTGTTAACCTCACTCGCCAGCGCTCCTGCAGAAGTTCACGGCCATTTTGATTGCTCCCATAATCAATTGATCTCTCTGGAGGGGAGTCCGATTTTTATTATGGGAGATTTTTCATGCGAAGGCAACCAGTTGGAAACGCTGAAATTTGAGAACAATGATTCAGACATTGCAGGCTGCCCGGGCGTCGTTGAGGGCGACTTCAATTGCTCCAGGAACCACTTGACAACGCTTGATGGAGCGCCTGACATCGTAGGTGGTGATTTTGACTGTTCGGACAATCAGCTTGGCACTCTCGAAGGCGCGCCAAAAAAAATTCAGGGTGATTTTGATTGTTCAAACAATCAATTGCTCTCACTGGCAGGCAGCCCTGATTGCATAGGGGGAGATTTTTCTTGTAATGGAAACCAGTTGGCCTCTCTTAAGGGAATACCTCAAGAAGTTTCTGGTAATATCGATTGCTCCGACAATCAACTGACCTCTCTCAAGAGCCCTTATAAAAAGGTTCGCGGTATTTTTAATTGTTCAGTGAACCAGTTGACCTCTCTCAAGGGCGCTCCTGCAGAGGTCGATGCTTTTCTCTGCTTTGGCAATCAGTTGCAGTCACTCAAGGGATCCCCTGAAAAAGTCAAGGGGAATTTTGATTGCTCGGGGAACAAGTTGATTTCACTCGAAGGAGCGCCAAAAAAGGTTAAGGGTCATTTCAATTGCTCCGAGAACCAGTTGTCGGCGCTTGATAGCACCTTGAAGAAAGTGGGTGGTGATTATATTTGCGGGGAGAATGCCCTGCCATTTGATGAAAAACAAGTTAGATCGCAGTGCCATGTAAAAGGTAACTGCATCTCATAACAACCACTTTTGCCATACACACACCCACAACATGATCCCGGCAACAGCCATAGAGCGTTGCCGGGGATACAGTCTAATGAAATGCATTGGTCAAATCACCAGCCAGTGGTCGAACCCCGGGTAATGGCTCAAGCTGAAATCGTTTTGTTATGAATTTCAGGATGGATGTTGTGTCGTACCAGGTATGATCAACAAAATGGGTTTTGGCATAGGGTGATATGATGATGGTTGGAATACGTGTGCCAGGCCCCCACCGGTCACCTTTCGGTGGTGTAACATGATCCCAAAATCCACCGTTTTCATCGTAGGTTACAATGATTGCCATCTTTTTCCATTGAGGACTTTTCTGTAACGCACGGATCACTTCAGCAATATGAGTGTCTCCTGACATGACATCGGTATATCCTGGATGTTGGTTCAAATTACCCTGAGGCTTATAAAAAACAACTGATGGCAAAGTGCCTGCAGAAATATCCTTTTGTAAATCGACATAGTCTTTCAGGTGAATTTTTCGTTCCTGAGAGCCAGCAACCGTAGTTGGATCGAATCGTTTAAAGTAATTGAACGGTTGGTGGTGTGCCTGAAAATTGGAGGATTTGCTGTTGTAGATTACGGCTCGATTATCAAGAGCCTCATTCCAGGTGCCAGCATACCATATCCATTGCACTCCCTTTGCACTTAAAGCGTCTCCAATGGTTCTGAAATTCTGAGGAGGAAGTGGATTTTTGGCTATGTCAGCAAGTTGACTGTTTCCACCAGAAGCTGGCGGGATGCCGCTGGGTTGGTAGGGTGGTTGTAGTGTATTAACTGCATAGCCGTCAGGAGTTAGTGGCTGATCGGCAACATAAACCGGTTTACCCGTTAAGGCACTGACAGGAGAGTTTTCAGCAAGAGTGAGGTTGGTGCTGCTCTTTTCAACACTGCTTTTGAGAGCGGCTGGCGCATCCGTGTACATTGGAGTAGATGCTGAAATCAACCAGAAGTGGTTGAGGAATGAACCGCCAAAAGCGCCCATAAAAAAATTATCTGCAATGGTGTATTTTTGAGCTAACTTCCACAGTTGCATGACAGAGCCGTCGTAATAGCCCATCGATAAACCACCCGCGTCGGACCATGCGGCAAACATGTTGTTCTTACCATCGCTAATTTGCATCTGATTATTATAAAATCGGTGCACCAGGTCAGGAGTGGCTTTTTCGGGGGTTAAGTTTCCAGGCAAAGCACCAGGTTGTGCATCAATTCGGAACGGGGCATTAGGGAGTTTTTTGATAAAGCTCAGGTTATCGGGAACTGAAGTGGTTGATGCATTCCATGCCGCCGGAAGATGTGCAAGAGGGGTAATGCCATCACGGTCGACTTGATTGAACTCTTCAACGTGAGCAGGTTTACCATTTGCCTGTTTGAGAATACCATTTGCGCCAGGAAACAATCCATACAAATTGTCAAAACTTCGGTTTTCGGCATAAATCACGACTATCGTCTCAATTTTCTGAAGAGAAGAATCTCCAATTTTTGGGGCTCCAACGGCATAACTCCATACCGATAATAAGGAGAGAGTAATGATTACTGGTAATTGCCACATTTTTAGTCGCATATTGTCGTGAATAATGTTTAGTTAAAATCAGTTTTAAACTGCATGTCGATACTTTGTTGCATAATTTTTATTTCAGGCTTTTGGTTATGAATATTTACGGAGAAGATAGACTTTAAACCATTCGACACTGTCTCCGAAATGCATTTTATTTAGCGCAGCTTCTACACTCTCTTTGCTGCTCATTGATATCATTGGTAGTTGTAGAATATTGAATTCCCAATCCCCTGTCAATATCCCCGCTTCATTTACTATTGCAGTCCTCACTCGGGAACGAGATCCATAGGTTATGGCATAGACTGCATGCTCGTCGTATACGATACCATTAAAATTTCTTGTAATGTTCTCCAGCATTTGATACTTGCTAAGTTTTTTACTGATATGCTTTTTGTAATTTTGAGTTTCGCATTTGATAGTGCTGTGTGCCAATTCAAGAAATATTGTTGTTTTTTCTATCGTATTCTGATTTAGTTCAAACTTTTTGCCATGTAATAGCAAGAACGAGTATGGTGCAATTTCGGCAATAATTGATTGATGAGCTTTGAGGATGATGGGCGGATTGCACTGTTTTAATTCCAGCAAGAACTCACCATCATTCAAGGATGCGTATACCGAATATATTACAATAGTACGATCCTTCATATTTCTAAGATCGACATATCTTATACAATGTGGCGAGATTGGATTATTTCCAAATGATATTCTTGCGCATACTTTAGTGCCAATTTTCTGCAATCCGAGATATAATGAAATAGGAAAAATAAGCAGGCCTGGTATTATTTTAAGAAATTCCTGGAAGGGGAAAAAAAATTCGTGCATAAGGATATTATTGTTCAATAATGGGTTACAAAAAGAGCTGATCAGATAGTTGCCTCAGGTTACTTATTCAGTCATATTTTTGTTATCCATTATCAATCTTTCCAGGATTTTCAAGACTCAGGATGCCTGCTCCCTCTTCGTAGGCAAAATGTTCAGCATATCGTCCCCACTCAATGGCAACCTGTAGCACTCTCTCGGCCTCATCTTCACTGAAAAAGTCTTCAAGTTCACGCAAAAAGCGATCTTCTTTTGCCCGATTTCCCGGGCGCTCATCAATGACGTGGCGGATGTGGGTCGCAAGAGCAACGTGGCGGATGAGATGTTCAGCAAAGATCACTTTACGTTGCAGAATGTCGGCATTCACATAGCTTTGTCCGGCTGGTGTCAGCTCCACATCGCCTCCCTCAGTATGGGCAAAAGCAAGAAGTTCCAACGCTTCAAGCAGTGGAAACAGCTCCTCAACACCAAACCCCATCTGGTCGGCCAACTCCGGCAGATCGGCTCTTCCATTATAGATTTCACCCGCCAGTGCCTCCATCAATCCGGCCAACTGGTTGATGTGAGCACTTGGCAGGCGGTATGATATTGGGATCGCTTCGCTCTTGCTTGCAGCATTTCGGGGTCGTTTTGTCATCAGTTCATACACCTTATCGACGAGCTGTCGGAATGTCGGCGCCTCACGGTCGCGTGGGTGTGCAAGAGGAATTGTAATTTCCGCAAGAATTGTACCAGGATTGGTGCCCAGAATCACAATCCGATTAGCGAGCAGAACGGCCTCTTCAATATTATGGGATACCAGCAGAATTCCTTTGGTTGGAATACGCCGCTCCAGCCAAAGCTCAATTAAATCGGTGCGGAGCGTTTCGGCGGTCAGAACATCGAGTGCCGAAAAAGCTTCGTCCATCAGGAGTAGAGTCGGTTCAACAACCAAAGCACGGGCAAACCCGACCCGTTGCCGCATCCCGCCGGAAAGTTCTTTTGGATAGGCCGATTCAAAGCCGTCGAGACCGATCAAGTCAATAGCGGCAAGCGCTCGTCGTCGTTGTTCTGCATGGGGAATTCCCATGGCATCAAGCCCCAGTTCCACGTTTTCGAGGACAGTGAACCAGGGGAAAAGAGCAAACGTCTGAAAAACCATAGCCAGCCCTTTCACCGGCCCGGTAACAGGTTTACCGCCATAAAGCACGGTACCACTTCCCGGTTGGGCAAGACCGGAGATAATGCGGAGCAGAGTCGACTTTCCTGAACCTGATCGACCCAGAAGCGCAACAATCTCTCCCTCTTTGATGGTAAGGCTTACTCCATCAAGGACGAGATGCTCTTCGCCTCCACTTTTCTTGAAGGATTTGCGGATATTTGTCAGGGCAAGGAGATCGCTCCCGGTGTGTAGTGTGTCCATATCTTTTTTATTCTAATCAAGACGATAGCGAGTCTGGGCAATGGTGTAAAGTCGCTTCCAGAAGAAACGGTTAAAGAGGACAACGTAGAGGCTCATGACAGCAATACCGAGCACGATATGAGGATAATCACCTTTTGCCGTCCAGAGAGCGATGTAGGAACCAAGGCCAGTGGCTGTAAGGGTTGTGCTGCCCCAACTGACCACTTCAGCCACGATGCTGGCATTCCAGGTACCTCCTGAAGCGGTGACAAGAGCCGTTAACAGTGACGGGATGATGCCGGGGAGTAACAGATGCTTCCAGAGCCTCCATCCTGAGAGACCAAGATTTTGTGCAGCCTCACGAAGATCATTGGGGATGGCTGATGCTCCGGCGATGACGTTGAAGAGTATATACCATTGAGTGCCGAGAATCATGAGCGGGGCGGTCCATATTTCCGGAGAGAGATGGTATCGAACCATCAGAACGACCGCGACAGGAAAGAGCAGGTTTGCCGGAAATGCTGCCAGGAACTGAGCCAGAGGTTGCACTTTTGTTGCCCAACGAGGATGGAGCCCAATAACGACACCAATCGGCACCCAAACAAGAGAGGCCAGGAGCAATAAAACCATTACACGAGCGAGGGTTATCAGCCCAAGCATGAAAACATTCAAAATCTCAGACTGATGAACCCCGCTGCTGACGAAGCTGACCAGCATCCAGCCACCGACAGCCATTGCGCCAATCAAGATACCGTACCAGGAGACCTCCTGTAACTTCACCACCAGAGGAGAGCGATCTTTGAAGGTGAGTGTGCGCCTTGGTATTTTCGGGAGCTTTTCCTTCAGGGAGATCCACTTGTCGACTATCTTTTGTGCGATACTGCGGAGCAAGTGGGCTCGTTGAAAAAGTGTAAGAATCCATGACTCAGGAGGATCCTGACTTTCAGTTAATTCAACCTTGAACTTTTCAGACCATGCCACCAGCGGACGAAAGAGTAACTGGTCGTAGAGGAGAATGACAATGAACATGGTGAGAAGAGCAAATCCGATTGCCGAAAGATCTTTGCTCTGGATTGCCTGAGCTACGTAAGAGCCAATTCCGGGTAGAGTGACGGAAGTCTTGCCAACAGTAATAGCTTCAGAGGCAACGACAAAGAACCATCCACCGGAAACCGACATCATGGTATTCCAGATCAGGTTCGGCGTTGCATAGGGGGCATCAAGTTTCCAGAACCTCTGCCATGATGAGAGTCCGAAAAGTGCAGAGGCCTCTTGAAGCTCTTTCGGTACAGTTTTCAGTGACTGGTAAAAACTGAAGGCCATGTTCCATGCCTGTGAGGTGAAGATGGCAAAGATGGCGGCCATCTCCATACCAAGCAGATTGCCCGGAAACAGGGCGATGAAACCGGTGACGGTTATGGAAAGAAATCCAAGAATAGGCACCGACTGAAGGATATCGAGCAGTGGAACCATGATTCCTTCTGCCCTTCTGCTCTTTGCCGCCAATGTTGCGTAGGTGAAGGTAAACAATAATGAGACAATGAGTGCTGCCACCATCCGGAGCACCGTTCGCAGGGCATAGAGTGGAAGATGTATCGGATCAAGCGACAGGGGAACCGACTCGCCCGGCAAATAGGGCGCAGCCATCTGACGGCTGCCCCATGCCATGAGGGCTACCAGGCCCATAACGAGAATAAAGGCAGCACCATCCCAAAAATTCGGGAGATTTTTTTTAATGTTCTGTTCTACCATGGATGCCGTTTGTCACAAAGCAGGTTTCTTTTTTTTGCATGATCATGAATGAATGGAGACGGTTAACGATGATTGGGATGAAAGGTTCTATACCTCTATTTTTACAAAAAATTATCACAACAAGTGTTGAGGGTGCGTTAAGAATGTGTTAAGAAGCGGTGACAAATTGGAGCATTGATGGCTGCGGGGAGCTCTTTACAAAAAACGGTTAAAATTTTAGCTGTACATTGCGCGGTAGCCTTGCGTCGTTGCGTATTTGCGTCGTTGCGTATGCGGAACTGCGGCTGAAGTCCTGAGAACACAATCCTAAATTTTGAATACGTTATGCCTGATCCACTGCTTCTTGTTGTTGAGGACGACTTGGACCTTGCCACTCTTCTCGAATATAATCTTAGCCGGGCGGGCTATAACTGTTATCTTTCGGGCAGCGCCGAAGAGGCTCTTGTGCAACTCTCCCGAAAAAGTTTTGACCTTGTGTTGCTCGATATCATGCTGCCGGGGATGGACGGGTTCGAGCTATGTCGCCAAATCAGGCAGCATCAACTCTACAAGGATCTTCCAATCATTATGGTAACAGCCAAGGGAGAGGAGATAGACAGAATTCTCGGTTTTGAACTCGGCGTCGATGACTATGTGATCAAGCCGTTCAGTACCCGTGAGCTGAACCTCAGGATACGGGCAGTTCTCAAGCGGGATCGCCGTCATGGGGGTAAAATGCAGGAGATCCTCAAGACTGGCGGGCTTGAAGTCGATCTCACTCGCCATATTGTGATGCTTGATGGAAAAGAGCTTGTGTTGACTCTGATGGAATTCAAACTTCTTGTCGCGCTGCTCAAAAGAAAGGGAGAGGCCCAGTCACGAGAGATGCTGCTCAGCGATGTCTGGGATGTCGACAAGAGCATCAACACCAGAACCATTGATACGCACATTACGCGGATCCGCGAAAAGCTTGGGGAGACAGGCCGAATGATCACGACTGTTCGGGGGCTTGGTTACAAGCTTGAGGAGCATGACGTGGAAAATGATTGAGCGATGTTTACTGATCGTTTTGACTTTTCAGTGCATGGTCATTATATCAATATCAATGGCTGGCGTCAGGGCCTATGGCCGGTAAAGGTGCTGGTGAATGAGCTGATTCCAGGGGTGCTGGAGAGTTTGAAGCCTTCGCCGTAGAGAGTGCCGATTTGTTCGCCAAAGTAGCGGGCGCGAGCTTCGAGACCGGTGAGGAACTCGGGGCGGTTGATCAAGGTTGTAGGCTCTGCCACTTTCCCTTCCTTGTGAAACTGTGTTGCGAAGGCGAGGACTCCTTTTCTGGAGGCTTGGAAGCTATCGGAGATGTCGACGATGATGTCGGGTTCGAGGTGTTTGAACTGAAGGTAGTAGAGCAGGTGACTGGGGCGGTGGGGTGTTTGTGGCTGGCCGTTCCAGGAAGTGGGGAGTTGCTGCAGTCCGGCATAGTAGCAAGCCTCCGTCACCAGCTTTGAGGCTTTGACGTGATCGGGGTGGCGTTCTTCGGGTGAGTTGGCAAAAATAACAGTGGGCCTGAACTGCCTGATGACCCTGATGATTTCCGCAACATTCTCTTCGGTATGGAAAAGTTTTGAGTCGCCAAGGTTCAGCGTGGTGCGGCTATGGTAACCCATCAGAATGGCTGCGGTTTCGGCTTCGACCCTCCTGGTTGCAGGGGTGCCGAGGGTGCCCATTTCGCCTCTGGTAAGGTCGCATACGGCCACGGCTTGCCCTTCACTTATGATTTTCAGGAGTGTGGCCCCACAGGAGAGTTCGACGTCATCGGGGTGGGCACCGAAGGCAAGCGCATAGACGGTTTCTGTTGATTGTTTCAATATATTGCCGTTTGATGAAAAAAACTGATAACAAGCCACTCCCGACTCATGCTTAAAGTAAAGATAGTTCGCCTTAACAAACAAGCCACTTTGCCCTTTTATGCAACGACTCATGCTGCCGGTATGGATATTTCTGCCTGCCTTGATGCGCCGGTGACGCTTGAGCCATTTTCAACGGCGCTGATTCCGTCTGGGTTGGCTATTGAGTTGCCAGAAGGGTATGAGGCGCAGCTTCGTCCGCGGAGCGGGCTTGCCCTGCGCTCCATGATTTCACTCCCGAACTCTCCGGCTACGATTGATGCTGATTATCGTGGTGAGGTGAAGGTGATTCTCATCAACTACGGGAAGGAGTCCTTTACGGTCTTTCACGGCGATCGCATTGCCCAGATGGTCGTGGCCAGGGTTGAACAGGTAGATTTTGAAGAGGTGGCGGAGCTTGCCTCAACGGATCGAGGAGAAGGTGGATTTGGCCATACGGGAACTGGGCACCAGTGAAAGAAGGGCTTCACCCCGAGCGAAGCGTTCATCCTTATGCAGGATTCCTGGCTTCGCTCAGCATGACAGTGGTGCAGGGATCAAATTTTATTTGTCTTAACCGGATTAGCACTGCCCTCTGTAGTTGATTTTGGGGTAAAGATGATCTCGGTAACATCTTTTTTTGACCGGTTCTCGCGACCTTTCTGTATTCCTGGTGCAAAGACATTGCTCATAAGCTGCCCCAGTCCTGCGCTGACGTTATCGAAAAGATCCTGTACCTGGTTTGTGTTACCGGCAGCGTTCAGGTTTTCAATCAGTCCGCTCCACAATTTACCGAGTTCCTGAAACGAATTCTGTACTTGTTCGGAGTTAATGGTGGAGGTGACACCGTCGATAAGCTGGCCTGGTACAGATGTGACGCTGTTGAACATCTCCTTGACTGGCTCTGAATTGATGGTAGAGGTAACTCCCTCAATCAGTTGACCGGTAGCAGAACCCACTGAGCTGATTAAGCCCTGTACCGAATCGGAATTGATGGTCGAGGCAACTCCGACAATAAGCTGCCCTGTAGCGGAACTTACCGAGCTGATTATGCCCTGCACCGACTCAATTGTTGAGTCAATCAGGGCACCCATACTCCCGATCAGATGAGCCATGTCGCCATTGCCGATAACGGTTTCAGTATTCTGCGAGGAGGCAGGTACGAGTGCGCCTGCCGTATTGATTAGTTCTTCTGCTGCCATGGTTGTCGGTGGTTAAGGGTAAGTAATTGTAAATATTATTTTGAATATAACAACTTGTTTACTAATAGTTCACCCCTTGCAGCTATTTTCATGGGGTTGGGCTGGTATCACCTTAGTTACCGAACCTGCTGAGGAGCTTTTCAGCAACCAGCTTTCCGCTTAGTGCAGCTCCTTCCATTGAGGCCAGGTAGTGCTGATCGGTGTAGTCTCCGGCAAGAAAAAAGTTTTTGACAGGGCTGATCTGGTCAGGGCGGAACTTGTCCACATCCGGTACAGCCTTATAGACTGACTGCGGGATTTTAACAATGGTTGACTTGAGCAGTTTGGCCTCGCGGGATTTTGGGAAGCGATCATGAATGTCCTTCATGACAAGTTCGAGGATGATCTCGTTGGGCATATCCATCAGTTGGTGGGCTGGAGCGAGCACCATGCTCATGACGCTGCCACCGTTTGCCGTACCAATGCCCTTCTGGAAATCTTCTGGACAGGTGATTGAGACATCCGCAAAGGTTGCAAAAATGGTGCCTTGCGAAAACATGAGATTATCGATATCGGTAATTTTCCGGTCAAACCAGAGTTGGCAGCTAACAACAGGACTGCCAACAAATTCGTGAAGGTTGCGGAAGTATTTGTGGGCCAGCCACTGAACAGGAAGAATTTTTTTGATATTGTGAACGGGCAGCGCGGAAATGTATGCATCTGCCACAATTTTTTGACCATCTTGGAGCACCGCCTCCTTGATGGTTTCATCGGTGTTAAGTTCAAACCTGCTTAGCTTTGCATCAACAAAAATGCGACCTCCTTTGCTCTGGATATACTGGCGCATCGGCTCAATCATTGAATCGCCTGGATTTTTATTGAAAAAGCCAAATTTTGTTGCCGTATAATTATTGCCGAAATAGTTGAAAATGGTGATCATCGGGCGGGCGCTGATGATGTTGGGCTCAATGAAATTCATGGCAAGCGCAATGGCCTTCCACAGCTTCTGCAATGAATGCTCCGAAGCTCCTTTCAGGCGATGCCATTCCGAGTAGGTCATAGAGTCCTGACTACGGAAATATGCTTCATTGCCGGTAATGGCGGGGTAGAGCCCTTTGACCAGCGAAATTTTGTCCCAGAAAGTGAGCAAATCGGTTCGTATGCCTCCAACCACCTCTGCCCAGGGACTGGGGAGGTTGGCTTTTCTGAAAACAGATTGTGTGCCGTTCTCTTCGGCGTAGATAAGCGCGTGCTCTTTCCATTGAATGTTATCTTCTGCCCCGACCCGTTTCATATAGTTCTGGAGCTGTTCATAGCCACCGAAAACGATATGCAGCCCTGATTCTATGGAGTCGCCATCACTGTCTTTCCATACAGAAACCTTGCCGCCAAGTATTTTGCGTTTTTCATATATCTCTACAGTGTGTCCTCGATCGACAAGTTCCACTGCTGCGCTCAGGCCTGCAACTCCAGCGCCGAAAATTGCTATTTTCATAATTTTATTAAAAGTCCGGTCGCCTTGCGTTGTTGATATATAATTCTTTTAGAGAGAAAGCGGCTGTGCAGAAAAGATCGTTTGCGTGCATGATTCCACTGTCTATACTCAAATTTGAGCTTAAGATATTGAAATATTTTTCATTTGTAAGATTTATACATTATGGTCGCTTTCCTTGTAACATTCAAATGAAAACAATCTGCAACTGCATTCAGAATAATCAGTAACACAATGTAAATACAGAAAAACGGATTACAGCCCTAAATTATTTAAGAATTTTGCTGAAAAAGTTGCGAATCATAAAGAAAATGATTGTTTTTTTCTTACTATTCTGTAATTTCTGTTAAATCTGAAATAAATCAAAATTGTGTTATGTCTGGCCATCTTGATCTGATCGACCTTAAAATTATCGAGTCTCTTGGTGAAAACGGCAGAGTTCGATTGAGCGAGCTTGCTGAAGTGGTAGGCCTTTCAATACCGTCAGTCAGCGAGCGACTCGACAAGTTGCAGAAAAACGGTATCATCAAGGGGTTTACCATGGAGGTTGATGAGCGGCAACTTGGCTTTGATATTCATGCTTTTGTACGGGTCAGAATCGATTCATCCAGGCACTACAAGTCGTTTATGGAGCATGTGCTGAAAGAGGAGGAGATTATGGAGTGTTTTTCTGTGACAGGTGAGGGGTCACACATTTTAAAGGTCATGACCCACAATACAGCATCGCTTGAGCAGTTTCTTTCAAGAATACAGAGTTGGCCAGGCGTTCTTGGAACCAATACCAGCTTTGTTCTTTCCCAGTTGAAGAAAAATAAAAAAATATGTGCCGAGATTGTTCGTAAAAACCTTCAGGACCGTCAGGTACTGACAACGTTTGATGAAAAAAGATCAAAAAAATAAAAGGTTAATTTTTTTTACAAGCCAGAAGGCTCATATCATGCAAATCAACAAGGAGGATATTTTGAACAGCGACAGTAAAATTCCGGTTTCTACCTACTTTGGTTCGATGACCTTTGACCATAAGGCGATGCGCGCTAACCTGCCAAAAGAGGAGTTTGTGGCATTACAGGACACTATCAGGGCGGGTAAAAAAATAACCCCTGAAATTGCTGGCGTTGTTGCCCATGGCATGAAAGAGTGGGCCATGGAGAAAGGCGCTACCCACTACACACACTGGTTCCAGCCAATGACTGGTTCCACGGCTGAAAAACACGACGCATTTTTATCGATTGATCGCGACGGCACGCCGATTGAGCGATTCTCGGGTGAACAGCTTATCCAGGGTGAGCCTGATGCGTCAAGCTTTCCCTCCGGTGGTATGCGCACCACTTTTGAGGCTCGTGGTTACACGGCGTGGGATCCCTCCAGCCCTGCTTTTCTCATGAAGGGTGGAAAAGATCTCACACTTTGTATTCCTACAGTTTTCATCTCTTACCACGGTGAAGCGCTTGATGCCAAGACACCGCTGTTGCGCTCAATGGAAGCGGTCAGCAAGTCCGCAATGAGGCTGCTTGAGGTGCTCGGTGTTACCGGTGTTTCTCGTGTTAAAACTTTTGCTGGTATTGAACAAGAGTATTTCCTGATCGACAAAAAGTTCTATTCCGAGCGTCCAGACCTTGTTATGTGCGGTCGAACCCTCCTTGGTGCTCTTCCACCAAAAGGTCAGCAGCTTGAGGATCACTATTTTGGTTCGATTCCTGACCGTGTGCTTGAATTCATGCAGGAAGTTGAACATGAGCTCTATCTGCTCGGTATTCCAGCCAAGACCCGTCACAACGAGGTTGCACCTCACCAGTTTGAAATAGCTCCGATTTTTGAAGAGGCCAATATATCAGTTGACCACAATCTGCTCGTTATGGAAGTGATGAGAAAGGTTGCCGACAAGCGAGGTTTTGCCCTGTTGCTCGCCGAAAAGCCTTTTGCCGGTATCAACGGTTCAGGCAAGCACAATAACTGGTCGATTGGTACCGATACCGGAATTAATCTTCTTGATCCAGGTGATACTCCTGAAAAGAATGTCCATTTCCTTGTCTTTCTTGTTGCCGTTCTGAACGGTGTCTACAAGAGGGCTGATGTTCTGAGAATGTCTATCGCAAGTATGGGTAACGATCACCGTCTGGGTGCCAATGAGGCTCCTCCGGCTGTGGTAACCGTTTTCCTCGGTGAGCTGCTCGAAAAGGTGCTTGATGCCATCGAGAGCGGCAAGGTTGACCTTAAAACTGAAAAACAGGTACTTAACCTCGGTCTTTCACAGGTACCGATTGTCAACAAGGACTATACCGACCGCAACCGTACTTCACCATTTGCCTTTACCGGCAACAAGTTCGAGTTCCGCGCCGTCGGCTCTTCACAGGCAGCTTCAGTACCGAACATGGTGCTCAACACCCTGATGGCCGAAGCGGTTGACGAAATTGCGGATGCCATTATCGCAAAAATCAATGACGGAAAAGAGCGGGATGCTGCAATTCTTGAAACCCTTCGTGAGCAGATTACCGCTACCAAGCCGATCCGCTACCAGGGCGACAACTACGCGGAAGCCCTTCAGCAGGCCGCCAAAGATAGAGGCCTGCCAAACCTGAAGAACACCCCGCAGGCACTCAGAGTACTGCTCAAGAAGGATGTCCAGGATATGTTTATCAAGTATGGTGTGCTGAGCGCAGAAGAGACCAATTCACGCCTGCACATCCGTCTCGAACGCTATATCAAGGGTATCGATATTGAGGCACGCACCTTGCAGCTCATGCTGAAGACCTTTGTTATTCCTGATGTTACAGAATATCAGGGCGGCATCGGCAGCTCGTTTAACAACCTGCTTGCGGCGGCTGAGGCTATTGGACTTTCAGAAAAAGCGCTGAAGAGTCAGGCCGATAACCTTAAAGTGCTGGCCGAAAATCTCTCGACCCTGATCGATATGACGGCGGAGCTCGATGAGGCGGTGGAGAAGATCGAGACACTTCCGACAGAGTTTGAAAAAGCCGATTACTGTGCCGAGAAGCTGCTGCCGTTTATGTCGGAAGTGCGTGTTGTTGCTGACTGGCTTGAACAGGTGGTTGATCGCAGTCGCTGGCAGCTTCCAACCTACTCGGAAATGTTGTTTGAACACTGAACCACTCTTTCAATGTGTTGAACAAGAAAAGGCTCGCTTCGGCGGGCCTTTTTTTTGCGCGAATTGTTTACGGTAGCGCAAGATATTTGTACATTAGAGGTCGTTTGCGTTTTGCAGTGATCTTTTTTTGTTTTCTTTTTCAATAAAAAATCGGAGTGGCATCCTGAACTTGAAGAGATAAAGCTAACGACCAGAAACAAGCTGCGTCAGGTCTTGTTCAAAATATTGCGCGAAGCCGAACTTCTGACAGTCAGGAACACCATCAACGCTTTAATGTTGAGTCAACAGTTGCTGGCAGCCATACCTCGGCAGCGGCGCTTCGAGGACAAAGAGTACCAGCAACTTTTATCTCGATTGACCGTCCTGTCGCAGCCAAAACCGCAACGCGCAACTCCGGCACAGACATTTCAGACATCAAAGCAGCAGACAAGCGCATATCCACCTGTAGCTGAACAAAAAGTGGAGTATATTCCCGGACGGTCAATCAAAGTTTCCTTTAATAAGGCTTGGTTGGCTGATGAGTCGGATGTTGACAGCTATCTGGCATCCATGCGGGAAGCTTTGCTCTCAGAGATTCGCAGCGGGAAACGGATTCAGATTTAGGAACCGTCCCTGTTTTAAAAATGACAGGCTAATCCTTTATCTTTTGGGAAGCTTTAAAATTCACGAAATGCATTGAATTCGGAGATGAAATGATAAAACGTTTATATGTTCACAATTTTCGGACATTGCTCAATTTCACTATTGAGTTCGAAAAAATGAATCTCCTTATGGGAAGTAATGGCGTTGGAAAGAGCACAATTTTTGATGTGCTTTATCGGTTGAAATTATTTCTTTCTGGTGAGAATTTTCGATTACAGGATCTTTTTCCTTATGAAGACTTTCCAAAATGGCAAAAAGAATCAAATTACCAACAAGTTTTTGAAGTAAGAATAGAGGATGAATTGGCAGGCACTTTTGAATATAAATTGACTATTGAACAACTTGCCAAAGAGCGAAAAAATCGTGTTGGCTTTGAAGAACTTTTGCATGAGGGGAAACCATTATATCGGTATAATTCAGTCAATGGTGGTCATGCTCAATTATTTCAGGATGATTATTCACAAGGGCCTGACTGCCTTTTTGACTGGAGCCGTTCAGGAATAAGTGTTTTGGAGGAGAGATCTTACAATACCAAAATTGTAAGATTTCGGGAACTGTTTAAATCACTTTTTGTACTGAACATTAATTTATCTGCCATTTCATCGGAGGCGCCAGTTGAAGAAGAGATGCCAAAGCAGGATTTGGAGAATTTTGCCTCTTGGTATCGATATTTATCTCAGGCAAATCAAAGTCAGATTTTTGAGCTTACGGTTCGATTGCGCCAAATTTTACCAGATTTCGATTCCATGAATTTGCAGGTGGCGGGAGAGTCAAAGCTTCTGAATGTGCATTTCATCAATGAAGGAGGTGATGTTGATTCCTATCGTTTTACTCAACTTTCCGATGGACAGAAAACACTTATTATTCTGTATACATTGCTCTATTGTTTGCCAAAGAGAGATGTTATTCTCTGCATTGATGAACCTGAAAATTATCTTGCACTTCCTGAAGTACAATTTTGGCTTGACGCACTCGATGAACAGGTGCAGGATGGTTATAAACAGGCTGTATTGATTTCACATCATCCCCGCCTTATCAATCTTTTGGCGGCCAATGCTGGCCAATGGCTCTATAGAGAGGGGGCAAGCACTCCCACACGAATCAAGCAAATTTCATTTGACCAGCAAGATGGATTGCCGGTGAGTAAATTGATAGAGATGGGGTGGATATTCGATGAGTAATAAAACCAGAAGTCAACTTATGATCCTGTGCGAGGATAAAGCACAGCTCGATTTTATCAAGGGATACTGCAAAGAGGCGGGGTGGGATAACAGGGCGATTATCTCCCAGGACTTGTGTCCCGCAGGGAGCCAGTCTGCTGAACAGTGGGTTAGAGAACGATTTGAGAAGACGTTGAGAACATTTCGGGGAAAATATGGTCAAGGGAGGTCTGTTGTACTGCTGGTTATGATTGATGGTGACAAGTTTTCTGTGTCAGAACGCAAAAAGCAGTTACAGCAAAATGTTCAATGTACTGCTCAGGAACCAGTTGCTATTTTTGTTCCAAAACGAAATATCCAGAGCTGGATGGCATTTTTGGATGGTGATTTTGAAAATGAAGAGCAGGACTATAAGCAAAAATATCAGAGACAGTCGCCCAATAGCAAATATGGAAGAAACCTTCGGAAATTTTGTCTGTCATCATCACCAGAAAAACTTCCGGCCTCTCTTGAAGATGCGTGCAAAGAGTGGGGGAGAATTGACCGGTTGTAGTGTCGACGATTTGGCGTTGAAAGGAAAAGCTTTGTTTATAACGTTTGTTATGCACCATGCTCATAAAATCGGCTCATAAAACGCTCATTCATGCGCATACCGAAACGTTCGGAACCGTATGATTTTGTTGGTGTTAATCAAGTTTTCTTATGCCTTATTTTTTTGAGCCCATTGCCGATTTCACCGAACTGTTGATGCCTGTCCGATTGGTCGATGGAAATAGTGAAGCTGAAAAAGATCCAATGTTGAAGGAGGCAATACAATGAGCGATTTTTTGCATAACCTTCTCACCCAGGCAGAAGGCAAAACACTTGAATTCAAGCAGGATGGTTCGTCGTCAAAACCGTTCCTGAAAACTCTTGTGGCGTTTGCCAACACGGCTGGCGGACGGTTAATCTTCGGGGTCACTGACGACCGGCAGATTGTTGGCGTAGAGGCTCCGCTTGATGAAGAGGAGCGGCTTTGCAGTTTGATTGCTGACTCTATTGCTCCTCGTATGGTTCCAAACGTCGAGATGGTAACCGTTGAAGGAAAGACGTTGCTGATGGTTGAGGTGTTTCTTAGCGGCACGCGCCCCCATTATCTCAAAGCCGACGGCATGATGGCGGGAGTTTATGTGCGCCTTGGCTCCACGAATCGTCAAGCTGATGCCCAGTTGATTGCCGAGTTGCAGCGAGGTGTGGCGGGGATTAGTTTTGATGCCTTACCCATGCCTGGGCTTGATCTGGAATCGCTTGATTTGCCTGCCATTCGGTCTGACTTTGCTGAGAGAATACTGGATGAACGGATGTTGCAAAGCCTTAAAATTTTGGTACAGGATCAGGGGAGACTTGTTCCCAGTCAGGGCGGTATTTTGCTTTACGGAAAGGAGAGGCGCTTTTATTTTGATGATGCATGGATTCAGTGCGGACGTTTTATCGGCAACGACAAGGGCGACATCTTCGATCATATCGATATTCATGACCCGCTGCCCAGGGCGGTGGAGAGTATTATGTTGTTTCTCAAAAAACATGCTATGCGTGGTGCCGATTTTTCCGAGATTCGTCGCAAGGATCGCTGGAGCATTCCAATCAACATTCTGCGTGAAGTGGTGATTAATGCGCTGGTTCATGCCGACTACTCACACAGGGGTACCCCAATTCGCATCGCTTTTTACGACAACCGCATTGAGGTTGAAAGCCCCGGGCTGCTGCTGCCGGGCATCACGGTTGAGGAGATGAAACAAGGTATATCGCAAATCCGCAATCCGGTCATCGCTCGGGTGTTCCGTGAGCTTGAATTGATAGAACAGTGGGGTAGCGGCATTCCCGGCATCTTCCGGGAAGCCAAATCCAACAATCTGCCCGAGCCAACCATAGAAGAGCTGGCGGGCCGAGTACGTTTCACTGTGCCCCTGTCAGAAATTTTGCCACTCTCCCGTGAACAGTCGCGGAAATCCGAATCGCACCGGTTGGGGCAAGTTCGTGAGCAAGCTGAGGTACAAGTCGGAGGTCAAAGAGCACAAGTTGAGGCACAAGTCGGAGGTCAAAGAGCACAAGTTGAGGCACAAGTCGGAGGTCAAAGAGCACAAGTTGATGAGCAAGTAAGTGAGCAAGTCACTGTTGATCTGCAAATTCTTTCTGTATGTCTGACAGCTCCGAAATCGTCGGCAGACATTGCAACTGCCTTGGGGCATAAGCAATTAAGTGGTAACCTGCGTAAAGCACTTCCCCGACTAAGGTGCGCTGGATTGCTTGAATACACCGTACCGGCAAAACCAAACAGCCGATTGCAGAAGTACCGGTTGAGTGCCAAAGGCAGGGCTTTGTTAATGTCGGCAGGAAGGGGGGAGTGATCAGTGATTAGAATTACGGCTGGGAATTTATCGGCTTTTACTGAGATGTTTCAATTTGGCAACAGGCTGTTGCCAAATTGGAAATCTGTTCTGCTCAATGGTGCTTAAATGCTATTTTGCAGTAGATTTAACAATTAACAGATAGCGATGCAAGGGGGAATCCCCTCGTAAAAATTCATACTTCTTGCAATCAACGATTTGCAGCATCAACTGGAGTTACACCCATGAGTGAGAATCAAGCAAATTCAACACAAAACACGAAACAGTACTTCTTCCGCGCTTCCGCTGCCGATTGTAAAAAGATTCACGGCGGTCCGATTGCGTATTGGGTATCTGAGAGGTTTCTTGGATCGAAAGCCTTCGGAAAATGATCGAAGAGCTTGAGAGCTACGAGCGCGAAGTGCTCTACCCCCTTGCCACCGAGCAGATTGCCATCAATCTCGACGATGGAGTAAAAGTGAACTATCAGAAATTTGGCCTGGCTCTCAAAAAGATACCTGGCCTTGATGCTAAAGAGGAGTGAACAATGGCAACAATGAACTTTAATACTGCCAATTCAACACTCCGGCAATTGCTGGGGAATGGCTTGAGCTACTGCGTTCCCCCTTTTCAGCGTGACTATTCATGGACGGATGATGAGTGGGATGATTTTTGGCAAGACATTCTTGGCCTGTTCGAAGCAGACGGCGAGGTGGCTCACTACATGGGCTACCTGGTCTTGCAGTCTTCCGACAGCAAGCGGTTTGATATTATTGATGGTCAGCAGTGCCTTACGACAATCAGTGTCATGATCCTTGCTGGATTGCGGCATCTTCAGGATTTGGCTACGGCAGGATTTGATGCTGAGAACAACCTCAAGCGTAAAGAACAGCTTCAGAGTGGTTACATCGGCTATCTTGACCCGGTGAGTCTGGTGTCGCGCTCCAAATTGGAGTTGAATCGCCATAATAACCGTTTTTATCAGACCTATCTGGTGACGCTGGAAACGCTGCCACAAAGGGGACTGAACGCTTCAGAGCACCAACTTCGGCAAGCGTTTAACTGGTTCAAGGAGTGCTTGAAAAACCGATTTGGGATGAGTGCCACCAGTGGAAAGGATCTGACCGTTTTTCTTGATGGGCTGGTGGATAAATTGTTTTTCACGGTTATCACGGTGACGGATGAATTGAATGCTTTTAAAGTATTTGAAACCCTTAATGCAAGGGGAGTTCGTCTTTCAGCAACTGACCTGTTGAAAAATTATCTTTTTTCGATTATCAGTACTCATGAGACGCATGAAACGGAATTGAAGGCTTTGGAGGATCGCTGGGAGCGAATTGTTGGCTTATTGGGAAGTGAAAGCTTTCCGGAGTTTCTCAGGATATTTTGGAACAGCCGAAACAAGCTGGTCAGAAAAGCCGACCTTTTCAAGACCATTCGGAAACGAATTACGGTGCGTGATGCGGCTTTTGAGTTGCTTCGGGATCTCGATCAATCTGCCGCTGTTTATGCAGCACTCCGTGATCCTCAAGATTCTGCCTGGAACATTGATGAAAAACGGTGCCTGAAACAATTGTTGATGTTCAATGTGCGTCAGCCACTCGCCATGTTGATGGCTTGCCATGCAAGGTTTTATGAGCACGATCGAGCGGCCTTTACTTGCATGATGAAAGCCGTGGCGGTCGTATCATTCCGTTATAATGTAATTTGTAATTTTCGGCCGCATGAGCATGAGCGATTGTATAATGATATCGCCCTGAAGGTGTCGGCGGGCAGTTATTCACGTGTTACAGATGTTATTGGCGCATTGCGGGAGGTCTATCCCGACGACATGCAGTTTAAAGCTGCATTCAGTGAAAAGGAGCTTTGCACGACGAACAGTCGCAATAAAAAAGTGGTGCGATATATCCTCTTTGAAATTGAACGTCAGCAATCTGGTCAGGATTTCGATTTTGAAAGTGCTACCTACAATCTGGAACATATCCTGCCAGAACATCCGTCGGAAAATTGGTCATACATTGACGAACCCAAACAGGATCGTCTGATGTATCGTCTTGGCAATATGACGCCTCTTGAAACCAATCGCAACAGGGCATTGGGCAATGGGGATTATGCCTCCAAACGACTGGTTTATCAGCAGAGTGCTTTTCAAATAACCAATGCGGTTGCTGAGCACTATGACATTTGGGATGAACAGAAAATCGAATCTCGGCAAAAGCAGTTAGCGACCGTTGCTTCGGAGATATGGAAGATTGATTCGTCTGATTTTTAAGGCCAAACACAGGAATTGTTTATCGTAATGTCGATTTCACAATAAACAAGCCCATTTGTGTCGTTTCTGTAATACACAAAAACAGACTTGTGCCGCAAAGTATGTTTTTGTGAATACTCAAAGAATTTTTGTCTTCAATTTCTGTTATGAACGCTTTTTGGAATGAATGATCGCATTGTCCAGGCTCTGAACCGCCTCTTTGAACGCCATCGTATTGTTTTCTGGAATGATACAAAGCGTGAGCTGCGTGAGGAATTCGACTCATTGCAGCTTGATGGCGTTGAAAAGGTT
>SESD01000636.1_pt1 | contig 21536 bp, 21 predicted proteins | sample 3171411 | NCBI WGS metagenome assembly SESD01 (sample SAMN06051880, study PRJNA518727) | freshwater metagenome | biome: subpolar coniferous forest; feature: holomictic lake; material: water; isolation source: holomictic Lake 442, 16.5 m depth | place: Canada: near Kenora, Ontario | collected...
CGAGGCGCGGTGGTTGAGCGCCTTGGCGCAAAACCTCCACCAATATTTGCGCATGCTCGCTGCTAACTACGTCGGGCATACTTCTCCCATGAAGCCAAGTCGCATGGAGGCATTTAGTGACGGCGTTTTTGCCGTAGCCATCACCTTGCTAGTTTTCAACCTCAAAGTTCCAGAAGTATCGGCGGGCCATCTAAGTAACTCTTTGGGTGGCCAATGGCCCTCTTATGTAGCTTATGTGATTAGTTTCTTATCCATTGGAGTTTGTTGGGTTAACCATCATTCGATCTTGGATCGTGTAGCGATGGTTGACCGAAATTTACTGTTCACCAATCTTGGTTTGCTTCTCGGCATCGTTTCAATTCCCTTTACGACCTCATTGGCAGCGACATGGTTTAACCAAGGGTCAAATGCAAAGTTAGCCGTAGGTATCTACTGCGCTAACTGGGTTTATGTTTCCGGTTTCTTCATGCTGACGATCCATCACCTCATGGACCATGAACATCTCTCATCGAGTGCAACCGGCACCACCCTCAAATCTTTGTGGAGAAAGGGCTACATCGGAGTTATTTCCTATCTCAGTGCAACTCTGTGTGCTTTGTTTTACCCAGTTGTAGCCTTCTCGATCTGTCTCATCCTTGCTGCCTATTATGTCTTTGGGGTCGCAGAAGAAGTGAGTAATAAGGATTAATCACGCTCAAAAAATAACGTATGAATTTCCGGCCCACCATATGGGTCACACTCAGCCGTAAGCTCTCGGCCTCTTCACTCGACGTGTAAAAGCTTCAACGTCCTCGACTGTGGTTATATCAAGTGAACCAAAGCGTTCAAAGATTCCGTGGAGGACCTCTACGGTCGCCCGCGCATCATCTAGCGCACGATGGTTTGGCGAAGTCTGCGTTTGAAAATACTGCGACAGGGTTGATAATTTACAGTCAATCACATCATCTTTACTTAAAACAGAGCGTGCTAATCGAACGGTGTCAAAGACCTTATACCGCGGCCAGCGATAATTATTGTATGAGGCGGCGGCCTTTAAGAAACCTAAATCAAAGCTAGCGTTATGAGCAACAAGAATGTTCTCTGATGCCGGACCTAAGAACTCTAGAAAACTCGGCAGCAGATTTTCGATTAATGGCGAGCCTTGAATCATCGCATCGGATATTCCAGTCAAGTCAGTGATGTAGTCAGGTATGGAAGTTCCTGGATTTACTAGAGATTCAAACTCTCCAATTACTTTTCCGCCACATATTTTCACGGCGCCGATTTCAGTTATTCCTGCACCGATATGGGGCGAGCCCCCTGAAGTTTCTAGATCTAAGACTACAAAAACAGTCGTCAATAGCGGGCGACTGAGATCACCAATACTCGGCTGCCATGCCTCATCATCGCTGCCATCGAGATTCATGAGAGATAGCGTAGGCGAGGTGACCGACATGGTGCATGGAGTGAACCCACCATTTTTTCTTGTTCCACTGACCGAATCGACTGGTCCAACTTATTAACCTTGTTACTGGTCCAACTCATTCACCTTGTTACTGGTCCAACTCATTAACCTTGTTACTGGCCCAACTCATTCATCTTGTTACTGGTCCAACTAATTAATCCTGGCCGGCAGGGCCATTCCCATCACTACCTTTAGATCGCCAGTTACGTCGCCACTTTAGAAGTGGACCGTGTTGTGCGGCTGTGTCTGAACCACCCTTGATGCCAAGTCTAGAAAGCAGAGGGGCAATAAGTCGTATATCCGGGAAATATTCTCGCCGTGAGGCTATGTAGCCCATAGTTATGCCAAAAAGGCCGATGAGATGAACTATAAGTGGAACTCCGGGAGCAAAGAAAAACATTATTCCAACCCACATAGAAGCGGCGACTATGAGGCCATGGAGTATTCGCCGAATAAAAGTTAAGAACATATTTGTAGTTCTAATCTTGGTTAAGCCGATTGCGACTGGACCACCCAGAATGACGGTCAGCAATAAGATTGCGACGAGATAAGCAAGACCTTCCATTAGAGCCCCTCCCATTCATCGCGAATCACAGAGTATAAAGCCATATCAATTTGAGACCCATCGTACCTGCGAGATTTCTTTCGCAGGATGCCTTCAAGGCTATACCCCGTTGAGGTTAATAACTTCTTAGACGCAGAGTTTTCTACATCGACTAGTGCCTCAATACGCTCAAAGCCCATGGTTTCAAAACCATAGTTAGTGAGCACTCGCGCAGCAGAAGTACCAACTCCCTTTCCGCGAACATCGGCGTTAATCCAATAACCAAGTTCAGCGGTTAAATCAGGTAGATCCATACTATGAAAAGAGATCACACCGGCAAACCTTGTATCGGCACCATTTCCATAATCAATTGCAAAAGCTAACTCTGTTTTTTCATTAAAAGATCGGGGTGATTTTTCGCGGACAAAGAACTCTGCGTGCGCCATTGTGTAATCGAAAGGCACGCGTGTGAATTTTGGAATTACGGGATCTTGGCAGCTTGAGAAAATATCGGGAATATCGCCTTCTGAGAGTGGACGAAGCGTTACTAACCCATACGTCAGTGTTGGAGTATGAGTAGGCCACCAAATCATTGCGAAAGTATGGCAGGAAAAACTTCTGCCCAGCCGCGGGAAGGCTAAACGGTTTTGTTAATCGGGCGGGGAAGCTAAACGGTTTCGTTTATGGGGCGGGGAAGCTAAACGGTTTCGTTAATGGGGCGGGCTGGTACGAAATATTTTTTGCCAACGGGAGAGGTCCACTCGCACGATCCGTCGGGATTACTGACAAGCGCCCACCGTCCATGGGTTTTTAATCGATGGTGTCGTCGACAGAGAAGCCCTAGATTTTCAGGTTTAGTTTCCCCGCCTGTTTCCCAGCTCTGCGCATGATCAATATCGCTTCGAGTTGCGGGTTGGCGACAACCGGGGAATCGACACGTGCGATCTCGGGCTAGCAAGAAATCCACGAGCGCTTGCGGAGGTTCGTATTTTTCGCGACCGTAATCTAAAAGATTTCCTGTCTGAGGATCGGTAATAAATCTCTTCCATGTTGCATCCGATGCTAATTCGCGGGCAACAGATGCTGGAATTGCGCCATAGCCAGAGAGTTGACCAGGATTTTCTGCCAATCCAAGAAGGGTTGGAAGATCAATAGTTACATTTACCGTTACGGGACGACGGTGAGGGCGGGCATCATCGGCATGTGTTGCCAAGGCCGATGAGAGAATTGCAGTGAGAGCATCTGCACGCTTGTTATCGGCCGAAAGTAATGACCAAGTATCGGTGGCGCTCAGTTCACCATTCCCATTCCGCTTTTTCTCATCGATTTCATTCATCCTCAAAATGTATGCCTCAATAGATTTCATGACCGTTTGGGCATCTTGTGCCGGCAAGATTGCAACAACCGTAGCCATACCGTCGGTATCGTTGTAACAACTCACGCGTCGCGTTTCACGGGCGCGATCGACAACGGCTTCGAATTCGGTAGGGGCAAGTTGAGCAATTGTTGTTCGAACTTTGTTGGCAACTTGACCAGGAGTGTGAAACTCAGCATGCGCAAGCGCCTTTTCTTCAATTTGATATATTGCAAACTCACTAATTCCATCACGGATTGCTGCTGCACTTTCTTTGGCAATTACTGTGGCATGTGATGAGGAAATCTCTCCCATCGCCAATGCGGCACACGTATTAGGTAAATAATTAACCAATGTGCGAGCGACATCGATGCGCATCTGAGCGGTGCTACCCGATAAGCGCAATGCCGATGCAACTTCTTCACGTTCGGCCTCGTCGACTCCATCCCATGTGTTCTCCGCAGCTGAGGGGTCGTTGCCAGCAACTGCAACTATCGCCCGCTGCATAAGTGCTTGTAGCCAAGCGCTTTGACGCTCAAGGGCACTTAGGTAATCAATGCGAGCACTTGGATTTAAGTCACCTGGATCGATTGCCACCAGTGCGCTCAGTGTTTTAATTCCTGGGAATGCCGCTAGCAAGGAAACGACTCGGGCCGCAAGATTCTCCTCATTAGTGCCGAACTCATCGCCATTAGAGGCATCAGCACTGAGCAGTGTGTAACCCGCGTTGTGGACCTCAGCGATTGTCATAAGTAGGACTCTGGATTAAGCCGCTGACAATTATCAAAAGTTATTAACAGGCTTTGAGGCTTTTGGTATCGACGATGCAGTTCAACGGTGCGTTGATTGAGGCTGAAACTCCTGCGTGAGGAGATCCTGGGTTTGAGGCTTTTGGTATCGACGATGCAGGAGTGAAGCTTCTTATTAACCCTCTTGCATGTCGGTCGGTGCACCGTGCACGTTAAGAACTTCGTCGGCTTTGACCGGTGAACCTAACTTGGAGCCCTCACCGCTGCGGTTCAATGGCTTCTTCGCATCGTCTTTATAAATAGCTGGAATCGTACCAAGTAAACCCTTTTGGAAGTCTTCAAATGCTTGAAGAACTTCGCGCTTAGTGTTCATAACAAATGGACCCATCCATGCAACGGGCTCTTTAATTGGTGCCCCACCTAAGATAAATAACTCCAACGAAGGTGAACGTGTCTCTTGCTGATCGGCTGCGCGCACAACAATTGTGTCGCCATCACCAAAGACCGTTGATTGACCAGTGCGAACCGGACGATTTTCATCCCCGACATAACCAAAACCTGCTGCAACATAAACCAGCGCGTTGTAATCCTTGCGCCAAGGAAGTCGAAGTTCGGCACCAGGGGCAACAGTTGCGTGGATCAAAGTAATTGGAGTTTGCGTCGTTCCCGGACCCGAGTGACCATCAACTTCACCGGCAATAACACGAATCAGTGCGCCACCATCGGCGGAAGATAAAAGTGCAACATCTTTAGCTCTTACATCTTGGTATGCAGGCGGCGACCATTTTTTCGCCGCAGGTAAGTTAACCCACAATTGGAAACCATGAAATAAACCACCGGACATCACTAAATGCTCTGGGGGAGTTTCAATGTGCAAAATTCCAGCCCCCGCTGTCATCCATTGTGTATCGCCATTTGAAATCGTTCCGCCGCCGCCATTGTTATCTTGGTGATCAAAAATTCCATCAATAATGTAAGTAACAGTCTCAAAGCCACGGTGTGGATGCCATGGAGTTCCCTTTGGCTCACCCGGCGCGTACTCAACTTCGCCCATTTGATCCATCATGATGAATGGATCGAGGTCGGCCATATCGATACCTGCAAATGTTCGGCGAACTGGAAAGCCTTCACCCTCATACCCTTGCGGCGCAGTCGTGACACTCTTGATAACGCGCGCACGCGCACCAGGAACTTCCTTCACGCGTGGAAGAACGGTTATATCGGCAACGGTTACAGCAGGCATCTGAACTCTCCTTAGTCAGAACTAAGGGTAGTTGAACATTCAACTACATGCAACCTATGTGCCAAGCCTTAAACAGCGGCTTGCGTAGATTTTCGCCGTTAAGCGTTCGTGGAAATGGAAAATCGGGACCCGCCGAAGCAGGCCCCGATTCTTGTTAAGTTTTAGAGAGCTTTAAGCGCTGAGACAACCTTGGTGAGCGAGGCCTTTGCATCGCCGAACAAGAGCATGGTCTTTGGATCATACAAAAGCTCGTTTTCAATTCCAGCAAAACCTGGTCGCATTGAACGCTTTAAGAAGATGACGTTAGCTGCATTAGCAACTTGCAGAATTGGCATTCCATAGATTGGACATCCCGGCGTGTTTTCTGCCGCTGGATTAACAACGTCGTTAGCGCCAATAACAATTGCTACATCGGTCTGGCTAAAGGTTGGATTAATCTCATCCATCTCCTCTAGTTGATCGTAAGGAACATTTGCTTCAGCAAGTAGCACGTTCATATGTCCAGGCATGCGACCAGCAACTGGGTGAATGCCATAAGCAACATCGATGCCTTTAGCAATCATTAAGTCAGCTAATTCGCGAACGGTGTGCTGAGCTTGAGCAACAGCTAAACCAAAGCCCGGCACGATTACAACGCGACGTGCATAGTTAAGCAAGATTGCAACGTCATCAGGTGAACCTGAGCGAACTGGACGCTCTTCGGCTGAATCTGATGCAGCCTGAGGTTTCGCAGTAAATGCACCGAAGAGAGTTCCAAATAATGAACGACCCATTGCCTCTGCCATCAAGCGCGTCAAGATAGTTCCTGATGCACCGACGAGAGTTCCGGCGATAATTAAGAGAACTGAATCTAGAACATAACCACTTGCTGCCACAGTTAAACCTGTAAATGCATTTAGAAGTGAGATAACAATTGGTACATCGGCGCCACCAACTGGGAGCACGAAGAGCACGCCAAAGAGAAGTGAAAGCCCGGCAAGGACTAATAGAGGTGTTGTTCCGAGAGCTGTAACAACCCAACCTCCGACGCCAATAACGCTGACCAGGGTGGCTGCGATAATGAATCGACCCGCTGGGAAAATAACTGGGCGGGTAGTCATTAACTCTTGTAACTTCATAAAAGTAATAATCGATCCGCTGAAAGAAACACAGCCCACGATTACGGTAAATACGGTGAAAATAACTTCAGCTTTAGTTGCTCCAGCACCGAGGTGTAGGTATTCAACGATTGCAACGAGGGCAGCTGCGCCGCCACCGACACCATTAAATAGTGCAACAAGTTGTGGCATCTGAGTCATTTGAACTTTACGTGCAGCAGGAACGCCGATCGCTAAACCAACGGCCATTGCGCCAAGAATCCAACCCAAGTGATGCAGAGGAAGGCCATGAGCAACGCCGGACTTAGGTCCGACGACAAAGAAGAAGACAACGAACGTTGCCAAAGTTGCACCGAATGCGCCGATTAAGTTTCCACGGCGAGCAGTCTTGGGATGGGAGAGGCCTTTAAGGGCCAAGATGAATGCGACGCCTGCGGCTAGGCCGATGAGGTCATAGAGAGTGCGGCTCATTTTTTCTTCCCCTTGAACATTTCAAGCATTCGGTCGGTAACCACAAATCCACCAACCATATTAATTGTGGCTAAGACAATTGCAGCGACTGCAAGTCCGAGTTCAAGATTGGTTGAACTGTGGTCGGCAACGATGATTGCGCCAACCAGGATCACACCGTGGATTGCATTCGCGCCAGACATTAGCGGCGTATGCAGAGTTGATGAAACTTTAGATACCACTTCAAAACCTACGAAGACCGCTAAAACGAAGATCGAAATAACTGCAATCGGCTCCATTTACTTACCTCCCGCGTTTCTACGAGATCCGCCATGCGTTACCGCGGCCCCATTGATAATTTCATCCTCGAAGTCGATTGCAAATGCCACCTTTACATCGTCCTTGGTGGCTACTGTAAAGAGCGTTAATAGGTTTACAACGTTGCGTGAATATAGGAACGATGCGTGGAATGGAAGTTGGCTTGGAACATCTTTGCCGCCCCAGATGCGAACTCCACCCGATGTAGTAATAATTTCACCAGGCTTTGAACCTTCAACGTTTCCACCAGTTTCAGCGGCTAAGTCGATGATGATTGTGCCGGGTGCCATTGAATCAACCATTGCTTGTGTCATCAAGCGTGGTGCTTGGCGACCAGGAACGGCGGCAGTTGTAATAACAACATGTGATTTAGCGATGAAAGGCGTAAGGAGCGCTTGCTGTTGTGCGGCGCGATCTTCAGTCATCTCGCGTGCATAACCGCCGGTGCCTTCGAGAGCTTCGAGTTCAAGCTCAATAAAAGTTGCACCCATTGAGCGAACTTCATCGGCAGATGCTGGACGAACGTCGTATGCAGATACAACGGCGCCTAAGCGACGAGCAGTTGCAATTGCTTGAAGACCTGCCACACCCGCACCAAGAACTAATACTTGAGCTGGCGTAACTGTTCCAGCTGCAGTCATTAACATTGGGAAAAAGCGTGGTGATAATTCGGCACCAACAAGTGCTGCGCGATAACCTGCACATAAGGCTTGTGATGACAGTGCATCCATCGACTGTGCACGCGAAATTCGCGGAACTAATTCGAGAGAGAATGCGGTGACACCAGCGGCAGCTGCGGCATCAATTGAATCCACTGCAGTTACTGGTGACATAAAACTTATTGTTACTGCATCTTTCTTCAATTTACCCATCTGGGCTGGGGTTAGCGGCTGCACAGAAAGAACGGCATCAGCAGTGCTGAGAACTTCGCCATTAGATATTGTTGCACCGGCTTTTACGAAGTCAGCATCGGTTGCTTGTGAATGTACTCCGGCACCAGATTCGATAACGACATCGAAGCCTAGTCGAGTTAATTTATTGATAATGTCGGGAACAAGCGCCACGCGCTTTTCTCCATCACGAATTTCTTTAGGAACGGCTATGCGCATGCGTGAAATACTAGTGGCTAGAGCCCTTAAGGTCACCTCTGACAAGGTGATAAAGCAAAGATTGAATGGTTGTACGGCGGTGATAAGCCTCGCGCCATATGATGGATTTTGTTCCGTCAATCACAGAGGCTTCGACTTCTTCACCGCGATGAGCGGGTAAACAGTGCATGAACACTGAATCTTTTTGCGTTAGTGACATTAAATTTTCTGTTACTGCAAATGGCGAGAGTGCTAGCACCTTTTCAGTTCGTTCATTCTCAGAGTCACCCATCGACATCCATACATCGGTATATAAAACACTTGCATCCTTTGCTGCAGCTTCTGGATCATGCAGCACTTCAACTTTTCCACCACTTTGTAATGCAATCTTTTTCGCAATGTCTACAACATGTGGATCTGGTGCCCATGCACCGGTTGGAGTTGCAGTGACAACATGTGCACCCATAATCGCACCCATGATTAACCATGCATGTGACATGTTGTTACCGTCACCTAAATAAACAAATTTACGTCCCGAAACATCTTTTCCAAACTGTTCGCGAATAGTCAACCAGTCCGCGAGCAACTGCGTTGGATGATCTTCATCGGTGAGAGCGTTTATAACTGGAATCGATGCATTGGCGCCAAGCTCATTAACGTCGGCTTGGGCGAAAGTTCTAATAATTAATGCGCTGCAGTATCCACTAATAATTCGCGCAGTATCTGCGATAGTCTCACCGCGTCCGAGCTGCAACTCATCACCACGAAGAAATATTGGTGTGCCGCCCAGATGTGCAACGGCCGTTTCAGATGATAAACGTGTACGCGTTGAAGGCTTGGTCATATAAATAGCAACGCTCTTATTGGCTAATGCGGTATTTGATTTGAGAGGATTAGCGGCAAAATCGGCGGCAGTATCGAGCAAAAGCTCAACATCGGCTCGACTTAGATCTTGGGTACGCAGTAAGTCCTTCATTTGTGAATTCTACCCGTAGTTTCACCGACGCCGAAGGTATTCTTATCCATCTCATGGGGATCTTTAGAAAGAGCGGAAACGAGACGGAGTCAGACACCGATCTCTTAACTAGGCCTGTCCTGGAAGAAGATGACGGTGGGCATGATCGCTTTTCGCACTACGTAAAGAAGGACAAGATTGTTGAATCTGCCGTGACTGGTAAATCAGTGCGTGCGCTCTGTGGCAAAAAATGGATCCCATCAAGAGATCCAGAGAAATATCCAATCTGTCCGACATGTAAAGAGATCTACGCAGGCCTAAAGCCCGAGCCTGAAGATACATAGCGATGTCGCGTAAGTTCGGCATCGCAGTAATAGCTCTGATTTCCATCGTGCTGACTTTCTCAATTCCAGCTAGCGCAGATCAAAATGCGCCCCGCACAATTGTGAGCGGCTGGATTCCTTATTATTCAGTCAAATCAGTAATGCCATTTATTAAGAAGATTCCAATCACCACGCTTGTAACTCCTGGCGCACCGGTCACATGTGGAACCAGTGAGTACGCACCGGAAGATATCGCTGCGTTAAATGCTTCGTACCTATTTACTAATAAGGATTTAATGAAGGAAGTCATGCCTTTTTGGTACACGCTTAAGAGTTCAACGTTAATTCGTGACGACTACACCTTAGGTAATCCATCATGGCCAATTGCGGACACCTTGTGTTTGATGCGCAAAACCGGATTGAAGATTATTCCAACAATAACCGACGGTACGGACAAATTAGTTTTAGCGGGTTATCTAGCAAACCCACAAACACGAACGGCAGTTGTGAATTCAATCGCTGATTTAGTAAACAAAAATAGTTTCGATGGTATCGATTTAGATTTTGAGGGCTTTGCTTTTGTAGACCCAAATACAACATGGGCAAAGACGGCGCCTAACTGGATTCTCTTTATAAAAGAGTTGAGCACGGCACTCCATGCTTCACAAAAACTATTATCAATTTCATCGCCGTATGCTTACAATCCAACTGAAAAACTAAAGGGTTACACCGTTTATTCATGGGCCGATATAGCTGCCAGCATCGATCGGTTGCACATCATGACGTATGACTATTCTGTAGCTAAACCTGGCCCAATTGGCCCAATTGCTTGGACTGAAAAAACGCTGCAGTATGCAATTAGCATTATGCCGGCATCAAATGTCTTTATTGGTCTACCAGGCTATGGGCGCGATTGGATAACTGGCATTGTTGGAACGTGTCCAGTCTCTGCTCCACCGGGATTAACGTTGACGGCAAAAGCGGCGACTTTTAAAATGAACTACGCCGATGCGAAGGCGGCAATTGATCAAGCAGTACCGACATTTGATCAAGTAACTAGTGAAGCAACTTATTCTTATGTGCAAACTTATAATGGATTAACGGCCAAAGGAGCGGCAACAACGTGCGCCGTATCTCGCACCGTTTGGTACCAAAATGCTCGAAGTTATACCGAGCGGATGAATTTAGTCGCCAAATATCAATTAGGTGGTGCAGCACTGTGGACTCTAGGGATGGAAGATCCAACTGCAACCACGGCGATGCGAAATGTTGCTCTAGCAATTGCTCCAGATCCAGTAACAAATATTTTGACCACTGAGAATACCGACAACGAGCAAATCAATTTCGGTGACATCTTTACACTCAAAGGCGCTTTAACGCTCAATGATAAATCACCCATTGTTGGTTTGGCCGTAAACATTGAAATGAAACGCGCCAACGAGAGTGCATGGACAAAGATTACTGAGTCAATTACTTCCGCTGATGGAACGATTTCGATGCCAGTAACTATTGGCGGCACTGCAGCTTTTCGACTAACCACGGCTGGTACGTGGCAACGCGCAGCGTCGGTAAGTAATGAAGCGTTAGTGACTGTGCGCTCTAAGGTAATTCTTGCGCGACCAGCCACGGTGCAACACGGTGATCTCATACAAATAAGCGGTGAAGTACTACCTCAAATCGTTGGTGCAACTGCAACGCTTCAGAAATTAACCGCCGGTAAGTGGCAAAATATAGGAGTTGGCGCTAGCACGGGCGCCAAGGGTGATTTCTTGCTCAGTACTACTGAATTAAGTAGAGGAGTCGTAACCATGAGAGTTCAGATTGCAACTGGCTCTCAACCGATCAACTCTCCAGAGTTTTCAATCGTGGTGCGCTAATTATGGTCAAACTCGACGAAAAAATAGATGAGGCGATTAAAGAGCTTTTCATTAGCGATAAACCATGGGTGACAATTGTTTGGGACGACCCGGTAAATCTAATGACATATGTAACGTATGTATTGATGGAACTCTTTGGTTATTCAAAAGAGAAGGCGCACTCTCTTATGATGCAAGTTCACACCGAAGGTAAAGCAGTGGTATCCACTGGTAGCCGCGAAGAGATGGAGCACGATGTTGCGCGACTACACGAGTATGGTCTTTGGGCAACACTTGCGAGGGGAGACCAAGCGCTATGAGTGAGGAGGAAGAAGCAACTCCATCAGGCTTTACGCGTCATGGAAGTAATGACTATGTTGCAAACTTTTCCGTATCTGAGAGTGAAGTGCTGGTTAATCTCGTTGAACAGATAATAGAGCTTCTAGGAGAGCGCACAGATAATCATGGCGATGATCCGCTAGCTGCAATGGTTGGAATTACGAGCCATGATTCACCTCCCGACGATGATGTTCTTTTGCGCTTATTGCCCAACGCCTATGCCGACCAAGTAGATGCATCCGAATTTCGCAGATATACCGAATCAACTTTGCGTGCGAAAAAAGCGGCGCATGCAATGACAATGCGAATTGATTTAAAGAGCTCACCCGATGGTTTCATCGAGGTCGACCATGAAGGCGCGAATGCCTGGCTGGGTGCAATGAATGACATCCGTTTGGCTTTAGGTGTGCGACTGCAAGTTCAAGAGAAAACGCATGAGGAGCTTGAAATATTGGCACCCGATGATCCCATGCGTGGCGTTTACGCTGTTTATAGCTGGCTGGGTTGGATACAGGGGAGTCTGATTCAAGCGTTGATGGACGATGCTCTCTAGTTAAGTAGTGCGCACGGTAGGATTTAGCATATGAGCAATGCGCCGATTGGAATCTTTGATTCTGGAGTAGGCGGACTCACTGTTGCCAGAGCTATTTTAGATCAGCTTCCCAATGAATCAACGGTTTACATTGGCGATACCGCGCGTGGACCATATGGTCCAAGGTCTTTAGCCGAGGTACGAGAGTTTGCACTTGAGAGTTTAGATTTTCTCGTTGAGCAAGGGGTAAAAGCAATTGTTATCGCCTGCAATACAGCCAGTGCTGCAATGTTGCGTGATGCGCGCGAACGATATTCGATTCCAGTGATTGAAGTTATTCAACCGGCAGTGCGACGCGCAGTTGCAGCTACTCGCAGCGGACATATTGGTGTGATTGGTACGCGTGCAACTATTGATTCGGCCGCATATTTAGATGCATTCGCGGCCGCCCCACAGTTAGAAATTACCTCAATTGCTTGCCCACTCTTTGTTGAATTTGTTGAACGCGGCGAAACATCTGGCCCGGAGATTACGGAGATCGCCCGAGGTTACTTAGCACCATTTATTACCGCCAATATTGATACTTTGGTTTTAGGGTGCACGCACTACCCACTTTTGACTGGTGTAATTTCATATGTAATGGGCGACGGTGTCACATTGGTTTCTAGTGCCGAAGAGACAGCTAAAGATCTATATCGAACATTGGTAGAAAACAATCTGCTGCGACCACAGCAAAGCGAACCACCGACACATAAATTCTTAGCAACTGGCGATGCCAAAGCCTTCGAAAGCTTAGCTCGGCGTTTTCTAGGTCCAGAAGTAACTCGAGTAGAGCATCAAGATCTCAAGTTACACAATAACTAAGCAATAGGAGCGCTACATGGCACGCAACGATGGACGAGAAGTTAATGATCTGCGCGAAATTAAATTCACGCGCGGTTGGTTAGACCACGCCGAAGGCTCAGTCCTTGTTGAGTTTGGTAAGACTCGCGTTCTCTGTGTTGCATCATTTTCTCCAGGTGTGCCACGATGGTTAAAGGACACGGGTACCGGTTGGGTTACATCTGAGTATGCGATGTTGCCTCGCGCAACTCACACGCGTTCTGATCGCGAAAGCGTTAAAGGCAAGTTAGGCGGACGTACGCAGGAGATTTCACGCTTAGTCGGTCGTTCATTGCGCGCAATTGTTAATACAAAAGAGTTGGGTGAAAACACAATAGTTATTGATTGCGATGTACTTCAGGCAGATGGCGGTACGCGTACGGCAGCAATTACAGGTGCATATGTCGCCCTTGCAGATGCGATTGCTTGGGCAAAAGCACAGGGTCACATTAAGGCAACCGCCAATCCACTGAGCGATTCAGTTGCTGCTGTAAGTGTTGGCATCATCGATGGTGTTCCGATGTTAGATCTTTGCTACGAGGAAGATGTTCGTGCGGGCACTGACATGAACGTCGTTGTTGCAGGCGATGGACGCTTTATCGAGGTTCAAGGAACTGCAGAAGGTGAACCCTTTGACCGCGAACTTTTAAACCAACTTCTAGATCTTGCAGTGAGCGGATGTAATGAGTTAAGGGATCTCCAAAAAGCAGTCCTAGCTAAGTAATTAACTCCGAGCCCTCACAGATGAAAAATTAATTCCTATGTCAAAAAAACTTGTCATTGCGACACGTAACGCGGGCAAAATCGCCGAGTTTCGAAGAATTCTCGATGCAATCTCGCACAGTGCAGTTGAGTTAGTAGGTCTAGATGAGTTTAAAAATTTAGTCGATGTTGAAGAGACCGGCGCAACTTTCGAAGAAAATGCTCTCCTAAAAGCCAGATACACGGCAAAAATGACGGGCCTGCCTTCGATTTCAGATGACTCAGGACTTTGCATCGATGCTCTAGGCGGGGCACCTGGAATTTTTTCGGCAAGGTGGGCTGGGGCTCATGGCAATGACAAAGCGAACTTAGAGAAAGTCCTAGAAGATTTAGAGAATGTTCCAGATGAAGAACGTGGCGCGCACTTTATTTGCGCCACAGCTCTGGTTATGCCAGATGGTCGCGAAGTAGTTAAAGAGGAGCGATTTGAAGGAAACATCCTTAGGAGCCCCATCGGAGATCAAGGTTTTGGCTACGACCCAATCTTCTCACCCCTAGGTATGGAGATTTCATCGGCGCAGATGAGCGCCGAAGAAAAGGATGCAGTCAGCCATCGCGGCAAATCCCTGCGGGCAATAGCGCCGCATGTCATAGAAATGCTCGGTGGCCTGGGGTAGCCTTGTCCTATCGGCGCGCATTAATTACGTGCCTACCGCTATCCAAGGAGTTATCGTGGCCGTAAAGAAAAAGACCGCAGCCAAGAAGGTTGCCAAGAAGGCACCAGCTAAGCGCGCAGTTAAGAAAAGCGTTGCTAAGAAGGCATCGGCAAAGCGTGTAGTTAAGAAGAGTGCGGTTAAGAAGAGCGCTACTAAAAAAACTACAGCGAAGCGAGTTGTAAAAAAGAGCACCGCTAAAAAGGCTGTAGCTAAAAAGTCCGCAGTTAAAAAGAAGGTCGCGAAGAAAGCTCCGGCCAAGCGCACGGTTAAAAAGAGCGCAGGGAGAACTTCGACATCACCTGTCACAATTTCAACGACTCCGATTGCACCAGTTAAGCCAGTTGCAGTTGCACCAGTTAAGCCAGTTGCAGTTGCACCAGTTAAGCCAGCTGCTGCGCCCAAGCAGGGCACATCAGGTCGAGTTATGTTCTTTGTAGTTGCCGCAATCGTAATTCTTGCCGCAATTGCCTGGTCAAAATCGAGTAAAAATAACGACGATGCAGCGGCGCCTGCACCTTCAATTTCATCGTCTGCAACGCCAACAGAGTCGGCGGCTCCAACAGAGTCCGCTACTCCAACAGAATCAGCAGCGGCAGTAACAACTGTTGCGGCTCCAACTAGTTTCGTAGCCCTCAAGAGTGCCGATGGATTGAAACTTCGTTGGGTAGCATCAACGGCAACGGATGGATTAACTGGATACAACGTTGAAATTCGTGCCAACGGGGCAGGCGATTGGATAACAATCGCAACTGTTCCAACAACTCAACTAACTCAAGATGTAACAAAGGGTTCAGACACAGGTTGGACACAATTTCGCGTCACTTCGGTTTACTCTGATGGCCAAGTTGCATCCGCAACTGTCTTCGGAATTCCGGGCGAATTCAAGTAAAGAATTAGAAAATAACCCTCACATTAATTGTGGGGGTTATTTTTTTTCTGAGTCTTAAAGTTGGGATGAAATTGCCCCAACATATGCAGTGACACCCGCTGGAACTAAGTGAACGCCGTCAGGTGCGAAATATTCTGGATGGCCATTTGAAATTGCCGCCCAATCAATGAGAATTGCCCCAAATTTCTGAGCATATTGCGCGACTAATACATTATTAGCATCACGCCAATCCCGCGGCACTGCAGTATTTACCACAATAATCTTTGGTTGATCTTTAACTTCTGCAAACACTGCCGCCACTTGCTCTTCAGTTAACTTATTATTATTACCTAAATCGAAAATTACTGGCGAACCCACTAAATGCACTTTGTCATGCTTCATTGCAGCAATGAGTTCGGGGGCTTGCCGGCCAACGCGCGCGTTAATAAGCGAAACTTTGGCGATAGTTTCGAGCTCGTAACGAATTCCGAGGATAACTGAATCCCCGGTTACCCAAAGGCCGCCATTTGCAGTTGGGGTAGTTATCGCTGGCGCCATCTCTGGAGCTGGCTTTAGCTGAGCTTTAATGGAGTTCATTACTCGATCACTCTTTGCAATGGCATTTACACCCAGAACCGATGTCGTCAACACGAGAACTAAAACGGATAATGCAAGAAGAGATTTTTGCTTAAGTTGTACTTGCTTGGTTCGGTACTTCATTCCCTTGAACCAGTACTCAACTAATCCGCTTCGAATTGGGAGCTCCACTATTCGCAGAGAAATATCGGCCAAAGCTAAGACAATGAGTAGGCGAAGCGTCGTCAACGCCCAAGCCGATCCGGCAATATCAAGTGCCGGACGTGTAACTTGGAAAACGACCCAGTGCCACAAATAAATCGCGTAGGAACGTTCTCCAATCCAGACCATGGGTTTACTGCTCAGAATTGGGGCAAAACGAGATGCCGGGTGAACTATCGACATGATGATCGCGCAACCAAAGATTCCAGCTAATGGGAAAGCTAATTTATACAGAGAGGGATTAGTCTCGTCAATAAAAAGAAAAGTTGAAATTAAACCGATAAAACCAAAGACACCAATTCCATCAATAAAATCTTGCGCACGTTTTTCAACGCTCTCTTTTAGGTTTTGCGGAATCCAACTAACGGCAAGGGCTGCACCTAAAAATAAGCCGATGCTATGAGTATCCGTACCGAAATAAACATGGCTAATTTGTGCAGCATTCGCCGCGTCAACTTTAAGGGACACCACAAGGAGAGCGATGCCTGACACTGCGGCGATAAGTAGGGCCGCTCCTGGGATTTTATTCTTACCTAAATAGCGAAGTACTAGGAGCAAAATCAGTGGCCAAATGAGATAGAACTGAGCTTCGACGCCTAAGGACCATGTATGTTGTAAAAGCGGTGGTCGGCTCAGGGCATCAAAGTAATCCGTGTGGCGAAAGACCAGCCACCAGTTCATTCCACCCAGCAGAGCAAAAGGTGAATCGCTTGCAAAGCGGCGCATTGTCTCTGGTGCCCAAATTCCAATATAAATTGCCGTAAGAATGATCATGAAAATTAGTGGTGGAAATAATCGGCGCACACGAGCTTTATAGAATGCCCGAAGATCTAAACCACCACTGCGGGCAATTGAATCAAGCAATAAACGCGTTATGACATAACCGGAGATAACAAAGAAGAGATCTACTCCTAAAAAACCACCAGGGATCCATGAATAACCCAAGTGGTAGAGCATGACTGCAATAACGGCGACTGCACGCAACCCATCGATTGCAGGGATATATCGGATACCGCGAGCCGTGGCCATTACTAGCTACTTAGGTTTAGCAGAGTTCTTTGCAACTGCTTTCTTAACCGGCTTCTTACGGGATTTGGAAGGCGCAGAAATTGCAACTTTAGTTCGCTCACTTGTTACTTTAATGGGACCGGTGTTAATAATTGTGTCATCTGCATTAAGGTTTTCAATAACGTTTTTTTGCAGCTCTGCCAAGCGATTGAACGCAGTTTCAAGGCGGGCACGTGATTGATGAATTGCCCCCTCGGCAGCATCGAGTGATTGGGCTTGAATTTTGTATAGACGCTCGGCCTCTGACATCACACCAGTTAGCCATTGGCGATAATTTGAAACCTCTGACGTAGCAGAATTAATAATCCTCTCGCCCTCACGTCGCGCAGCAGTTGCTAGAGATGCAGCCTCACGTTTCCTAGATTCCATGAGCGCCTCAGCTTCAGCCTCAGCTTGTGCAATTAACTCACCCGCCTCAACCTCTGCCGTTTGAATGTACTTTCTGCCTCGAGATTCAGCTCCGCTCAACATTGCGCGGGCTTTTGAATCAGCGGCCTCAATCTCCTCTTTAGTAATTCGATTTGTCTCAGCAACTAATCGAGAGGCAGTTGAATGAGCTTTGCTCTCACGCGCTTGCGCCGATTTAATCATGGCCATCGCAGTTTCAGTGGCAAGAATTTCAAACTCTTCTTTGCTCAACCCTGTGATGTCACGGCGAGAACGCAGATCGGCCAACTGTGATTCTAATTCGCGAATACGATCAACTGAAGAGGGTTGGTCGGGCTCTTCACCTTTAAATCCAACCCAGTTCAAGAAGGAACTCTTCTGCGCCATCATCTACCCCACAGTTCGTATCAACAGAGCCCTAGGTTAGGGCAAGGCCTTACTTACTGTAAATCGCCACCGAGATTGCAATATATTGAGAAACCCATGCCGCCAGCACGAATATATGGAAAAGCTCGTGAAAACCGAAGTACTTGGCATCGCGGCCGGGGCGTTTGAGAGCGTAAAAAATAGCCCCAACGGAGTAGAAGAGACCGCCAATAATGACGGGGAGTAATACCCACAAACCACCCTCGCGATAGAGCTGGGGTAGATATGCAACTGCAACCCACCCGAGTATCAAATAATTTGCAACATAGAGCCAGCGCGGTGCACCTAGCCAAAAAATTCGCATCGCAACACCTATTGCAGCTCCGATCCAAACAACCGTTAAGAGAATTGTTCGATCATGTCCCTTGAGTAGGGCTACGGCAAATGGAGTATATGAACCCGCAATCAATAAGTTGATGTTTGCGTGATCAAAGCGGCGCCATACCTTTTTCTTTGCAGGCGACCATTGAACGCGATGGTAAATTGCCGAAACACTAAAAAGCAAAATCGCAGTGATCGAATAAATAGCAACAGCAAATTTAAACGACTGCTTACTCAAAATAAACAAAACTAAAGATGCAATGATGACAACGGGAGTCGCAGCTAAGTGGAACCATCCACGAAGTTTTGGTGGTGCAACTAACTGTTGAGTCATAGTCCAAGCCTACGACCATTTCTCGATTTCTCAACTGAATCTCCGCAAATGGCGCCGAAATAAGGTGTACGAAACCATAATGCACACTTACTGCTCGAAGTTGGGTGGTAGTCACGCTGCGCGCGTATCTATCGACAAAGAGTGCAAGGGCTGATAAGAATGCGCAATGACATACAGATCAGAAATCTTCGAATTGAGTGATATTTACATCGACCAAGCAGCGGCCATGAGCCCATCGGCGTGTACCTATTTAGGTAAGGATCTCGATCAGGACAAACTCGATGATTTCTCGATTGGCGGAATGGCGAAAGTAGCCGAGTTGACTCGCGAAGTTTTAAAGAAGCTACAGGCACTAACGCCAATCGATGAAATTGATCGAATCGCGAAGGCGGTTATGAATGAGCGCTTAAGTTCGCGTTTAGAGTTACATGACTCACAAGAGGAGCATGTACTGTGGAATGTTCTGACTTCTCCGCCTTCGGATATTCGTTCAATCTTTGAATTAATGTCGAGAGAGAGCGATAAGGATTTCGCTAACATCGCAGCCCGCTTACTCGCCGTGGAAAATGCGCACAAGCAATGGATTAGCACGATAGCCGAGGTTGCAAAGAACGGTAAAACTACAGCTCAACGACAAGTGCTCGGTGTCATTGAGCAGTTAGAAAGTTATGCAAATGGTGGCTACAGCCAAATGTGTAAGAATTTTGATCCAGAGTTTAAGTATCCGGCAATGCACACCGCTGCACAATCAGCTGAAACATCTTCGGCGCAGACCGCGGCGTATTTAAAGAATGAATACCTACCTATCGCCAATCCCAATGATGCATTTGGTGCTGAGCGATATGCAGTATGGGCGCGATATTTCACCGGTGCGAAGTTAGATTTGCGCGCCACATATGAGTGGGGAATAGCCGACCTTAAGGCGATAAATGAGCGGATGTGGGCAATTGCCGAGCAGATTAAGCCCGGCGCAAAGACGCTTCGCGAGGTTGCCGATTTTCTCGATCATGATCCAAAGTATGTAATTAAGGGCGAAGAGAGAGTCGTAAAGTATTTGCAGGATTTTACGGATGCGGCAATTAAACAAATGGATGGCGAATTCTTTGAAATTGATGATCGCATTAAAGTATGCGAAGCGCGATTAGCCCCAGAAGGCAGCGCATCTGCGCCTTATTACAACGGACCGTCAGAGGACTTATCTCGCCCCGGAACTACATGGATTCCAATGCTTGGCAAAGATGAAGTGAGTAGTTGGCACTTGGTATCAACGTGGTATCACGAAGCCGTACCTGGTCACCACTTACAAATTGGAACGGTAGCAATTGAAAAGGACCGCCTATCCAGATTCCAACGCACAGCCGCGACCATTAGCGGTTATTCCGAGGGATGGGCGCTATATGCAGAGCGATTTATGAATGAACTTGGCGCTTTTGATGAGCCCGGAATTGAAATGGGTTATTTATCGGGACAAGCTTTGCGCGCCGCACGCATCATTGTGGACATTGGAATGCACCTTGGCTACACCGACTTCGATGGCAAGGTGTGGAACGCTGAAAGTTCGCGCAAACTTTTAAATGAGCAGGCATTACTCGATTCAGACCATTCACGTAGTGAAACCGATCGATATTTAGGCTGGCCCGGACAGGCAATTTCATACAAAGTTGGTGAGCGAGTATGGATGAAGTCGCGCGAGGATGCCAAGAGCCGCTTAGGTGAAACATTTAACGTCAAGAAGTTTCACACTTATGCGTTAAAGATTGGCCCAATGGGCCTTGATAATTTCGCAGCGGAGATGAACGGCTGGGATGGTGGATAGCCATAAGGGGGGTTAGCCCCTCACCTGCATAATCGCCCTCAGTTAATGAGAATTCCTATCTGGATTACTGATTTCAAGATGCATGAACTTCTCAGTTGGCTCACAATTGTCTCAACCTAAGGTCGCCCGAGTTCTTCGAGCTCACTCGTGATTAATAGGTGATTGCCCTCAAACGAGGCCAATAAATGACACCTTACGGAGACATCTATCAATGCTTAAACTCGATAGCAATCAGTGGAATTCTGTTTATAACATTTTCTCGTTCGGCTTAGTTTCAATGCTCGCAACAACTATTTATACATTGGTTTCTCAGCAGAGCGTATTAGCTAAGTACCGCAGCGCACTCGTAATGTCTTCAATGGTTACGTTCATTGCCGGCTACCACTACATGCGTATTTTCAACTCATTCAACGAAGCATCTTCAAATATGACCATAAATATCTCAGGCGAACAGGGATCATTTAATGAGGCATATCGTTATGTGGACTGGCTACTAACAGTTCCATTACTTCTAGTTGAAGTTATTGCAGTGCTTGCTCTAGCTAAATCTGTTTCTCGTTCATTAATCATGCGCCTAGTACCAGCATCTGCTGCAATGATTGCCCTCGGTTATCCTGGAGAGATCTCAAATACTCAGAGCACACAGATTCTTTATGGCGTTCTTTCAACGATTCCATTCCTTTACATTCTCTACGTTCTCTTTGTAGAGCTAACCAAGTCACTCGATAACCAGCCAGAGGGTGTTGCTGCGACGGTTAGTCGTTTGCGTCTTCTACTTGTTGCTACGTGGGGCGTCTATCCGATTTCCTACATTTTAGGCATGGGTAATGGAATGGCTTCTGCGCAACAGTTCGTAGGGGTTCAAGTTGGCTACACAATCGCTGACATTTTGGCGAAGTGTGTATTCGGCCTAACAATCCTCAAAA
>SESD01000637.1_pt1 | contig 21523 bp, 16 predicted proteins | sample 3171411 | NCBI WGS metagenome assembly SESD01 (sample SAMN06051880, study PRJNA518727) | freshwater metagenome | biome: subpolar coniferous forest; feature: holomictic lake; material: water; isolation source: holomictic Lake 442, 16.5 m depth | place: Canada: near Kenora, Ontario | collected...
CTGCAGCAACGCGCCGCTCAAGGCAAACCCTTACGCGTGGGCCTGATTGGCGCGGGCAAATTCGGCGCCATGTACCTCGCACAGGTGCCCAAGACACCGGGCCTGCACCTGGTTGGCATCGCCGACCTGATGCCCGCCGGCGCCCGGGCCAATCTAGAGCGCGTCGGCTGGAAGCCGGCGCAGTGCTCGGCCAGTTCCCTTGATGACGCCCTCGCCAAGGGCAACACCCATCTGGGCGATGACTGGCAGGCGCTGGTGCGCCACCCGGCGGTGGACATCATCGTCGAGTGCACCGGCAACCCGATCGCCGCGGTGGAACATTGCCTGTTCGCCTTTGCCAACGGCAAACATGTGGTCAACGTAACGGTCGAGGCCGATGCGTTTTGCGGCCCCTTGCTCGCGCGCAAGGCGGCTGCGGCAGGGGTGGTCTACAGCCTTGCCTACGGTGACCAGCCGGCGCTGATTTGCGAGCTGGTGGACTGGGCGCGTGCCGCCGGGTTCCCGGTTGTCGCCGCCGGCCGCGGCCACAAGTGGCTGCCGCATTTTGCCCAGTCGACGCCGGAAACCGTATGGGGCCACTACGGCCTCACGCCCGAAGTGGCCAAGACCGGCGGCCTCAACCCGAAAATGTTCAATTCCTTTCTCGACGGCTCCAAGCCGGCGATAGAGAGCACTGCGGTGTGCAATGCCACCGGCCTGGTGGCGCCGCCCGACGGCCTGACTTATCCCGCGGCCTCGGTCGATGACATTCCCTTTGTCTGCCGGCCGATCAGCGAAGGCGGCGTGCTGCACCAGAAAGGCCAGGTCGAGGTGATCTCGTCGCTGGAGAAGGATGGCCGCGTCATTCCCTACGACATCCGCTTCGGCGTGTTCGTGGTATTCGAGGGCGACACCGAATACATTCGCAACTGCTTCAAGGAATACATGGTGCGCACCGACCCGTCCGGGCGCTATGCCTGCCTGTACAAGCGCTGGCACCTGATCGGCTTGGAAGTGGGCATCTCGGTCGCTTCGGTGGGCCTGCGCGGTGAATCAACCGGCGCTGCAACCTGCTTTAACGCCGACGTGGTGGCAACGGCCAAGCGCGACCTCAAGGCCGGCGAAATGCTCGACGGCGAGGGCGGCTACACCGTGCACGGCAAGCTGTTCCAGTCGCGAAAATCCATTGCCTATGGCGGCCTGCCGCTGGGCCTCGCCAGTGAGGTCAAACTGCTGCGCCCGGTGAAGCAGGGGCAGTCCCTGACCTGGGCCGATGTGGCGATGGACGAAACCCTGCCGGCCTACAAGATCCGCCGCGAAATGGAGGCCTTGTTCGCCGGCGAACTGGGTATCGCGCGCGCCGCATAGGCGTGCAAGCTGCGGACCCCGGCCGTCATTCCGGGGCCGCGAAGCGGAACCCGGAACCCATGGGGTTGGAATCGACGCATTGGAACGAACCCCATGGATTCCCGCTTGCGCGGGAATGACGAAGTGGTGGCTTGAGCTTTTCTACGATCCTGATGCGACTGCATCCGCTGCTGTAGCCGCCGCGGCAACCATCGCCGCGCGCGTGTCCGGCGTTTCCAGGCTGATGCGCCCGAGCGCGCCGCTGCGATAGTCGCCCAGCAGCGCCAGCGCGGCCTTCTCAAAGTCCGGGCCGACACCCTTCAACAGGTAGCCGCGTTTTTTTGCAATGGCCTCGATCAGCGCCACGCCGTCCTGCGCTTGGCCGCTTGCCGTGTCCGCATCCGACGGAAAGCCGTAGCGCGCGGCGAGGGCCTGCGGATAGCGCACGAGCAGCAGGTCGGCCAGAAACAACGCCACCTCGGAGTCGATATAGGCGCCGGTGCCGACCATGTTGCTCGCCGCGAGCATCAGGCCGTCGCTCTCGTGCTTGATGCGCGGCCACATCAGGCCGGGCGTGTCGGTGAGCCATGCGGTGCTGGACAAGTCGTAGCGATGCAACAGCTTGGTCACCGCCGGTTCGTCGCCGACCTTGGCGGTGCGCTTGTTCATCAGCGCGTTGATCAGCGTGGACTTGCCGACGTTGGGCACGCCCATGATCATCATGCGCAGCGCTTTCAGCTTGCCGGTGCGGTGCGGCGCGAGCGCCTGCGCCTCGGCGATGACCTTGGCGGCGTCGCCGGGTTTTTTGCATGAAATGGCGATGGCACGGGTGTTGGCTTGGGCGTTGTAAAACGCCAGCCACTCGCGTGTCACCGCCAGGTCGGCGGCATCGGCCTTGTTCAGCACGCGCAGGCAGGGACGCTGGCGGAACTCGCGCATTTTCTGGATGACCGGGTTGGAACTGGCCATCGGGCAGCGCGCGTCGAGCACCTCGATGACCACGTCGTGGTTGGCCATGGCTTTTTTGGCCTTGTCGACGGCCTTTACCATGTGACCGGGGAACCAGTTGATGGACATGCGGCAATGCTTTCAAGATTGGGAATGCTCCAACCCGACGTTACCATAGCCCGGTCCTGAAACGCCGCATAAGCGGATGGCTCTGGGGTAGAATCAGCCCCGAGCGTGATGTACGTATAAAACGACACCACCAACAAGGAGACCCAACGATGAAGCTTGGCAACCTGGCGCGAACAGCCGCCGCAATTGCGCTGATGGCCGTCGTCGCGCCGCTCGCGGCGCAGACCTACCCGAACAAACCGGTCAAGCTCATCGTCACCTATCCGCCAGGCGGCAGCTCGGACCTGATGTCGCGCATCGTCGGCCAGAAGCTGTCCGAACTGTGGGGCCAGCAAGTCATTGTCGAGAGCAAGCCCGGCGCGGCCGGTTCCATCGGCATGGATTTCGCCGCCCGCCAGGCGCCCGACGGCTACAGTTTTGTCGTCGGCAACATCGGCCCGGCGGCGGTAAATCCGCTGTTGTCCAAGGTGCCCTATGACGTGCAAAAGGACTTCGCGCCGATTTCGCTGATCGCCACCGGCCCGAACGTGCTGGTCGTCAATCCGGGCGTCAATGCCAAGACGCTGACCGAGTTGACCGCGCTGGCCAAGGCCGGGGCCAACAAGCTCAATTACGGCACCAGCGGTCCGGGCAGCCTTTCCCACCTCGCCGGCGAGATGTACAAAAACCTCACCAAGGTCGAGGCGGTGGAAGTGCCCTACAAGGGCGGCATCCTCGGCGTGCAAGACCTGGTCGCCGGCCACATCCAGTACATCTTCTCCGATTCGCTGCCGGCGATGGCTTTCATCAAGTCGGGTCGTGTCCGCGCGCTGTGCGTGACCGGCGCCGAGCGCTATTCGATCCTGCCCGAACTGCCCCCTTGCGCCGAGTCGGTGCCAGGCCTGGTCGGGGTGAACTGGTGGGGCATTTTCATGCCCGCCGGCGTGCCCAAGCCCATCATCGACAAGTTCCACGCCGACCTGGTGAAGGTGATGCAGGATCCCGACCTGAAGAAAAAATTCGCCGACCTGGGCGTTGAGGCCGTGTCCGGTACGCCCGGGGAGCTCGATACCTTCGTCAAGGCGGAAATGGCCAAGTACGGCAAGCTGATCAAAGAGGCGGGCATCAAGGTCAATTGATTTCCGGCAAGGCGGGCGTGATGCCCGTGTACAGAGTGAAAATCGGCACGCAAGACGTGCCGATTTTCATTTGAAAGGACGCGCTGGGGAGTGGGCGAAGCCGCAAAACCAAAAGTGGCCGTTATCGGCGGCGGTCCGGCCGGGCTGATGGCCGCCGAAGTGCTGAGCCAGGCCGGGCTGCAGGTCGACCTATACGACGCGATGCCCTCGGTGGGGCGCAAATTCCTGCTTGCCGGCAAGGGCGGCATGAATCTGACGCATTCCGAGTCCCTGCAACCTTTCCTGTCACGCTATGGCGCGCGTCGCAATGAAGTTGCGGCCCTGCTCAATGATTTTGGTCCGCAGATGCTGCGCGACTGGGTGCACGGCTTGGGCATTGAAACCTTTGTCGGTAGTTCCGGGCGGGTCTTCCCGGTCAATCTCAAGGCGGCGCCGCTGCTGCGCGCCTGGTTGCACCGCCTGCGTGGCAGCGGCGTGCGCTTTCATGTGCGCCATCGCTGGCTGGGTTGGGAGGAGGGTGGCGGGGCGCTGCGCTTTGCCACGCCGCAGGGCGAGATAGCGCTGCGGCCTGACGCCACAGTGCTTGCCTTGGGCGGCGCCAGCTGGGCGCGGCTCGGTTCGGATGGCGCCTGGGTGCCGGTGCTCGAGCGGCGTGGCGTGGCGGTCGAACCGCTGCTGCCGTCCAACTGCGGTTTTGAAGTCGCCAACGGCTGGAGCGAACACTTTCGCACGCGCTTTGCCGGGCAGCCGGTCAAACCGGTGCTTGCCAGCACGACCGATATTCACGGCTCGGTACATAGCCGGCGGGGCGAGTTCGTGGCGTCTGAATACGGCGTCGAGGGTAGTCTCGTGTACTCCTTGTCGGCCTTCTTGCGCGATAACATTCGCGCCAGCGGCGCGGCGGAACTGACTCTTGACCTGGCGCCGGATTGGACGCTTGAACGCCTCACTGCAGCGTTGGCGCATCCGCGCGGTTCGCGCTCCCTGTCCAGTCATTTGCAAAGCCGGGCTGGGATCACCGGCGTCAGGGCGGGTTTGTTGCGCGAGCTCGTGCCCGCAGACCAGATACAGGATCCGAAACGTCTATCTAAAATAATCAAACAGTTACCTGTTATACTTAAAGTTATACGTCCAATTGATGAGGCCATCAGCAGCGCCGGTGGGGTTAGTTTCAAGGCGATTGATGCTAATCAGATGCTGCGTGGCGTTCCGGGTGTATTTTGTGCCGGTGAGATGCTCGATTGGGAGGCGCCGACCGGGGGGTATTTGCTAAGTGCTTGTTTTGCCAGTGGACGAGCGGCGGGAAAGGGCGCGGCCTTGTGGTTGGCCGGAACATAGGCTGTAGAATGCGGCCTTTCGCGAATCCGCGGCAGGGCTGGATTGCAGGTCATCCGGCTAGCTGCGGTGCAACAGACGTTTATTAACAGGACACCATGGCGACACGGAAATACGACGAAGCATCGGTCACCAAGCTGCGCGGCATCGAGCCGGTGCAGCGCCTGCCGGGTATGTACACCCGCACCACCGATCCCACGCACATCATCCAGGAAGCCATAGACAACGCCGCCGATGAAGCCTTTGGCGGCCACGCCACGCGCATCGACGTCAGCTGCCATCGCGACGGCTCGGTCAGTGTTTCGGACAACGGTCGCGGCATCCCGGTGGGCATGCACCCGGAGGAAAAAATCCCCACCGTGCAGCTGGTGTTCACGGAATTGCACGCCGGCGCCAAATTCTCCAAGACCGAGGCCGATGCGGCCTACAAGTTTTCCGGCGGCCTGCACGGCGTCGGGGTATCGGTCACCAATGCCCTGGCGCAACGCCTCGAAGTCGAGGTGCGGCGCGACGGCGGGGTGCACAAGATGTCCTTTGCCGACGGCGTGGTTGCGGAAAAGCTCAAGCGCACCGGCGCCTCGCCCAAGGACCAGACCGGAACGCTGCTGCGCATCTGGCCGAACAAGAAGTACTTTGACAGCGGCAAGATTTCGATGCCCGACCTCGAGCGCATCGTGCGCTCCAAGGCGGTGTTGCTGCCGGGTGTCGCCGTCACGCTCAATATCGAAGGCGCGCGCGAAGGCCAGGAAACGGTATCGCGCACCTGGAGCTACCCCGAGGGCATGAAGGGTTACCTCAAGGACCTGCTCGCCGAGGCCGAACCGGTGGCGCCGATATTCGACGGCGAAAAATACGTCCAGGAAGCCAACGGCTTTGCCGTGGGTGAGGGCGCCGGCTGGGCCTTTGCCCTGGTCGATGAAGTCAAGGGCTACGGCGAGTCCTACGCCAACCTGATTCCCACACCGGCTGGCGGCACCCACGAAGCCGGTCTGCGTGACGGCATATTCGAAGCGGTGAAGGCCTTTGCCGAGCACCACAACATGATGCCGCGCGGCATCAAGCTGCAGTCGGACGATGTCTGGTCGCGCACGGTGTACTTTTTGTCGGCCAAGGTGCTCGAACCGCAATTTCACGGCCAGACCAAGGAAAAACTGTCCAATCGCGACGCGCTCAAGCTGGTGTCGAGCATGGTGCGCGACCCGTTCGAGCTGTGGCTCAACAGCCACGTCGATTACGGTCGCAAGATTGCCGAACTGGTGATACGCCAGGCGGTGGAGCGCAGTCGTTCGGTGACCAAGGTCGAACGCAAGAAATCCTCCAGCGTGGTGATGCTGCCCGAGAAGCTCACCGACTGCGAGTCGATCAATCTGGGCGACAACGAGTTGTACCTGGTCGAGGGCGATTCGGCCGGCGGCTCGGCCAAGCAGGCGCGCGACAAGCGCTTCCAGGCGATCTACAAGATGCGCGGCAAGGCGCTCAACTCCTGGGAAGTCAAGCGCGACCTGTTGTTCTCCAATGCCGAGATCCACGACATCGCCGTTGCCATCGGCGTCGATCCGCACGGCGAGGAGGACACGCCGGACCTGTCCGGCCTGCGCTACGGCAAGATCGCCTCAATGACCGATGCCGATGTTGACGGCGCACACATCGCCGTGCTGTTGCTGACGCTGTTTTACCGCCATTTCCCCAAGCTTATTGCCGGCGGGCATATCTATGTCGCCTGCCCGCCACTGTACAAGCTGGACATCCCGGCGCACGGCAAGCGGCCGGCGAAAAAAGTCTACGCCATTGACGACGAGGAACTCAAATCGCTGCGCGAGCGCGCCATCGACGAAGGCGTCAAGCCCGATTCCATGCAGACCCAGCGCTTCAAGGGCCTCGGCGAGATGAATCCGGAGCAACTATGGGAAACCACGCTGTGCCCGGACACGCGCCGCCTGTTGCAGGTGCGCATCGATGACAAGGAAAAAACCTTCGAGCTGTTCAACATGCTGATGTCGAAAAAAGAATCCGAACGCCGCTGCACCTGGATGGAAGAAAACGGTGACCAGGTCGAGGCCGACGTATGAGCGCGACGCGAAGCAAGACGGCCAAGAAGGCCGATGACGATACACTGGACTTGTTTGCCGCCGCAGGCGGCCAGGGCGGGGGTGCTGCTACCGCAGGCACGCCCGGCTCAGGCGGTGAGGGCGACTTCATCGACATGGGCACCTTCGCCGAGCGCAGCTACCTGACCTACGCCATGAGCGTGGTGCGCGGCCGCGCCATTCCGAATATCGAAGACGGGCAAAAGCCGGTGCAGCGGCGCATTTTGTACGTCATGAACGAGTTGGGCCTCAAGTCGGGCGTACAGCACACCAAGTCCGCGCGCATCGTCGGCGAGGTATTGGGCAAGTTCCACCCGCATGGCGATGTTTCCACCTACGAAGCCCTGGTGCGCATGGCGCAGGACTTTTCCCTGCGCTACCCGCTTATCGACGGCCAGGGAAATTTTGGCACCCAGGACGGAGACTCGGCCGCGGCTTATCGGTATACCGAGGCGCGCCTGACGCCCATTGCCGACCTGCTGCTGTCGGAAATCGACCAGGATACCGTCGACTTCGTTCCCAACTACGACGGCCGGCTGAAAGAGCCCGAATTGCTGCCGGCGCGCCTGCCGATGCTGCTGCTGAACGGGGCTTCGGGCGTGGGCGTGGGCATGGCCTGCGAACTGCAGCCGCACAACCTGCGCGAAGTGGCCGAGGCTGCGGTGGCAATGATCAACCGGCCCGCTATCAGCATCGAGTCGCTGATGGGTATCATCCGGGGACCGGATTTCCCCGGCGGCGGGCAGATCATCAGCGCGCAACAGGCGATTCTGGACGCCTATTCCAGCGGGCGCGGTTCGCTGCGCGCGCGTTGCCGCTGGAAAATAGAGAACCTCGCGCGCGGGCAGTGGCAGGTGGTGGTGTACGAACTGCCGCCGACCACCTCCTCGATGCGCGTAATGGAGGAAATCGAGGAACTGACCAATCCCAAGCCGCGCGAGAAGGGCGGCAAGGTGTCGGCGGCGCAGGCCAACCTCAAGCAGCTGATCCTCGCCTCGCTGGAAAAGGTCAACGACGAGTCGGACAAGAGCAACCGTGTGCGCCTGGTGCTCGAACCGCGCACTTCCAAGCAGGACCCTGATGAATTCATGCGCCTGCTGCAGGCGCACACCTCGCTGGAAGAAAATTTCCCGGTCAACATGGTGGCGATCGGCCTGGACGGCAAGCCGCAGCGCAAAAACATCAAGCTGATGGTCGAGGAGTGGGTGGCCTTCCGTCTTGCCACGGTCAGGCGACGCACCAATTTCCGTCTCGGCCAGGTCGAGCGGCGGATTCACATCCTCGAAGGCCGTCACATAGTCTTCCTCAATATCGACAAGGTGATCAAGGTCATCCGCAACTCGGACGAGCCCAAGCCCGAGTTAATGGCGGCTTTCAAGCTCACCGACATCCAGGCCGAGGACATCCTCGAAATCCGCCTGCGCCAGCTGGCGCGCCTCGAGGGCATAAAGATCGAGCAGGAACTCAAGACGCTCAAAATCGAGCGCAAGGAGTTGCAAGAGCTGCTCGGCGACGAGGGCTTGCTGAAAAAACTGGTGGTCAAGGAAATCCGCGACGACGCCAAGAAATACGGCGATGCGCGACGCACCGTCATAGAGGAAGCCGGCCGCGCCATTGTCGAGCGTCAAATCGTCGATGAAGCGTTGACGGTGATCGTGTCCAAGAACGGCTGGGTGCGTTCGCGTCAGGGCCATGGACTGGACCTCGCCGGCGTGACTTTTAAGGACGGTGACGGTGAGTACGCGACTTTTGAGACACGCTCCATCCACCAGATCGCCATGATTGATTCGACCGGACGTTCTTTCGGCCTATCGGCCGGTGACATTCCCGGCGGCAAGGGCGACGGCGTGCCCATCACCTCGCTGGTCGACCTGGCCCCCGGTGCTCGCACCGCCCATGTCATCGACGCCCAGCCAGGCCAGCGCTACCTGGTGGCCAATTCGGCCGGGTATGGCTTTGTCGTCAATGCAGAGGAGTTGCTCACGCGCATCCGCGCCGGCAAGGCCTTCATGACGCTGCAGGAAGGCGAGGCGGTGCTGCGTCCGGCGGCGGTGCCCAAATCAGCCGAAATGACGGTGACCCTGTCGGAGAAGGGCCGCATGCTGTTGTTCGCCATCGACGAGCTGAAGGAAATGGCGCGCGGCCGCGGCGTGGTGCTGATGGGACTGGATGCAGGCGAGAAAATGACCGCGGTCGGGTTCTGCGGGTCGAAGTCGGTTACTGTCACCGGCCTGTCGCGCAGCGGCAAGGGAAAATCCTCCATCGTCAGCGGCGCCGACCTGAAAAAACACATTCTGCACCGCGCGCGCAAAGGTTGCCTGATACCTGATAAACTATTTCCCACCGGAATCAAGTCCTGATTTGACCGTCAGTAGCTGTAACGGTTTTTATAGTTCACAAAGGAGTTTCATCATGCGTAGAACCACTTTTGTAATCTTGCTTGCCGCCCTCGTGGCCGGCTCGCAACTCGTCGTTACCCAAGCCCAGGCCCAGGCGCAAAAAGCCGCACCTGCCGCCGCACCAGCCGGCCCGACCGGCGGAACCGTGGTTGCGAGCGAGCCGGGCAAGGCGGCCATCGTGTCGACCGTCGAGGTATCCGCAACGGTCACCGCCATAGACAAGGCGACGCGTATCGTCACCCTCAAGGGACCGAAGCAGACGTTCGACGTGGTCGCAGGCGACGAGGTAAAGAATTTCGACCAGATCAAGGTCGGCGATGTCGTGACGGCGAAATATGTCGAGGCGCTGACGCTGGAACTGAAAAAGACCACGGTAAAGCCGGACGTAAAGGCTGACGCGGCTGCCGTGGCTGCGGCGCCTGGGGGCAAACCGGGTGGCGCAGTTGGCGCACAGATCACCGCGATTGCCACGGTCGTTGGTATTGACCAGGCAAACAGCACCATTTCGCTCAAGGGTCCAAAGGGCAAGGTTGTCGCGCTCAAGGTCAAGAACCAGGATCATTTCAAGGTGGTCAAGATGGGCGACCAGGTCGAGGTGAAGTACACCGAGGCGCTGGCAATAGCGGTGACGCCGGCTGCAAAAAAGCCGGCTGAGGCGAAGAAGTAAGCCTGGCGGCGCAAGCCGCGACAGCTTGCAGGTTGAAAGCGGGGAACGAAGCGATTCGTTTCCCGTTTTTTATGGGGCATAGGCTGGAAAGCCGCGCCAGACGGGCATTTCCAGCCGATCAGTTCACCAGAATCAGCAGGCCAGTCCGTCGATTACACGGTTTCCAGGCGGCAACCAGTCGCGTCGCAGACCAGCACGCCACCGTGCTCGTACCAGTCGGCCAGTACCCATCGCTCACAGCTGTGGCCATCGATGCGGTGCTCGTGCCGCATCGGACGATGGGTGTGCCCATGGATGAGTCGCGGATAGCCGTTGGCGGCCAGGGCAGAATCCACTGAAAACGTGTTGACGTCCATGATGGCTGGGTCTTTGCCGCGTTTTAAGTCTTCGCTTTGGCGGCGCAACCCACCGATGATGGCTTTGCGCTCCTGCAGCGGCTTGGACAGAAATTCAGACGTCCAGCGCGCTGAGCGTATGTGCGTACGGAACGCCATGTACTCGTGGTCGTCGATGCACAGTGTGTCGCCGTGCATCAGCAGTGTCGGTATGCCGAACAAACTGATGGTGGTCGGATCGGGGAGGATGGTCAGTCCGGCGCGACGGGAAAAATCGCCGCCGGCGAGAAAGTCGCGGTTGCCGGCCATGAAGTAGGTGGCTACCCCGTGCCCGGCCAGGCCGGCGAGTGCGTCGATCACACTATTGTTGAACGGGTCATCGCAGTCGTCGTCACCGGCCCAGTACTCGAACAGGTCTCCGAGAATATAGAGGGCCGATGCGCCGGTCGCGCGTTGTTCCAAAAAATCGAAAAACAGCCGGTTTGCCCCCGGCCTGTCCGCCGACAAGTGCAGGTCCGAGATGAACAGGACCGGCGCCATAGTTAGGCTGCGACTTCGGCCCGCTCGATGATGACATCCTTTACCGGAACGTCCTGGTGAAAGCCGCTGCTGCCGGTTTCCACGTCCTTGATCTTGTCGACCACATCCTGTCCCGCGACGACCGTGCCGAACACGCAATAGCCCCAGCCCTGGCCGTTTGGCGCCGTATGGTCAAGGAAGGTGTTGTCCTTGAGGTTGATAAAGAATTGCGCGGTCGCCGAATGCGGATCCGATGTGCGCGCCATGGCAACGGTATAGCGGTCATTTTTAAGGCCGTTGGTGGCCTCGTTCTTGATCGGTGCCTTGGTCGGCTTTTGTTCCATGCCCGGTTCAAATCCGCCGCCCTGGATCATGAAGCCGTCGATGACGCGGTGAAAAATAGTGTTGTTGTAATGACCGGTCTCAACGTGGGCGAGAAAATTCTTTACCGTTTCCGGTGCCTTTTCTGCGTCGAGTTCAATTTTGATGATGCCGTGATTAGTGTGCAGGTTGACCATGTGGATTCTCAGCGGGAAGAAAAAGTTATAAAGGAGGCGATTACTTGGCCGGGATAAGTGCGATGGATTCAATGACAACCGGCGTTCGCGGCACGTTCTGGTGTGGACCGGAAGATCCGGTCTCCATTTTGGCGATTTTTTGCACCACGTCCATGCCTTTGGTGACTTTTCCGAACACGGCATAGCCCCAGCCGGAGGCAGTCGGCGCGCTGTGATTGAGGAAATCGTTGTCTTTGAGGTTGATGAAGAACTGGGCGCTGGCCGAATCCGGATTCGGCGTGCGCGCCATCGCCAGTGTACCCGCGGTATTACGCAGCCCGGCCTTGATGCCGATGTCGGCTTCGTTCTTGATCGGGTCACGGGCGCGTTTTTCCTGCATGTCGCTGGCAAAGCCGCCACCCTGGATCATGAATCCGTCGATGACGCGATGGAACGAGGTGCCGACATAAAAGCCGTCCTTGACGTACTGCAGGAAGTTTGCGACCGTTACCGGCGCCTTGTCTCCATACAACTCGATCGTGACCACGCCCTGGCTGGTGCGCATTTCCACCTGCTGCGCCATGACGCTGGAGGTGAGGACGGACAGGGCGAATGCCAGCGCAAATTTGTATTTCATGGGAATTCCTCTGGTTGTGCGCGATTATGCGGCGCCTTCGTAAACGATGCGCCAATGCCCGCTCTCATTGCTCCAGTACTGGCGTTTTTTCATGCTGTTTTCTAGGTTGTTGGAGCGATAGTCTTGCGCAAAGCTCACCACCACCAGGTTCTGGCCGGGACTGCGGAACATGCTCAGTCCGGATACGCCGACCTTGATCCATGTCTTGCCGGCATTTACCGTCTGCTTGTGCTGCGCCCAGGCAGAATAATCCTGATTGCCGGAGGCGAATTTTTTCGAGTAGTGACGCATATAGCGCGATGTGTCCCGGCCTTCCCAGTCCGCCCGCCATTGCTCAATCGCGTCTTTGAGGGCCTTGCGATCGGCCGCCAGTTCGGCAATTGACTGCCACTCTATTTTTTCGCTGATGATGACCGGCGTCAGCCCGACCTGCAGGCTCTTGGCGAGGGCGTCGAGGTCCTGGTTGGAAAGAACCACGCAGCCGTTGCTGGCGCGAGGAGGGCGGCTGAAGGTATCCGAGGGTGTGCCGTGCAGCCAGATGCCGTGGCCATTGCGGCCGAGTCGCTTGTCCCACTCGTTCGGGTAACTGATCGGGAAGGCGCCGCTGCCGTAGAAGTCCGTCAATTTCGAGCGAGGCAGGTTCGCGGTTACGTAGTACACCCCGATCGGGGTTTTTTCGTCCCCCTCGCGGACCTTCTCCATTCCCCGCTTGCCGGCGCTGATGTAATAATCAGCGGCGAGTTTCGGCACACCACCGACGTTCTGGTACAGAAACAGCCGAGCGCGCTCGGCATCCACAACTACGGCATAGCGCTGCTCGGGTTGCATCTCGAGTATGTAACGCGGCACCTTGCCCGCCGGCGGTGGTTCGCGATAGGCCTTGAGACGGGCCATGGCCTCTGCCCGCAGGTCGTCCAGCCGTTCGCGCGGGGCATTGGGAGCATCGCCAAGGGTGCGCAAAGGCCTCGCACGGGCGATGAGCAGATCGCCCTTGATCAGGTTGGCAAGGCGGAAGTTGGGATTGGTGCGCAGCAGCGCTTCGACCTGGGTTAGTGCCTTGTCGAGGCGATTCTGGTTTATTGATTCGAAGATCTGGTTGAGCAGGGCTTCCGGTCCCGCGTCCGCGCGAACGGCGGTGGTCAGGGTTATCGCAGAGAAAGCGGTGACGGCTAGAAAAAGGGTGCGGAGATACTTGGCCGGGTACATCAGTTGCCGACTCGTTCCTGCTGGATCAGCCATTTACCGTCATTCTTAACCATAACCATGGTCTTGCTGCTGTTGGTCTTGAGCGCATCCGAGCGGTAGTGCTGCCGGAAACTCACGCTTGCACTGTTGGGCGCGGCCAGCGTCACCTTGGGCGAGTCTATGGAAATTTCGATTTTCTTCGGCGCGTTAATGCGCTGCTTGCGTGAAGCCTCCCACTCGGCACGCGGCTGGCCATTGGGTGTTTTGAAGTCCTTGGCATAAAACGCCAGGTAGGCATTGACGTCTTTCCTGGACCAGGCGGCCGCCCATGCGCGCATCGCCGTCAGCACTTCATCCGCTTCGGCGCTTGCGGCAGGTACTTTGGCGTCGGCCTTTGGCGCGGTCGCAACTGCAGGCTTGGTCTCGGCAGGCTTGGCTTCGGCTGCCTTGGGTGCTGCTGCAACCGCCTGCCGTGCAGGTTCGGCTGACGCTACACGCGCCGGCTCGGGTTTGGCTGAGGCCTTCCCCGGGCGGGTCGAAGTGGTGAACAAATCGCGGATCAGCGACAGCTTTGATTGCGCCGTGGGGTTATTGGAATCCAGTTGCAGCGCCTTGTCGTAGGCCTGGGTCGCCAGCTTGGCATACACGTCGCCAAGGTTTTCATACGCTGTGGCGTAACTGGGATGGGTGCGAATGGACATCTCAAGCGAAGTCTTGGCCTTGTCGTATTGGCCTTGAGAGGCGTAGAGCACCGCAAGGTTGTTGTACGGCTCGGGCAATTCCGGATAGTCCTCGGTGAGCTTGGTGAAGACGGCAATGGCTTCGGTGGTCTTGTTCTGCTCAACCAGGATAAGGCCGCGAAGGAAACGGCCTTGGGCATCCTTGGGTTTGGCGGAAAGGAACTGGTTTACCTTGTCCATGGCCTGGGCGGATTGGCCCTGGCGCAGCAGGCGCGTGGCCTCCTGCAGGTCATCGGTCTGCGCCCACGACGCGCTGCACAGGAAGAACCCGAGAAGTGTCGCGGTGAGCCTGATCATGGTTTGCATCGTGGTATACTTTTTCTGGCCATTAGATAGCTGACGATTTTATCAAAAATATCTGCAAACTTCAAAATAATCAACATTTTCCGCTGATTTTGCGGAATCCGGGTTAAATCACCGGCAGCCCGGCCATGGCCGACACTTCACGATTGAAAATCTACAATACCCTTAGTCGCAGCAAGCAGGATTTCGTTCCACGAATACCCGGCCATGTCGCAATGTATGTTTGCGGCATGACTGTGTACGACTACTGCCATCTTGGGCATGCTAGGGTAATGGTCGGTTTTGACCTCGTGCAGCGCTGGTTGCGCCAAGCCGGCTACCAGGTCCGCTACGTCAGGAATATCACCGATATCGACGACAAGATCATCCGTCGCGCGGTGGAAAATGGGGAAACAATAGGCGAACTGACCGGCCGTTTCATCCGGTTCATGAACGAGGACGCGGCGGCCCTGGGGGTTCAGCCACCGACTGCGGAGCCCCTTGCCACCGCCCACGTGCCCAAGATGCTTGATCTCATCCGCATCCTGGAGGCGCGCGGGCTCGCCTACCAGGCGGCCGATGCTGATGTGAATTATTCGGTGCGCGATTTTCCGGGATACGGTGCGCTTTCCGGAAAATCCCTCGACGACCTGCGTGCCGGCGAGCGTGTAGATATCAACTCGACCAAGCGCGACCCGCTCGACTTCGTCCTCTGGAAGCATGCACGGGAAGGCGAGCCTTTCTGGGAGTCTCCCTGGGGACGCGGCAGGCCGGGCTGGCATATCGAATGTTCGGCGATGTCGGCCGAATTGCTGGGGACGCAGATAGATATTCATGGCGGCGGTCAGGACCTGCAATTTCCCCACCATGAGAACGAGATCGCGCAGTCTGAAGGGGCGATGGCGGCCGGAATCTCCGCGGATCGTTTCGTCAACACCTGGATGCACATAGGCTTTGTGCGCGTGGACAACGAAAAAATGTCCAAGTCACTTGGAAATTTTTTCACTATTCGTGAGATCCTGAAGAAATACGATGCTGAGGTTGTCCGCTTTTTCATTGTTCGCGCGCACTACCGCAGCCCGCTCAACTACTCCGACCAGCACCTGGATGATGCGCGTGGCGCACTTTCCCGGCTGTACACTGCATTGAAGGATGTGCCGTGCGGTACGCAGACGGTCGACTGGGTGCTGCCACAGGCAGCGCGGTTCCGCGCTGCAATGGATGATGACTTCAATACCCCGGAGGCGGTGGCTGTGCTGTTTGAACTGGCGGCCGGGGCCAATCGTGGCGACCGGTCGGCGGCGGTGCTGCTGCGTGCATTGGGGGCGCAGCTCGGGCTGCTCGAACGTGAGGCGACTGAATTCTTGCACGCCGGTGTTGCGGGCGAATCAGGGCTGGCCGAGGCGGATATTGAGCGCTTGATCGATCAGCGAGCGGTGGCCAAGAAGTCAAAGGATTTTGCCGCAGCCGACCGTATCCGCCAAACCCTGAGCAGCGCCGGTATCATCCTGGAGGACGGTGCGGCGGGAACGACCTGGCGCAGGCTGTAAGCCGGTTCGCGCCGGCGCTAGAAACTGAAGCGCCCGTCCCGGCCGATGATGGTCAGTTCGACAAAGCTGCTGCCGTTGTGATCCGTCGGTGTGAAATTCACAAAATATTCGCCAGCGTCATATTTTTGCATGCTGTTCAGCGCCTTGAGCAGCGACTCGCGCGAGAGTTTCGGCCCTGCACGCCGGATCCCCTCAACCAGCACCTTGGCGGCGATAAAGGACTCGAGGGAGGTAAACGAATACTCCTTTTTTCCCGTGAGTTTTTCGATTGCGGCCTGGTATTCCCGCACGATAGGCAGGGATTTTCGGGTCGGGGGCGGCACCACCTGCGCAACGGCGACACCTACGCCATCCTTGCCAAGCTCCCTGGCCAGGGGGCTCGCGCCGGGGAATGAGTTGCTGACAAACTGCGCATTGAGACCGCTTTTGCGCGCAGCTTTGATGAAGTCGGACGACGCTTTGTACAGCGTCGTAAGGATGACCACGTCCGGCGTTCCTTTCGCCACTTCCTTCACGCCACCGTCAATATCCGGTTTGGCGCGGTCCTTGAAAGCGGTCACAGAAGTGGCGGTAAGGCCGCGTTTTTTAAGTGCGCGATCCACCGCGGAAAAGTTTTCCTTGCCGACCACATCATCGTAATAGACAACGGAAAAACGCTTTGCCCCGGTCGTGAAGTAGTACTCGACTATTTTCTCGAGTTCGTCGGCATAGCTGGCCCGTATGTTGTACACGTAGGGATTGAATGTGCGCATCGGGTCGGCGCCGGTGAACGGGGCGAAAAACGGCGCCTTGTACTGCTCGACAAAGGGCAGGGCCGGACGACTGAGGGTCGCACTGGCATAGCCGAACAATGCCAATACGCCCTTGTCGGCAAGCAGTGCCTTGGCATTCTCACCCGACAGTTTTGTCTGGTTCGCATCATCCATGGAGAGCAGATCAATGGTGCGCCCGTTAACGCCACCGGCATCATTGATCTTTTTGAAATACGCCAGTGCGCCATTTCGGATGTCCTCGCCCAGTTCCTTGTTTGCACCTGACAAGGGGGTGGACTGGCCGATGATGATGGTTTTGGCGGTGACGCCGCCGATGGGTGCCTGGGCGGTCGCGCTAAGGGGAAGGGCGAGAGCGAGAACAAAAACGGCGAGTCGCCGGCAGCTTTTTTTCATCGTGTACTCCCTTTGGCAAATCGCCCCCGGGGGCCGTCTTTGTGATCCGTCGCGGCTCGAGCTGGGGGCATCGAATGTTCTGGGGCATTGTACCGTTTCTTTGCTTTTTTGCGCCCGCCTATATGCCCTTGTATTTTTCGCGTCATCCGGGGCGGGCCTGCAAACGCAATGCCGCAACCACCGATTCGCCACCGGGCGGGGTTGCCGCCCGGTCCCGCTTTGCTCAAGAGCCGAAAAAATCCTTGGCCTTGTCCATCCAGGACTTGGCGCGCGGATTGTGCCGGTCGCCATCGCTCTGGCTGATGGTTTCGAACTCGCGCAACAAGTCTTTTTGCCGTTCCGTCAGATTGACCGGCGTTTCCACGGCTACGTGGCAGAGGAGGTCGCCCAGGTGCTGGCTGCGCACGCCCCGGATGCCCTTGCCACGCAGGCGAAAAGCCTTGCCGCTCTGTGTTTCGGGCGGGATTTTCATTTTCGCGGCGCCGTCGAGTGTAGGGATCTCGATTTCCCCGCCGAGCGCGGCGACGGTAAAGCTGATTGGCATTTCGCAATGCAGGTCGTCATGGTCGCGCTGGAAAACGGCATGTGGCTTGAGTTGCAGTTGCACATACAAATCCCCCGCCGGGCCGCCGCTTTGGCCGGCCTCGCCCTCGCCGGAGAGGCGGATGCGATCGCCTTCATCAACGCCGGCCGGAATTTTCACGGATAGCGTTTTGTGCTGTTTGGTGCGGCCGGCGCCAGAGCAGGTCGGGCAGGGCTCGGGGATGATCTTGCCGGTGCCATGGCAGCGCGGGCAGGTCTGCTGGATAGAGAAAAAGCCTTGCTGCATGCGCACCTGTCCGTGGCCTTCACAGGTCGGGCAGGTCTTGGGGCTGGTTCCGGGTTTGGCACCTGAGCCTTTGCAGGGCTCGCAGGCAACCATGGTCGGGACGCGGATTTTCGTTTCAGTACCCTTGGCCGCCTGTTCCAGGCTTATTTCGAGGTTGTAACGCAGGTCGGCGCCGCGTGAAACGCCGGAACGGCCGCCCCTGCCGCCGGAATGGCCGAAAATATCGCCGAAAATATCGCCGAACGCGTCGGAGAACCCCTGCGCACCTGCGCCAACACCCGCGGCCGAGGGATCCACGCCGGCGTGGCCGTAGCGGTCGTAGGCGGCGCGCTTGTTTGCATCCGAGAGTACTTCGTAGGCCTCCTTCGCCTCCTTGAAATGGTCTTCTGACTTGGGGTTTTCCGGATTGCGGTCCGGGTGATGCTTCATTGCGAGCTTGCGATAGGCCTTCTTTATCGCCTCCTCGTCAGCGTCCTTGTTAATGCCGAGTACTTCGTAAAAATCGCGTTTTGCCATTTGGAGAAAGCCCTAACAGGCTGTTGGAATGTGCTGAGGCCGCATGCTAATCGTTCAAATGCCTTGATGGGTTATTGCGCAACAGCCTCTGATTCGGGGGATATAAAGGGGGCATCGCCCCCTTTTTCAATACCCTGTTAAACGCAAAGACGCAAAGCGTACAAAGTGTCGTCTTTGTGCCGCTTTGCGCCGTTCGCGCCGGTGCGTTGATCGGTTACTTTTTCGCGTCCTTGACCTCGGTGTACTCGGCGTCAACGACGTTGCCATCGTCCTTTTTTGCCTCGGCATTGCCACCGGCCCCCGGTGCGGCGCTGTTCTGCGCCTGGGTCTCAGCGTACATTTTTTCGCCCAATTTCTGTGAAACCTGGGCGAGCGCCTGCGACTTGGCCTCAATTGTTTCCTTGCTGTCGGACTTGAGGGCTTCCTCGGCATCCTTCAGCGCCGCCTCTATTTTCGCCTTTTCGTCGGCATCGATCTTGTCGCCGTAATCGGCGAGGGATTTCTTCACCGAGTGCACCAGGGCGTCCGCCTGGTTGCGTGTCGTTACAAGTTCCACGGTCTTCTTGTCATCATCGGCGTGCGCTTCGGCGTCCTTGACCATGCGCTGGATTTCTTCTTCCTTGAGGCCGGAATTCGCCTTGATGGTGATCTTGTTTTCCTTCCCGGTCGCCTTGTCCTTTGCTGATACATGCAGGATACCGTTCGCGTCGATGTCGAAAGTGACCTCGATTTGCGGCATACCGCGGGGTGACGGCGGAATGCCCTCGAGGTTGAACTGGCCGAGACTCTTGTTGCCCGATGCCACCTCGCGCTCACCCTGGAGCACGTGGATGGTGACCGCAGACTGGTTGTCGTCGGCCGTCGAAAAGACCTGCTGCGCCTTGGTCGGGATGGTGGTGTTTTTTTGGATCAGCTTGGTCATCACGCTGCCAAGGGTTTCGATGCCGAGGGAGAGCGGCGTCACATCGAGCAACAGCACGTCCTTGACCTCGCCCTGCAGCACGCCGCCCTGGATCGAGGCGCCGACTGCGACGGCTTCATCCGGATTGACGTCGCGCCGCGGTTCCTTGCCAAAGAGTTCTTTGACCATGTCCTGCACTTTGGGCATACGCGTCATGCCACCGACAAGGATGACGTCCTCTATGTCGGTGAGTTTCACGCCGGCGTCCTTGATCGCCATTTTGCACGGATCAATGGTCCGCGCGATCAGTTCTTCGACCAGGCTTTCGAGCTTGGCGCGCGTGATCTTGATGGCCAGGTGCTTGGGGCCGGACTTGTCCGCGGTGATGTAGGGCAGGTTGACCTCGGTCTGTTGCGCCGACGACAGCTCAATTTTGGCCTTTTCCGCCGCTTCCTTGAGGCGTTGCAGGGCCAGCACATCGCCCCTGAGGTCTATGCCTTGTTCCTTCTTGAATTCGTCGGCAAGGAAGTCGATGACCCGCTGGTCGAAATCTTCGCCGCCAAGGAAGGTGTCGCCGTTGGTCGAGAGCACTTCAAACTGATGTTCGCCGTCAACCTCGGCAATTTCAATGATCGAAATGTCGAATGTGCCGCCGCCGAGGTCATATACCGCGATCTTGCGGTCGCCTTCCTGCTTGTCCAGGCCGAAAGCCAAGGCAGCCGCTGTCGGCTCGTTGATGATGCGCTTGACTTCGAGGCCGGCGATCCGACCGGCGTCCTTGGTGGCCTGGCGCTGACTGTCGTTGAAATAGGCCGGGACGGTGATAACCGCTTCGGTCACTTCCTCACCGAGGTAGTCCTCGGCGGTTTTTTTCATTTTGCGCAGCACCTCGGCCGACACCTGGGGAGGCGCCATGTTCTTGCCGCGCACGCTGACCCACGCGTCACCGTTGTCCGCCTTGATGATCTTGTAGGGCATCAGCTTGATGTCTTTTTGTACTTCCTTTTCCTCGAAGCGGCGGCCGATCAGGCGTTTTACCGACGACAGGGTGTTTTGCGGGTTTGTCACGGCCTGGCGCTTGGCTGGTGCGCCGCAGACTATTTCCCCGTCATCCAGATAGGCGACGATGGAAGGCGTGGTACGCGAACCTTCCGCATTTTCAATGACCTTGGGTTTCCCGCCCTCCATGATGGAGACGCAGGAGTTGGTGGTTCCAAGATCGATCCCGATGATTTTTCCCATTGCTCTATTCCTCTAATTTCGCGGCAAAAAGTAACCCTGGGCTGGATATTGGGTTCATTCCCCGCAGTTCAATAGGGTTTTGCCCGATTTTTACCGGTTTTTGACCAACCTAATGCACCCCGGAGAGCTAGGTTTTGGGTTTTGCCACCGTGACCAGCGCCGGGCGCAAGACCCGGTCATGCAGCAAATAGCCTTTTTGCAGCACGCTGACAACGGTGTTGGGCTCGGCGTCCGCGTCGATCATGCTGATTGCCTGATGGCGGTTCGGGTCAAATTTTGCGCCGGCCGGTGAGACTTCTTTGACGCTGGCCTTGTCAAAGGCCGCATCTAGTTGTCGCAGCGTAAGTTCAACGCCGCTCCTAAGGCTGTCGAGCTGGGTGTCGCCGCTGGCCAGGGCGGCCTCAAGACTGTCCCTGACAGGCAGCAAAGATTCGGCGAAGGTCTCGGCGGCGAACTTGTGCGCAGCGGCAATATCGGTCTGCGCACGTTTGCGCACGTTTTCGGTTTCCGCCTTGGCGCGCAGCCAGGCATCGTTCAGTTCCTGGATTTTTGCCTCTGCGATCTGCAACAGTGCTTCAGGCCCTTTGGGAGTCTCGTCGGCCACTGGCGCGGCATCTGCTTGCTCGGTTAGGGGCGGGGACTGGCGCGTTTCGCTTTGTTCTTGTGACATGTTTCGGATCCGAGGTAAATAAGAAGGGATATGAGGGCGGGAGACGCCGTTTCAAGCGTTGTCCGTTAATGCGGCCTAGTCGGTGGCGCCGAGGGATCGTGCGCGTTCCTGACTCGACTTGGAGGCGGCCAGAGCCGCCTGCGGGTCCCAGGAATTGCTGACCCAGCCGGAGAGGTGTTCAAGGGCAATGTCCCCCAGCGCTTCAATCCAGTCGGAACGCTCATTCAAGCAGGCCACGGCGTGGAATGCCTTGCCGCCGGCTTTGAGGAAGTCCGCCTTGCCCTCGATCGCGATTTCCTCCAGTGTTTCCAGGCAGTCGGCGGTAAAGCCGGGACAAACCACGTCCACGCGCCCGATTCCCTGTTTTGCATAGTCTTCGAGCGCCTCCGAGGTGTAGGGCTTGAGCCATTCGGTTTTGCCGAAACGCGACTGAAAGGTGATTTTC
>SESD01000638.1_pt1 | contig 21507 bp, 15 predicted proteins | sample 3171411 | NCBI WGS metagenome assembly SESD01 (sample SAMN06051880, study PRJNA518727) | freshwater metagenome | biome: subpolar coniferous forest; feature: holomictic lake; material: water; isolation source: holomictic Lake 442, 16.5 m depth | place: Canada: near Kenora, Ontario | collected...
GCGTGGCCCGCGCGGTTCCTGGGTAGATTGCTTGAGCTGCAGGGTGACTTGCAGCCTAGATGAATGACTGTTCTCGACAGAACCCGGCTTACAGGCTGACTCTTTCTTTATTATTTGTTATGTATCAATCAGTTTTAATGCTTTTTTTTTATTGTTAGAGGCTAATAAAAGTATCTAACATGATGTTTAAAAATTGCCGGGTAAATAGTGCGGCAATATCCCTCCTGAAAATCCCCTTTTGCATTAAAAAATTCAATATGCTCTACGGGCTATTACTTAAAGTATTACCTTAGCAATATCAATTAACCACCTGATAAAGCATAGAATTTATTTTGCTGCGTTTTGTGCGGTGTGCCCTCATTAAAAAAGTGATGTAAGTCATTGTCAAAAAAGAAAGACTTTAAATGAAATCATCCTTGACTAAGAGCCGTTTGGAATTTATAGTGCTTCCAAGTGGTAAAAAAGTGGTAAAAAGTGGGTTTTTTTAGAGTTTTTTGAGGTGGAATTTGTTTCGAGGCATCAGTTCAATCAATTTAGACGATAAAGGACGTCTTGCAATTCCAACCCGTTACCGGGAAGAATTACAAGATTGTTGTGAGCGTCAAATGGTGCTAACGGTTGCAGTAGACGAACGCTGTATTGGAGAGAATGGCTGTTTATGGCTTTATCCACTCCCTGAATGGGAAAAACTCGAGCTTACAATCAGTAAATTACCGACTTTAAATAAAATGGCCGGCAAGTTAAGGCGCTTTGTTATAGGTAACGCGTCTGAATGCGAAATGGATGGGCAGGGGCGGTTGTTATTGCCGGAAAAACTCAGGAAGTTTACTGGTATTGACAAGAAAATTGTCTTGGTCGGTCAGCTTAACAAGTTTGAAATATGGAATGAAGGTGCCTGGGCAGCCAAAGAGAAAGAATGGCTGGATGGCGATGATAATGAAGGTCTGGAAGAGCTAGGGTCTTTATCTTTTTAAATTACGGGAGATTGTTGGTGGAACATTTACCCGTTATGTATGCAGAAGCCCTGCAGCAGTTGGCGATCAAAAAAGACGGTATTTATCTCGATTGTACGTTTGGACGTGGCGGGCATAGTCAGGGCATCCTGAATTTGCTGGGGCCAACCGGACAATTGCTGGCTTTTGATCGTGATTCGGACGCGATAAATTCAGATTATGCGCAAGCCATGCTTGCGGACGATCGCTTTAAATTGAAGCATAGCTGTTTTTCTCAATTGGAAAATATAGTCGAAAGTGCAGGGTTGGCCGGAAAAATCGATGGGATTTTACTTGATTTGGGCGTGTCGTCACCACAACTCGATAATCCGGAAAGGGGTTTCAGCTTTTTGCGGGATGGCCCGTTGGATATGCGCATGGACGGCAGTACCGGGGTTTCGGCTGAACAATGGTTAGCGAGTGTTGACGAGAAAGATCTGATCAAGGTTTTATTTGAGTATGGTGAAGAAAAGTTTGCACGACGTATAGCGCGAGCGATAGTTGAGCAAAGGGTGCAAGCACCTATTACAACAACCCGGCAATTGGCGTTACTGATTGAAGATGCTGTCTCCGTCAGGGAGAAGCATAAACACCCTGCAACACGCACGTTTCAAGCAATACGTATTGAAATTAATGGGGAGTTGGATGAATTAAAGGTTGTTTTAGAGCAGTCAGTCCGAGTTTTGAAGTCGGAAGGACGCTTGGTAGTCATTTCTTTTCATTCGCTTGAAGACAGGATTGTTAAGCGCTTTATTAGAAATGAATCGGGAGCTAAATATAACCCGGGAAAATTGCCTATAAAGGAAGTGGATATTGCCAAAGGTATTTTAAAGAAAGTGAGTAAAGCGTTGAAAGCGGATGCCCAGGAAATCAGACAAAATCCAAGAGCAAGAAGTGCAGTCATGCGAGTTGCTGAGAGAGTTTAAGTGGTTATAAATCGGCTTTTAAGTGTCGCAGGCGTTGTGCTTTTATTATCAGCTTTAGCGGTTATTTATAGCAAATACTACTCACGTTTGATTTTTATTGATATCCAAAAACAGGAAAAAGCCCTGGATCATTATGAAGTTGAGTGGGGGCAGATGCAATTGGAGCTAACGATGCTGGCTGAACAAAATCGGGTAGAGCTAGTGGCACGCGAGCAATTGAAGTTGGTGATGCCTTTAAGAGAAAAAATTATTTATATAAAACCGTAGATGTTAGATTTTCGAGTTAGAAGTACGGCAAAACAATCGACCGACAATTATTCAGGTAGAAGAAAATTTTTGGTTGTTTTTATGATGGGTTGCATGTTGGTATTGACCGGACGCGCAATTGATTTACAAGTCCTGAATAAACAGTTTCTGAAAGCTCAGGGCGATATGAGGCAGGTTGATGAGGTCTCTGTTTCAGCATACAGAGGTATGATTAAAGATAGAAATGGTGATCCTTTAGCAATTAGCACGCCTGTTGAGTCTATCTGGATAAATCCGCGAGAGCTTAAATTTGCGAAAGAAGACCAGTTAAGGGTGATGGAAAAGCTGTTGAGTTTGCCGGCGGGTAAAGTCACTGAATGGATTAAGGAAGATTCGCGCAGACAATTTCTTTATATAGCACGCAGGGTTAATCCGCAACTGGGTGATCAAGTCAAGGAGTTAAAGCTTGGAGGGGTTTATTTTGAACGCGAATTCAAGCGTTTTTACCCTACCGGCGGGGTTTCCGCGCATATCGTTGGCTTTACCAATGTTGATGATATTGGGCAGGCAGGAATGGAGTCTGGCTATGAAAATCTATTAAAAGGCAATTCAGGCAGTAAACGGGTCATTAGGGATGGGCAGCGTCGAATTATTGCCGATATAGAAAATATAAAAGAACCTGTTTCAGGAAAAAATCTTGAGTTAAGTATTGATCAGCGCATTCAATATCTGGCGTATCGGGAGTTACAGTTAGCGGTTACTGCAAATAAAGCAAAATCAGGTGCTTTAGTGGTATTGGATGCAAAAAATGGCGAAATCCTGGCGGCCGTTAATCAGCCTTCGTTTAATCCCAATACCAGAAATAATTTGAAGGAAAGTTTATACAGAAACCGGGCTTTTACTGACATATTTGAACCGGGTTCAACGGTTAAGCCTTTTGTGGTGGCAGCCGCTTTAGACGGTGGTTACGTAAGTCCTAATGCAACTTTTGCTACGCAGGGAACGTATCAAATCGGACGCAATACGGTTAAAGATGTACATAACTACGGCACGCTGGATTTAACGCACGTACTAAAAAAATCCAGTAATGTTGCGGTTAGCATGATGGCACTGAAAATGCCGCCGAAATATTTTTGGGGTGTTTACCATCAGCTTGGTTTTGGCGTTTCAGCGGGTTCAGGTTTTCCGGGTGAAGCCAGTGGTACGATGCGGGATTATAAAAAATGGAGTGATTTTGATCGCGCGATTATGTCCTTCGGTTATGGTTTGAGTAGTTCGGCGTTGCAGTTGGCAAGAGCTTATACGGCGTTGGCAGATGACGGTATTTTGCATTCAGTGAGCTTGCTGAAGCGTGAGGAAGATGATGATGCTGTTCGGGTATTTTCAGCTAAAACGGCTAAAAGCGTAAGAAAAATGATGGAAACCGTGCTGATGAAAGATGGCACAGCTTATGAAGCCAGAGTCGATGGTTACACGGCAGCCGGTAAAACCGGGACTGTAAAAAAAGCCGGTTCCAGAGGCTATACCGAGAAGAGTTATTTTGCTGTTTTTGCCGGAATGGCACCGGCCAGTGATCCGCGTTTGATTGTTGTTGTTATGATTGATGAGCCTTCTGCGGGACAGTACTATGGTGGCTTGGTCTCAGCGCCAGTATTTTCTAAAGTGATGGCTGGCGCATTGAGGGTATTGGAAGTTGCCCCTGATCAGGAAGAAACGATGCCCGTTTTGTTAACGCAAAAAAGCCGGTAATACGACTGATGAGACTGAAAGAGCTGTTGGAAGGAATGGTGTTATTGCCAAAGTCAGGCTTGGGAGCGATCGGGGATGTGCTCATTACCGGATTGGCGCTGGATAGCAGGAAGGTCGTCGAGGGGGATTTATTTATTGCCTTGTCGGGCGCTAATCAGCATGGTTTGATTCATGTTGTAGAAGCCATTGATATGGGTGCCTGTGCGGTTATTTTTGACCCGTCCGGAAGCAGTAAGCAACTGGAAGAGCTGGGTGATAAGGTGCCGATGATTGCGGTAGCGGATCTGGGTTTGAAGTTGGGTGATATAGCCGCCCGTTATTATGGCAATCCTTCCGGTTTTATGGCGGTTATTGGCATTACAGGGACTAATGGTAAAACATCGTGTAGTCAGTTTTTAAGTCAACTGCTCGAAGCATGCGGAATAATCGGTACTCTGGGTTGGGGCGAGTGGGGCGCGTTGAGTAAAACGCTTAATACCACGCCTGATGCTTTGGAAACCCAAAGAATACTGGCTGAATTGCTAAAAGATAACAAAAAAACAGTAGCGATGGAGGTTTCATCGCATGGTTTGGAGCAGGGCAGGGTTAATGGCGTTACTTTTAAAGGCGCTGTATTTACCAATATTAGCCGGGATCATTTAGATTATCACGGCACTATGGAGGCCTATCTGCAAGCGAAGTTGGCGCTACTCAACAAGCCTGGTTTAACTTTTGTAGTGGTCAATCTGGATGATGATTACAGGGACCAGATTATTGCCGCAGTACCTGAAGGTGTTGCTTTATGGGGTATTAGCGTTAAAGGAAAAGCCGAGGCTTCTTGTGAATGTGTCACGGCAGAAGTTGTTGTGCATAAAGTAGATGGCATTGAATTTGACGTTCGCTGGCGGGAAGATCGTCAACGGGTAAAAGTACCGCTTTATGGTGATTTTAATACCGAGAATGTCCTAACCGTTCTGGCTGTGATGCTGGCTATGGGGTTATCAATGACTGAGGCGGTAAAAAAATTACCGTTTATAAAGCCGGTTACAGGGCGTATGGAACGATTTGGCGGAGTTGGGCAGCCGCTGGTTTTTGTAGATTATGCGCATACACCCGATGCGCTGGATAAGGTTTTATCCAGTTTGAGGAAGCATTGCAGTCAGGCTTTATGGGTGGTGTTCGGCTGTGGTGGCAACCGGGACAAGGGTAAGCGTCCACAAATGGGGTGTATTGCCGAGCAGTGGGCAGATCATGTGATTATCACTGATGACAATCCGCGTTTTGAAAATGGATTGGCTATAGTTAATGATATTTTAGCGGGTTGTACCGATCCTGTTGAGCAAAATGCTTACGGTAAAGTCGAAGTAATTCAAAATAGGGAGCAGGCAATACAAAGTGCTCTCTTAAGAGCGACTGAAAAGGATTGTATTGTGATTGCAGGTAAAGGCCATGAGCATTATCAGGAAATCAATGGCGTGCAAACAGCATTCAGTGATAGTCAGGTTGTGATTAACGCATTAAAAATGAGAGCTGTATAGAAATGAAAATGATGCTGAGTGACTGTGCAAAAGCGGTGCAAGGGAAACTCATCGGGGAAGATGTTGCAATTTATGCTGTCAGTATAGACACGCGGGTTATTAAGCCGGGGCAACTTTATATTGCCATTAAAGGACACAACTTTGATGGCAATGAGTTTGTTGATAAAGCAGAAAAAGCCGGAGCAACAGCGGCTATTGTGCATAACGGTGTTAAGCCAAGTGTCGCACATATTGTAGTTGATGATACCCGGTTAGCCTTGGCTAAACTGGCTGGAGCATGGCGGCAATCACTGTCATCGCGTGAAAATGAGACACTATCGGTAGTCGGTATTACGGGCAGTAACGGTAAGACAACCGTTAAGGAAATGGTTGCGGCCATACTGGCTGTTAATGCACCGGTTCTGTTTACTCAGGGTAACCTGAATAATGACATTGGCGTGCCTTTGACGTTATTGCGCTTGAATGAGCAGCATCGCTATGCAGTCATTGAGATGGGTGCAAATCATGCGAGAGAAATTGCCTACACGAGTACTTATGCACAGGCTGATGTGGTCATTATTACCAATGCAGGCGCGGCACATATAGAAGGTTTCGGCAGTCTTGAGGGTGTTGCCAAAGCGAAAGGTGAGATCATCGAGACGCTTAAAAAAGACGGAGTTGCCATTATTAATCAGGCTGACGACTATTTTGACTATTGGCAAGCACTCGCAGCCAATAGACGTGTAATGTCATTTGGTTTGAGTGACAGTGCTGATGTAACGGCTACAGCGATTAAAACAGAAATTCGTGATAACGCATTTGTGACCACCTTTAAACTGATTACCGCACTGGGCACGATTGATATTATTTTAAAACTGGCAGGTCAGCATAATGTGGTTAATGCCTTGGCAGCCACTGCGGCAAGCTTGGCGTTGGGAGTAAGCCTGGAACAGATTAAACAAGGACTGGAAAGTGTAAAGCCGGTAACCGGCAGGTTGCAGCCTTTGGTGGGTCGGTTGGGCAATATTATTATTGATGATACCTATAACGCTAATTCAGATTCTTTAAAAGCCGGTCTTGATGTATTGGCTAAGTTTACAGGAAAGCCTTGGTTGGTATTAGGTGCCTTCGGTGAGTTGGGTCCGGATAGCCCAAAAATGCACGAAGACATGGGCGCGTGTATTAAAGCAAGCGGCGTTGTAAGGTTATTGGCGGTTGGCGAGGATAGCAAGAATACGGTGGAAGCTTTTGGTAAAGGAGCTACTTTTTTTGACAAACAACAAGATTTGATTGACGTGTTAAAACAAGAATTAAAAGGCGATGAAACGATTTTGATTAAAGGCTCACGAGCGCAGCACATGGAAAATGTAGCCGCAGCTTTAGTTGAAAATTTCAGGAATTAAACGATGTTACTTTATTTTGCAGATTATTTAATGACCTTTGATGGCGGTTTCAGGGTATTTCATTACCTGACCTTTCGCGCCATTTTGGGTGCATTAACCGCATTGTTGATTTCTTTTGTTATCGGGCCGGTAATGATTAGAAAATTAAGCGCTAAAAAAATCGGGCAAAGTATCCGTGAACTAGGGCCGCAATCACATTACGAAAAATCAGGAACGCCCACGATGGGTGGAACGTTAATACTGGTTGCCATTGCTATTAGTACGTTGCTGTGGGCGGATTTGGGTAATCGGTATATATGGGTCATCTTGTTGGTAACCATGGGCTATGGCGTCATCGGCTTTATTGATGATTACAGAAAAGTTGTCAAGCGCAATAGTGATGGTTTATCGGCTAAAGCCAAGTATTTGGCGCAATCAGTCATAGGCTTAACGGCTGCGATCTTTTTGTATAAAACAGCAATTTTACCGGCGGAAACCCAATTCATCGTCCCTTTTTTTAAGGACTTTATGCTGGATATGGGTTGGATGTATATCGTACTGACCTATTTTGTTATTGTTGGAACCAGTAACGCGGTCAACTTGACCGATGGTCTGGATGGCTTGGCCATTATGCCTACAGTGATGGTTGCCTCCGGTTTGGGTGTTTTTGCTTATTTATCCGGGCATGTCGCTTTTTCAAGTTATTTGGCTATTCCGTATCTGCCTAACGCCGGTGAACTGATTGTTTTTTGTGCCGCTTTAGTGGGTGCCGGTTTAGGTTTTTTATGGTTTAACGCTTATCCCGCGATGGTGTTTATGGGGGATGTTGGCGCATTGGCGTTGGGTGCCGCTTTAGGCGTGTTGGCGGTGTTGGTCAGGCAAGAAATTGTATTGATGATTATGGGGGGCGTTTTCGTCATGGAAACCTTATCCGTGATTATTCAGGTTGCCTCTTTCAAATTGACTGGAAAGCGGGTGTTTCGGATGGCACCGATACACCATCATTTTGAATTGAAAGGATGGCCGGAACCCAGGGTTATTGTGCGCTTCTGGATTATCACCGTTATTTTGGTGCTGATCGGATTGGCAACTTTAAAATTGAGATAAAAATGGATAGCTTAGCGATTTTAAACGCGTTAAAAAAGAACTTTGCACTGGAGCCACAAAGCGCCAAAGTTGTGGTGGTGGGTCTTGGAAATACGGGTATTTCGGTTGCTCATTATTTACAAAAACTGGGATTTAACTTTGCCATTACCGATAGTCGCGCCAAGCCTCCGTTGATAGATGCCTTTTTTGAAGTGATGCCTGATACCCCCGTTTTTACCGGTGGTTTTGATGAGGCGGCTTTTAAGGTCGCAACACATTTGGTGGTCAGTCCAGGGGTTGCGCTAACTGAAAAATCGATTGTCAAAGCCGTCGCCAATGGCTCAAAGATAATCAGCGATATTGATTTGTTTGCCTGTTCGGTTAACGTACCGATTATTGCCATTACCGGGTCAAACGGTAAAAGTACGGTTACAACCATGGTCGGGGAAATGGCCAAGTGCGCTGGAAAAAAAGTGGGCGTAGGTGGCAATTTGGGTATTCCGGCTCTGGAATTACTTGAGCAGGAGGCAGACTTGTTTGTATTGGAACTTTCAAGCTTTCAGCTCGAACGAACCACGGCATTAAACGCTGCTGCAGCAACAGTGCTTAATGTCTCAGCCGATCATCTTGACCGGCATAACGATATAGCCGATTACGCGCACGAAAAACAAAGCATTTTTAAAGGTGACGGCGTCATGGTCATTAATGTTGATGACCCTGTTGTTGATGCGATGCGGGAAGCCGGTAGACGACTGTTTACGTTTTCAATAAAAAAAGACGCTGATTTTTACATTGCCCGCCAGGATGATGTCGAGTATCTGATGCACAATAAACAGTGCTTGATGCCACTGGCTCAATTACCGCTTGAAGGTCGGCATAATGCCGCCAATGCATTGGCAGCTTTGGCCTTAGGAGCATCTGTAGGATTGGATGAACAGGCGATGTGTAATGCGTTGAAAATATTTAAAGGCTTGGATCACCGCATGCAACGTGTTGCAGAAATACGCGGCGTCACTTGGGTAAACGATTCAAAGGCAACCAATATTGGTGCCTGCGTTGCAGCATTGGAAGGTTATGAGCGCAAAGTAATTCTGATTGCTGGCGGTGATGCCAAGGGTGCAGATATGAACGAATTGATGCCGGCTATAAAAGAAAAAGCAAAAAGTGTCGTTTTAATGGGCAAGGATGCGGACTTAATAAAACAGGCTTTAAATGATTGTGTACCCGTTTATGCGGCTGAAAACATGGCGCAAGCTGTAAAAATTTCCGCCAGTCTTGCGACGGCCGGTGACAGTGTGTTGTTGTCGCCAGCCTGTGCCAGTCTTGATCAATATAAAAATTATCAAGATAGAGGTGATCAATTTTCCAAAGCCGTATTGGGCTTGCTGGCATGAATAAACGCGCGAAACCATCACGCATCGGGCGGTTTCATTTTGACCCTTTGTTGCTTGTGGTGACGATGAGTCTGTTGCTCATTGGTTATATCATGGTGGCGTCATCATCATTGCATTTGGGCGTAAAAATGACCGGCAGCAGTTTTTATTATCCGGTCAGACAGTCGCTGCATATAGGTCTTGGACTGTTTTTAGGGGCGTGCGTTGCTTTTACCCCTATCCGTGTTTGGGAAAAATCCGGGCAGTCGTTGTTTATAGTCGGTTTATTATTACTGGTGATTGTCCTGATACCCGGTCTTGGGGTAAAGGTTAACGGCAGTACACGCTGGTTGTCTCTAGGCGGTTTGAGGATACAAGTTTCAGAAGTCGTTAAGTATTTCTCGGTTATTTATATGGCAGGGTATGTAACCCGACATCAGCAATCAATACGGGAATCCGCTTTTGGCTTGATTAAACCGTTAATTTTGTTTTCAGTGGCTAGCGTGTTGTTGTTAATGGAGCCTGATTTTGGTTCCGCCGTGGTGATATTAATTATTGCTATGGGCATTATGTTTTTAGCGGGAGCTCGACTGTCGCAATTCATTATGCTGCTGTCCTTTGTGGGCTTACTGGCAGGGTTGTTGGTTTATTTTGAACCGTATCGTATGAAACGCGTGACCAGTTTCATGAATCCTTGGGCGGATGCCAAAGATACCGGTTATCAATTGGTGCATGCGCTTATCTCATTTGGACGTGGCGAGTGGCTGGGTGTGGGCTTGGGAAGCGGCATACAAAAACTGTTTTATTTGCCTGAGGCGCATACCGATTTTTTATTTTCAGTCATCGGTGAAGAGCTTGGCTTGCTTGGCGTACTGACGGTTATCGGTTTATTTTCCTTGTTGGTCTGGCGCACGTTTGAGATAGGCGTGGCAGCAGAACAAGCAGGGGAACGGTTTTCTGCCTTTATTGCTTATGGCTTGGGCATCTGGTTTGGGTTTCAGGCATTCGTCAATATGGGCGTTAATATGGGTATTTTGCCAACCAAAGGACTGACTTTGCCATTAATGAGTTATGGCGGCGGCAGTATGATGATTATGTGTTGCGCCGTTGCGTTGTTATTCCGTGTGCAAAGCGAAGTGGCAGAGATCAATGCCAACACGCCAAAAGAAAGGTCGAAATGGGCAAGCGTATAGTGATCATGGCCGGTGGAACCGGCGGGCATGTTTTTCCGGCACTGGCTGTCGCAGAATTGTTAAAAGAGCAAGGCTGGCAAGTGAGTTGGTTAGGCACGCAGAAGGGCTTGGAAAGTCGGGTGATTCCAGCCAGCGGTATTGAAATCGACTGGTTATCCGTCGCCGGTGTTCGAGGTAAAGGTTTAACGGCAAAAATAACGGCGGTGTTTATGTTGTTAAAAGCCGGTGTACAGGCCATGACAATATTGCGAAAACGTAAACCGGATGTGGTGCTGGGTATGGGTGGATTTGTTGCAGGTCCCGGTGGGTTGATGGCAAAACTGTTGGGATTGCCTTTGGTGATCCATGAGCAAAACCGGATTCCAGGCACCACTAATCGTTTGCTTGCTCGCTTGGCTAACCAAGTATTAGAGGCATTTCCTGGCAGTTTTAATGCAAAAACCAAAGCAAAATGTACAGGCAATCCTTTGAGAAAACAGTTTCTGACCGTCTTGAAAAATGACCGTCAGCGGTCAGAAAAGGACGTCAGGATATTTGTTTTTGGTGGCAGTCAGGGTGCCCAAATATTGAATGAAACAGTGCCTGAGGCGATTGCAGAATTTCTAAGCGCCGGTTTGCAAACACAAACCGTGCAAATAAAGCATCAAACCGGCGCAGCTATGTTGTCGCAAGTTGAAAGCCGTTATCAGGATTTAAGTATTAAAGCAGAAACCAGTGCCTTTATTGAGGACATGGTAGCGGCTTATCAATGGGCTGATTTGGTTATTTGCAGGGCAGGAGCCATGACGGTCAGTGAGGTTTCGGCAATGGGTATTCCGGCTATTTTTATACCATTACCGAGCGCTATTGATGATCATCAAACGGCCAATGCTCGTTATTTAACGGATGCTGGCGCAGGACTACTATTGAGGCAAAAAGATTTGAATCCGGTAACACTGGCCGAACAGATAACAGAGGCAATTAAAAAATTGCCTGCAATGAGCGCTGCATCCAAACAATGTGCGCGTTTGGATGCAACCGCTGTTGTCGCAGGTTATTGCAGCGCTGAGGCTGGACTATGAAAATTCCGGCCAGTACGCACGCCGCATCTACCTTTGGCAATATCGAGCGCATCCATTTTGTGGGTGTAGGCGGCACAGGCATGAGCGGTATCGCTGAGGTCTTGTCTAACCTGGGTTATAAAGTGTCGGGTTCGGATATAAAAGAAAGTGCAGTAACGCAAAGACTCGCAGATTTGGGTGTGACGATTACTATTGGACATAAGCGGGAAAATGTTACGAAAGCGGATGTGGTGGTTGCGTCAACGGCCATAGATCGTAGTAATGAAGAAATTGACCAAGCTTATCTTAATAGAACTCCGGTTATTCCGCGTGCCGAAATGCTGGCTGAGTTAATGCGTTTTCGATTTGGTATTGCCGTCGCTGGTACGCATGGAAAAACTACCACAACCAGTTTAACTGCCAGTATTTTGGCGGAAGGCGGATTGGATCCTACGTTTGTTATTGGCGGGCGTTTAAATAGTGCAGGGACTAATGCCAAGCTGGGTTTAGGGAATTATTTGGTTGCTGAAGCGGATGAAAGTGACGCGTCATTTTTATACCTCCAGCCCATGATGGCCGTGGTCACCAATATAGATCAAGACCACATGGAAACTTATCAGAACAGTTATCAGCGTTTAAAAGATACGTTTGTAGAGTTTTTACATCATTTGCCTTTTTATGGTTTGGCGGTGATGTGTCTGGATGACGAAGGCGTAAGAGAGATTTTGCCTCAGTTATCCAAGCCGGTTATTACCTATGGGGTTCATGAAGACGCGGATATTCGTGCGGTAGATATTAAACAGGACGGTATGCTGACAACGTTTAGTGTTATTCGTCGAGGGGATTATCCTCTGTTGCAGGTGACCTTAAATATGCCGGGTTGGCATAACATGCTTAATTCCTTGGCGGCTATTGCCGTGGCAACCCGACTGGCTGTTGCTGATGAAGCTATCGTTAAAAGTCTGGGCGCATTTAAGGGGGTTGGCAGGCGTTTTCAAGTTCAGGGAGACTTGGCCATTGATGGCGGCAAGTTAACCCTGGTTGATGATTACGGACATCATCCTCGAGAAATTTCTGCAACCTTGGAAGCCTTGCGACAAGCTTGGCCGGACAGACGCTCAGTGATTATTTTTCAGCCGCATCGGTATACGCGAACTCGCGATTTATTTGAAGATTTTGTACAGGTATTATCGACTGTCGATGTGCTGATTCTGATGGATGTTTATTCCGCAGGCGAAACAGAAATTGCAGGTGCAGACGGTAGGGCATTAAGTCGTGCAATTCGTATTCGTGCACAAGTTGATCCTGTATTTGTTGATGACTGGCAAGAATTGCCAAAAATTTTGGCGGGTATCGTCAGACCGGATGATGTGATTTTAACGATGGGTGCCGGTAATGTTGGGCAGATTGCTACTCAATTACCAGAATTGCTAACAGAAGCACTTGAGTGCCGGACGTTGTCATCACTGACCGGTTCGATATGAAAGGACGATTATTAAGTAATGAAAAACTGGCTAAATATACCAGTTGGCGCGTAGGCGGGCCTGCGGATCGGCTTTATATTCCGTTTGATAAGCAGGATTTGTGTGAGTTTTTAACGATGTTACCAGACTCCGAACCGGTTTTTTGGATGGGCTTAGGCAGTAATTTATTAGTCAGGGATGGCGGTATCCGCGGGACGGTTATTAATACCAAAGGACGCTTGAAAGAAATGAAGCGTGCTGATGATGGCTCGGTTTATGTTGAAGTAGGTGTTCCTTGTGCGCATGTGGCCCGTTTTTGTGCCGAACAAGGCTTAATGGGGGCCGAGTTTCTGGCCGGTATACCTGGAACTATGGGGGGCGCTTTAAAAATGAACGCGGGTGCCTTCGGCGGAGTGACTTGGGGTATTGTTAAACAGGTAGAAGTGATTGATCAGTCTGGCAACATAGCGCTTCGATATCCCGATGACTTTAAAGTGGGTTACCGTTCTGTAAAAGGGATTGAAAACGAATGGTTTCTGAGTTGCCGGTTAGCATTACCGCAAGGTGATATTGTGGCCAGTCAGCAAAAAATAAAAGGTTTTTTGGAGGCGAGGGCAAAAACACAGCCAACTAACCAACCGAGTTGCGGATCGGTATTTAGAAATCCGGACGGTGATTACGCGGCAAGATTGATAGAACTGACAGGATTGAAAGGGGTTGCGATTGGTGGTGCCAAGGTATCGGAAAAACACGCCAATTTTATTGTAAATACGGGTAATGCCTCCGCAACTAATATAGAAGACTTAATTTACTTTGTACAAGACAAAGTAAAGGAGCATCAAGGCGTGGAATTGTTGACGGAGGTTTGTATGGTAGGTGAAGTTGAAATAATGCGAACTGACACGTCTAATCCGGAAAAATTTGGGCGTGTTGCCGTATTAATGGGTGGGTCGGCTGCAGAAAGAGCGGTTTCGCTAAGAAGTGGTAAAGCCGTTTATGACGCCTTAAAACGTAAAGGTGTTGATGCTGTTGCTATTGATGTAACTGATAGCCCTATCGATGCCTTGGCCGGAATTAAAGTGGATCGGGTATTTAATATCATTCATGGACGCGGTGGTGAAGACGGAGTGCTTCAGGGGGTTCTGCAGGTAATGGGTATTCCTTATACCGGCAGCGGCGTGATGGCTTCTGCACTAACAATGGACAAGCTCAGAACCAAATTATGTTGGCAAGGGTACGGACTGGTAACGCCCAAGTGGTGTTTATTGCAGGATGAAAATGATCTGGAGGCCTGTATTGAGAAGCTGGGATTTCCGGTTATTGTCAAGCCCGCCCAAGAGGGTTCCAGTATAGGCATGAGCAAGGCCAACACACGAGACGAGTTGTGCAAAGCCCTGCAAGTAGCATTGGAATATCGATGCGATGTCTATGCTGAAAGCTGGGTTACCGGTAAGGAATATACGGTTGCTGTATTAAATGACGAAGCTTTGCCGGTTATTCGTTTGGAATCGCCTCATACTTTTTATGATTACGAGGCAAAATATAATGCGACGACCACCCAATATCACTGTCCTTGTGGCTTGGATCAAGAGCAAGAGTTGCTTTTGAGAAACCTGGCGGTAACCGCGAGTAAAGTAGTGGGCGCAAAGGGATGGGCAAGAGTCGATGTTTTTATTGACGATTTCGGACAGTATCAACTGATTGAAATTAATACCGTACCTGGCATGACAGATCATAGCTTGGTGCCTATGGCGGCTAAACAGGCAGGTATTGATTTTGAAGAGTTGGTCTGGCAAGTGCTGGAAACCAGTCTAGGGTAATGAGCAATATAAGCGTTAAAATCGGGGTGATCGGATTACTGTTATTGGGTCTGGTTGGAATAGTCGGGTATGAAGCGGTAACGAAGTGGCACATCAAATTGTTACCTATTAAAAGCGTTTCTATGCCCCTTAAGTACGTGAGAACGGAAGGTGTTTTTCAATACCTTAGTAAAAACGAGTTACAGACTGTATTACAGCCATTGGTATTAACCGGTTTTTTTGATGTGGACATGCAGGCAATACATGTTGCGGTTGCCTCATTGCCTTGGGTAGATACCGTGACGGTTAAGCGTATTTGGCCTGATGCGATTGACATAAAGGTAAGCGAGAGAAAGCCCTACGCACGCTGGGGAAAAAACAGTCTGATTACTGAACAGGGTGTGATATTTACACCCAAGAACACAGACCAGTTTCAGAATATGACCGTATTGATGGGGCCTGAGTCCCAGGAAGTCAGGACACTGGAAATAATGAAGGGCATTAAAACAGCCCTGGCAGATCAGTCCATGGAATTGGCGGAGTTTAGTGTTAATGATCGGTGGGCATGGAAAATCAAGTCGGCAACGGGTCTGGAAATATTGCTGGGACGGAATGAACAATTAAAAAAATTACAACGTTTTTTAAAAACGTTAACCGTATTAAAACAAGAGCAGGTTGAGCAAATAGCAGTCGTTGATTTGAGATACCCCAATGGCTATGCTGTCTCATGGAAGCCGGGAGTCCTTGAGATTGATTGGCATGTCATTGCAACCACCCCTAATGAATAAACCAGCATACGTAAAGGCGATATAGAGTACATAAAATGGCAAAAAAAACAGAGCGTAATTTAATAGTCGGTTTGGACATTGGAACATCAAAAGTCGCGGCTATTGTTGGTGAGCTCACCAGTGATGGCAATATAGAAATAATAGGCATAGGCACTACGCCATCGCGTGGACTTAAAAAAGGCGTTGTAGTTAACTTGGAGTCAACGGTTCATTCCATACAGAAAGCCATTGAAGAAGCCGAACTGATGGCAGGATGCCAGATCAAGTCGGTGTTTGCCGGTATTGCGGGGAGTCATATCAGAAGCCTTAACTCTCATGGCATTGTGGCAATTAAGGATAAAGAAGTCACGCAATACGATATTGATAGAGTGATTGATTCTGCGCGTGCCGTTGCTATTCCTGCCGACCAGAAAATTTTACATATTTTGCCGCAGGAGTTTGTTATTGATCTTCAAGACGGTATTAAAGAACCAATAGGGATGTCAGGCATTCGTTTGGAAGCCAAAGTACACATGGTTACGGGTAGCGTTAGCGCCTCGCAGAATATTATTAAATGTATCCGTCGCTGTGGACTAGAGGTTGAGGATATCGTACTTGAGCAATTGGCATCTTGTAATTCTGTGCTTACAGAGGATGAAAAAGAGTTAGGTGTATGTCTAATCGATATTGGTGGCGGCACAACAGATATTGCCATTTTCGTTGAAGGTGCCATTAAGCATACTGCCGTTATACCGATAGCCGGTGATCAGGTAACTAACGATATCGCGGTCGCATTACGCACGCCAACAATAAATGCAGAAGATATCAAACGAAAATATGCCTGTGCATTAACGCAACTGGCAAATGTCGATGGCACTATTGAAGTGCCCAGTATTGGTGACAGAGCGCCCCGCAAGATTTCAATGCAAAATTTGGCAGAGATTATTGAGCCGCGTTATGAAGAATTGATGTTACTGGTACAGTCTGAGCTTAGACGTAGTGGCAATGAAGAATTAATAGCTGCCGGTATCGTATTGACCGGTGGCAGTTCAAAAGTAATGGGACTCATCGAGCTGGCAGAAGAAATTTTTCACATGCCGGTTCGAATGGGTGGGCCACAAAATGTGACCGGCTTAACAGAAGTGGTTAGGAATCCCATTCATTCTACAGGGGTCGGATTGTTAATGTATGGAAAAGACCATCAGAACTTGGGAAGAAGCAGCGATTCTGATGGTTTGGGTTGGTTTTCAAAAATGAAAAACTGGTTTCAGGGTAATTTTTAATAGTTTTGTTTATTTAAGGGGTAGTGTCGTGAAATATGAATTGGTTGATACGTATAGTGAAACTGCCGTCATCAAGGTTATTGGTGTCGGTGGTGGTGGTGGCAATGCAGTCAATCACATGGTTGGTTGTCATATTGAAGGGGTTGAGTTTATTTGCGCAAATACCGATGCGCAGGCGCTAAGAAAACTAACGGTTGATACGGTAATCCAGTTAGGTGTTGAATTAACCAAAGGCTTGGGTGCCGGTACAAATCCGGAAATTGGCAAACATGCCGCAGAAGAAAATAAAGACCGTATTAAAGAAGTTTTACAAGGTGCAGATATGGTTTTTCTGACGGCCGGTATGGGCGGTGGTACGGGTACAGGCGCCATTCCTGTTATTGCACAAATCGCAAGAGAAATGGGTATCTTAACGGTTGCTGTGGTGACCAAGCCCTTTCTGTTTGAAGGTAAAAAGAAACAGGCGGTTGCAGAGCAGGGCATTATAGAGCTGGAAAAATACGTAGATTCATTAATCACTATTCCTAATCAGAAATTATTGCCAGTGCTGGGTAATAACGTATCTTTAATGAATGCATTTAAAGCGGCTAATGATGTGTTGCTGGATGCTGTACAAGGTATTACCGAGCTGATTGTTCATCCCGGAATGATTAACGTTGATTTTGCAGACGTTAGAACAGTTATGTCTGGAATGGGTGCTGCTATTATGGGTATGGGTTCGGCAACAGGCGAACATCGTGCGCGGGAAGCGGCTGAAAAAGCCATCGCCTGTCCATTGCTTGAAGATATCAACCTGCAAGGTGCACGCGGTATTCTGGTTAATATTTCTGCTGCTGATATGGGCGTTGCCGAGTTTAATGAAGTCGGTAATATCGTTCACGAGTTTGCTTCAGAAGATGCCATTATCAAAATTGGTATGGCTATTGATCCAACTTTGGGCGATGAAATCAAAGTCACCGTGGTAGCTACCGGTATGGGTGCGCCTCCTATGGCCGTTAAAGCACCGGTTAAAATGATGCAGAAACCGATGGCTAGTAACGCTAATTATGATGAGTTGGATAAACCAACCGTTATGCGTAAAGGCGGGACACATGAGAACAGGGAAACCCGTTTTGGTGCTCAAGCTAAAAAAGAGATAGATCTGGATTATCTGGACATCCCGGCGTTTTTAAGACGGCAGGCGGATTAATTTAGATGCAAGGTTCAGGCGTGGCGGGGGGTTATCCCGTCACGTTTCGTTCGTTTTCAAGATGGGGTTGTCTTGGAAATTTCAGTACATTGATAGTCCCGTTAATGCAATATGACGCTTTTCGTAGTTTGCCCCGTGCAATAAAATGAGCCGCATATGCGGGATTAATCTATACCAATCTTCAAGCCCTCAATTTTCCTTACCTGTGCTCCGGTCGCACGCCGCTAAATACTCAAAATCACTTCTGAACAGGAACTCAAGAACTACAGATACTTGCGGTAATTGCCCTGCAAACATTATCGGTGGATAAATTAGTCATATTTACTTAAAATACGTCTAAAATAATCCCTTTCAGTAACCCTAACTGTTTAAGCAGTCCTGCTTTTAGTGACTTGTTTGCACAGATGTAAGCTAATCAAACATAAGCCTTATGGAACAACATACTTTAACTCTTGGAATCCCTAACTTCACTTACGCCGATTTATACGATGCTGTCCGCCTAAAAGATTTACTGGATGTGTTTGATGGGTCGATTAAAAATCATGATGTTGAGCTCTACACTAAGTTTGCCGCTTATCGCCAAAACCAGGGTGAAGGGCTAAAGCCGGAGGAGATTTCTGAGTTGCTGGTGAACATGGGGCCTTATGTCGGTCAGTTTGTTGCCAAGTTGTTCAATGTGTCCGAGCAACATCAAGTGCAAAGCGTCATAATCAAGGATGAAATTGATACCATTTTTACCTATAAAAATGAAGTGGTAGAAAAGCTGGGCGTTGTGTTTAAGGGCCAGGATACTAGTGATTGGGCTATTTCTTCTATCCTGAATCGTTTCGATTTGTTGATTGAGGCCGGTTTTCCGGAAGCTAATCAAGATGATGATCCTGAACACCGTGTTGCACGTGTCGGTGCAGTGATTGGCTTATTGTCCAGCCATTACAAATTACTTGCCAAAGGGAAAGCCAGCGCTTACGAAAATGCGGATGAACAAGTTTCTGCGTTACGTGCAAAATTGGCAGTCCATGAACTGGCGGCAATTGAATTTAGCGATATTATTAATGCCGCCGATGCGGCTGAATTTATCAGCGGCTTAATGGATATTGTGCAACGTTGGAGCTTTGTTGCTCAAGAAGATAACGATATAGTTGCTGACTGGTTAAGCTTTAAGTTTCCTGAAAAACGTGATTTTGACCATTTGGTTGGGCATGACACCGTAGACCGTGGTGAATTTACTGCGTGGATGGGTAGTTTGGAACATCGCCGCCGCAGGGATGGCTTTAAGTTAACTGATCCAAGATACAATCAACGTCAGGTATTATCAGAAGTTAATCATTGTATTTATTGTCATGAACGCGATACTGATTCATGCTCAAAAGGCATGCGTAACAAAAAAACCAATACCTTTAAAGTGGATCCGCTGGGTGTAACCACTATCGGCTGTCCGTTGGATGAAAAAATATCGGAAATGCATTTGGTTAAACGTAATGGCGACAATATTGGCGCCTTGGCTATTATCATTATTGATAATCCGATGTGTCCGGGTACCGGTCATCGTATTTGCAATGAGTGTATGAAAGGCTGTATTTATCAAAAAACCGATCCGGTTAATATTCCTCAAATTGAAACTAATGTACTGACTGATGTATTGTTCATGCCTTACGGTTTTGAAATATACAGCTTGCTGACCCGTTGGAATCCGTTAAACGTTAAGCGCCCCACCATGTTGCCGTATAACGGTAAAAATGCCTTGGTGGTAGGTTTGGGTCCCGCCGGTTATACCATGAGCCATTATTTACTAAATGAAGGCTTTGGTGTGGTCGGCATTGATGGCTTAAAACTGGAGCCCTTGCCGGTAGCGTTAACCGGTGATGCAAACACGCTGCCCATACCAATTGTTGATTTTAATGATCTCTACGAAGATTTGGATAAACGTATTTTGGCAGGTTTTGGTGGTGTGGCTGAATATGGTATTACCGTTCGTTGGGACAAAAACTTTCTAAAAGTTATTTACTTAACGCTGCAACGGCGTGAAGCGTTTCGTGCTTATGGGGGTGTACGATTTGGTGGCACATTGACCATTGAAGATGCCTGGAACATGAACTTTGATCATATTTGTATCGCTTCTGGCGCAGGTAAACCGACTGTTATTGACCTGAAAAACAATTTGATGCGGGGTATACGTAAAGCCTCTGATTTCTTGATGGCGTTGCAATTGACTGGCGCGGCCAAAGCGTCTTCAATGGCTAATTTGCAGGTGCGTTTACCGGCAGGTGTGATTGGTGGCGGTTTGACGGCGATTGATACCGCAACCGAATTGATGGCGTATTATCCTGTTCAGGTGGAAAAAATCCTGCATCGTTATGAAACACTGTCTGCAGTTTATGGCGAACAAGTGGTTCGTGGTCGTTACGATAAAGAAGAAACGCTTATCCTTGATGAATTTTTAGAGCATGGTAAAGCTATCCATGCTGAACGCCAGCGCGCTGAAACCGAAGGCGAGCAACCGCATTTTCAACCGTTGGTGGAATCATGGGGTGGCGTAACGCTGTTTTATCGCAAAGGCATGATTGATGCTCCTGCGTATCGCCAAAATCATGAAGAAATTAACGAAGCATTGGAAGAAGGCATTGCCTTGGCAGAAGGTATGAGTCCGCTTAGTGCCGATGCCGACGAATACGGACATTTGAATGCCGTCGATTTTGAGAAATTGGTATCAGAAGAGGGCCGCTGGAAAAGCTCGGGACAGACCATCAAAGTTCCGTTACGCAGTTTGTATGTGGCAGCGGGCACCTCGCCCAACACGATTTATCAAAGCGAATATCCCGACACGTTTGTGATGGATAAATGGTTTTTTCAACGCTATGAACCCGAATGGACAAATGATTCTGTTGAATTAGTACCTATGAGCGATGAAGCGTTTCCTAAGCTGGGTAAACCTGCACCGCTGACGTCCTATCAAAAAGACGGTAAATTTATCAGCTTTTACGGGGACAATCATCCGGTCTATGCCGGCAATGTCGTAAAAGCGATGGCAAGCGCCAAAAATGGTTACCCCTACATTGTTAAATTGTTTGAACAACAGCTGGCCAATCTAAATCCGGCACAACAACCAGAACGTGATGCGGCCTTAAAAGACTTGTTTGCTCGCTTGGATGAATCCTTCAAAGCCACTATCGTCGCCATTAACCGATTGACACCGACCATTATCGAAGTGGTTGTAAAAGCACCGCTGGCCGCTGAAAAATTTCATCCCGGACAATTTTATCGGGTGCAAAACTATGAAGCCATTGCGCCAACGGTTGAAGGTACCGCATTAGTTGCGGAAGGCTTGGCGTTGACCGGCGCAGAAGTCGACAAAGAAAATGGCACAATTTCCTTGATTGCGTTGGAAATGGGTTCATCTTCGCGTCTTTGCGCAACCTGGAAGGTCGGTGATCCGCTGGTTGTTATGGGTGTGACCGGTACGCCGACCGAAATACCGACTAACCAAACCGTGTTATTACTCGGTGGTGGCTTGGGTAATGCCGTA
>SESD01000639.1_pt1 | contig 21493 bp, 18 predicted proteins | sample 3171411 | NCBI WGS metagenome assembly SESD01 (sample SAMN06051880, study PRJNA518727) | freshwater metagenome | biome: subpolar coniferous forest; feature: holomictic lake; material: water; isolation source: holomictic Lake 442, 16.5 m depth | place: Canada: near Kenora, Ontario | collected...
CCCGGAACCTCGTTAATGATGCGGCGAGAAATTAAGTCAAGAAAGTCATAAGGCAAGTGCGCCCAACGAGCAGTCATAAAATCAATAGTTTCGACTGCACGGATAGCTATAACATAGTCATAGCGCCGCCCATCACCCATTACACCCACTGATTTAACCGGCAAAAATACCGCAAATGCCTGACTGACTTTATTGTATAAATCATTTTTATACAATTCTTCTATAAAAATTGCATCGGCTTGGCGCAATAAATCTGCATATTGCTTTTTCACTTCACCTAAAATTCTTACACCCAAACCAGGCCCTGGAAATGGATGGCGAAAAACCATGTCGGCTGGCAAACCTAACTCCAACCCTAACCTTCTAACTTCATCTTTAAATAATTCACGCAAAGGTTCAACCAACTTTAAGAGCATATTTTCAGGAAGTCCACCAACATTATGATGTGATTTTATTAAATGTGCTTTTCCACTTTTGGAGCCCGCTGACTCAATCACATCTGGATAAATAGTGCCTTGCGCTAACCATTTTGCATCAACTATCTTTGCAGCCTCTTCGTCAAAAATTTCAATAAACAAGTTGCCAATAATTTTTCGCTTCAGTTCAGGATCTGAAACACCTGCCAAGGCATCCAAATAACGTTGTTCAGCATTAACTCTAATGACTTTGACACCCATGTGCTCAGCAAATGTTGCCATCACTTGGTCACCCTCATGCAATCGCAGTAAACCTGTATCTACAAACACACAAGTTAGCTGATTTTTAATTGCTTTATGCAAAAGTGCAGCAACCACAGACGAATCAACACCGCCAGACAACCCTAAAATAACGTGATCACTGCCTACTTTTTCACGCACAGCGCTTATGCTATCCTCGATAATATTACTAGCCGTCCATAGCGCCTCACAGCCACAAATATCCAGTACAAAACGCGATAAAATTCGCCCACCTTGCTTGGTATGCGTTACTTCAGGATGAAACTGCAAGGCATAAAATGATTTTTCTTCATTGGCAATCCCCGCAATAGGCGCTCCATCAGAACTAGCAATCGCCAAAAAACCTTCGGGCAATTCAACAACGCGATCACCATGGCTCATCCAGACATCCAGCAAACCAAAACCTTCAACTGAAAGATGATCTTCTATTCCCGCCAATAATTTTGAATGTCCACGCGCTCTGATTTGCGCATAGCCAAATTCTCTATGATCAGAAGTTTCTACCTTGCCGCCCATTTGTTCTGTCATGGTTTGCATGCCGTAACAAATACCTAAGACAGGGACACCCAACTCAAAGACTGTATTTGGTGCTCTTGGCGTATCACCGCTGGTTACTGTATCAGGTCCACCCGATAATATAATGCCATTCGGAGCAAAATTTGTAATTTGTGACTCGCTGCACTCACAGGAATAAATTTCACAATAGACGCCAATTTCACGAATACGACGCGCGATTAGCTGAGTATATTGTGATCCGAAATCCAAAATAAGGATTTTATGAGTATGGATATTGGCAGATTCTTGTTTCACGGTATTTTTATATTTTATTTACTAAAATTTTGATCAATTATCACAATAATTTTTACGAACATCGCCATAATAGGGAACCCCATACATTTAGAACAATTTATGCCTAGGAAAAGTTATATGGTAATAATTTATTCAACGCGGTAATTAGGGGCTTCTTTGGTAATAGTGACATCATGAACATGGCTTTCTCTCATACCAGCACTGGTTACTCTAACGAATTGGGCTTTGTCATGCATTATTGCAATGGTTTGACTTCCTGTATAGCCCATGCTTGCCCTTATACCACCTAACAACTGATGGATAACCACAAGCAAACTCCCTTTATAAGGCACACGCCCTTCAATACCCTCAGGCACCAGTTTTTCTACGGAATCAGTTTCTTCCTGAAAATAACGATCACTGGAGCCTTGTTGCTGACCCATCGCTCCCAAAGACCCCATGCCTCGATAAGACTTGTAAGATCTCCCTTGAAATAACTCAACCTCTCCAGGAGCTTCTTCTGTTCCCGCAAATAAACCACCCAGCATTACCGCATTTGCACCCGCAGCCAAAGCTTTAGCAACGTCACCAGAATAACGAATACCGCCATCTGCAATTAGTGGGACACCAGTTCCTTTTAATGCATCTGAAACATTGCTCACAGCGGTAATTTGAGGCACTCCAACACCGGCAATAATGCGTGTTGTACATATAGATCCTGGACCAATACCGACCTTAACACCATCTGCACCCGCCTCAACCAAAGCCAGTGCAGCTGCAGCAGTTGCAATATTACCACCAATAACCTGAACAGAAGGATAGGCCTGCTTAACCCATCGCACTCTATCCAAAACTCCTTGAGAATGTCCATGAGCAGTATCAACAACGATTACATCTACACCTGCCTCCACTAATGCTGCAACCCGCTCTTCTGTTCCATGTCCAGTGCCTACAGCCGCTCCTACTCGCAAACGCTCCTGTTCATCTTTACAGGCGTGAGGATAATCCTTGGCTTTCTGGATATCTTTTACAGTAATCATGCCACGCAAATGAAATGAATCATTTACTACCAAAACTTTCTCAATACGATGCTTGTGTAATAGAGCAATGGCTTCTTTACGATCAGCATTTTCACTTACTGTTACCAAGCGGTCTTTTGGTGTCATAACTTTTGAAACAGGTTCATCAAAACGCGTTTCAAATCTTAAATCTCGACTAGTAACAATACCCACTAATTCATCGCCATTAACCACGGGAACACCCGAAATATTGTTGGCACGAGTTAACTTTATAACATCACGAATACTAACGTCTGGGGAAACAGTAATAGGATCTTTAATAACCCCACTCTCATATTTTTTAACATGATGAACCTCTCTCGCCTGCTGCTCTATCGTCATGTTTTTATGAATAATACCTATACCGCCTTCCTGTGCGATGGCAATAGCAAGCCGAGCTTCGGTAACCGTATCCATAGCCGCTGAAACCAGTGGAATATTAAGCGTAATGCTTCGTGTTAACTGTGTCTTCATTTCTACATCACGTGGCAGCACAGAAGAGTGCGCAGGTACTAATAAAACGTCATCAAACGTTAGCGCTTCCTGAATAATTTGCATAAACCACACCTAAGTATCACTAAAATAACTGTTTATTATACGGTGAGTTTGATAACTACCGTAGCACTAAAAATCTATACCTACCTATGAAATGGATTAGTATTAAAAATCAATATAAAACACCACATTCCTAGGACTGCTGCTATAGAGAACACCCACGACTGTCCGAGAACAGATAACCTTTTCTCTGACAGCCTTCTGGTTACCAAAATCACTTTGGATCATCATAATCAGACGGCGGATGAGTCCAGTTTAAATTTACAGTTGTCGCCTTGGCATAACGATAAAAAGTGCCTTCAAAATTCCCAAAAGCTAGTACAAAGCCAGCCCAACCATCGAGAAATCCCAACTTGATTACATAAATACGAAAGAAAGCCCATAAACCATGACCTAAAGCCTTAGACATGCTGACCGACTTGCCTTTTCTTTCTAACTTTTTAGCACCTAGTGATGAATAACGCTGTGTCTTATATAGCAATTGCTCCAAATTCTGAAAAGGCACCTGAATGATTGCAGCCTTGAAGTAACCGATATTGCCTTTAACACAGAAGGACTCATGAACCTCTTCATGATCATCAAATATCAAAGCTCCCTTACGAAATAATTGAGGTTGACGGTAATCGGGATACCATCCGCAGTGCTTAATCCAACGCCCCATAAACCAGTTACGGCGCGGTACATAATAGGCATCAAATTTGGGCTGCGTCAGTAAATGCAAAATTTCTGACTTAGCCGAAAACGTACACCGCTCATCTGCATCCAAACTAAACACCCAATCGTGCTGACATGCCGCAATAGCGTCATTACGCAACTTACCAAAAGTAGTAAATGGAAGCTGTTTAACCGTAGCGCCCATCTCAGTAGCTATTCTAACAGTATCATCGCTACTACTAGAATCCAACACTAAGACCTCATCTGCCCATATCACACTTTGCACCGCAGCAGCAATCTTATCAGCCTCATTATAAGTGATAATATATACGCTTAGCTTGGCAGGTTGCCCGGCCGCCTTTTCAGAAATAAATTCAGTCATGCTTTAACCCTAATGGCCTTTAATATCAAACCGTCCAAAGCGATACGAACCATCAACTTCTTTTTTTAGATTCACTTGTTTGTGACGTATTATAAATGATTTACAAAAATACAGCCTATTCAATAAAAAATAACCTGAACCAGCATCTTAATGATTTTAAAAACATTCAACTGAAACTAAGCAGCCTTGAAATAAAAGAGATTTTTTGGTGGAGGGTGATTTAAGTTATTTGAATCCATTGAACCGACGAATTCAATTGCTGCTGTTACTTAGGGTCAATTAATTGAAGCTTATGTCGAGTTAGTTATATTAGCCATCTTTGAAGATTCTAATTCAGGAATTTTTTAAACAGGTATTTAAAAAGTTCATTATTCGAATGCTGAATTATCCCCGTAAGTAAAATCTACATTTTAATTCTGCGTAATATCCCATCACTAAAATACTAGCCTAAATTGTCGCACGCGTTAGCAAAATTATTTAACTACACGTAAAGTAGGTCTTACAGGGGGCTTATTTTCGGGTGGGGTTGGCTCATCTGAGTCTTCATCTTCTTGATCGAAGATCATACCCTTGCCATTTTCTTTTGCATAGATTGCCATTACAGCGACTATGGGCACAACTATATGCATCGGTTTACCGCTAAACCTCGCGTTGAATTCAATCCCATCGTTTTCTAGAGAAAGACCTTGTATAGCTTCAGGTCTAACATTTAAAAGTATTTTGCCATCTTCAATCAATTGTTGTGGCAAAATTGCATGACTGTTTTCTGCATCTACTAGCAGATAGGGAGTCAACTCATTGTCAATAATCCATTGATAAATAGAACGAATTAAATATGGCTTTAAAGATGTCATTGTACGATAGTTATTTTAAAGGCTCGACCATTTCTTTTTCAGCTTCACTAAGACTACGTTTGAAAGCTGGTCTTTTGAATATACGCTGTGCATAATTAGTTATAACTTCATTAGGTGTAGACACATCAATACCTAAACTAGGTAATCGCCATAATAGAGGTGCAATTGCGCAATCGATCAATGAAAATTCATCGCCCATGAAATAGGGCTTGTCTGCAAAAACCGGCGCATTTGAAAGTATGCTTTCCCTTAGCATTTTCTTGGCACGGGCAGATTTTTTCTCTCCTGAATATAAAATCTCATCCAGTAATTGATACCAATTTTGATCTATTATTTTAATCTGCATTCTGGCGTTTGCACGAGAAACCGGATCCATTTGATGCAATGGGGGATGCGGGAAGCGCTCGTCCAAATATTCCATAATAATTCGCGAATCATAAAGTACCAAATCTCGCTCTATCAATGTTGGTGAAGTACCACTGGGATTAAGCTCAAGCAAATCCTCTGGCGGATCAGTCGGGTCATAATATTCTATGTCTGCGGCAACCGCTTTCTCCTGTAAAACAAACCTGGCACAATGACTCATTGCGCATGTTGGAGATGAAAAAAGTGTCATTACAGATTTACGAGTGATAATATTTGCCACGAATAGCAACCTCTTGGGGCGTATAGAGCGATAAAAAAAACTATTGTAGCATATACAAGAACTCTTTTGATGTTAGCGTTATCTCGAACTTAAGCGATATGTAAGAAGAAAACATCCCTGTCTTCCTTAGAAAAACTAGTCCACGTCCTGCCAATATTCTTTTTTTAGTAAATAAGCAATTACAAGAAACATAAGCAAAAATATTATCACGTATTTTCCGATCCGCTCTCTTTCCAGTTGAACAGGCTCACCGACATACACAAGAAAATTAACCAAGTCATTGACAAAAACATCAAATTCTTTCTCAGAAAGAGTACCCGTTTCTTCAAGCACTAATTTGGTGTATTCACCATAAATAGTTTTTCTAATTTCAGAATGTTGCTCTCCTTGCAATTGCCATAATGGATTAGGCATGGCGGTATCTTCGTAAACTAAATTATTTACACCAAATGGTCGGGATGCATCTAGGTAATAACTTTTTAAATAACTATACAACCAATCTGCTCCACGCGACCTGGCAATTAATGACAAGTCAGGTGGCTGTACTCCAAACCATTTTTCAGCATCATGCTTGTTCATAGCGCTGCGAAGTTGATCGTATATGCTTGCTCCTTCAGGAGCAATATCCTTTAATACTTTCTTTTGATCCACCTCAGCATCCAGCGCAAAACGTAAGTAACGCATATGCTTGGCAGAGTGGCAACCCAAACAATAGGTAACAAAATGTTGGGCACCTCGTTGCAAGGACTCATTATCGGACAAATCAATATCTGCCTCTTGGAGCTCTATAGCTTCAGAAGCAACCACACCAAAAGATAAAGTTAACAATAAAATTAATGCTATTAAATTTTTCATATCAGTCGAGACTCCCTTTTAATTTTTTAACCAACCGACTGATTACGTGAGCCATGCCCCGAGGGTTAGGTCTTCTGCTAAAAAAGGTACTTTTAAATGCTAGATGGCCAATCTCAGTATCCACCGCTTTTAATTCAGTGATTTCCTCAATTAATGCCGGCAACTGTTCTTCAAGAGCATGCAACTGTTCCTCAAGACTGTGCGTTCTTGTTAAGCGTTTAGGTAGCGGCTTTGTTTTTTCCCAACGCGTATATATTGGCATCAACAGAAAAAATCCAAAATAAATAGTCGTAAAAAGTCTAGCCATAGTTGTTGCTAAAGGTGTTACCGGTTGAGTACCCAAATAACCTAATGCTAAAAAACTTATTACAAACAAAAACAGGGCTTTCTTAAAAATACCACCGCGATAACGAATTGATTTAACCGGACAACGATCCAACCAAGGCATCAAGAACAACACGACAATAGAACCACCCATTGCAATAACGCCTGCAAATTTATCTGGAATCGCTCTTAAAATAGAATAAAACGGTGTGAAGTACCAGACTGGTGCAATGTGCTCGGGTGTTTTCATTGGATCAGCAGGAATAAAATTGGCGTGCTCAAGAAAATAACCGCCCATTTCCGGCATGTAGAAAATAACCGTGGCAAAAAACAATAAAAACACACCAACCCCAACCAGATCCTTAACTGTATAGTATGGGTGAAAAGGAATACCATCCACAGGATGTCCCCATGGATCTTTAGAGGCCTTAATTTCAATCCCGTCAGGATTATTTGATCCTACCTCGTGTAGCGCCACTAAATGCATAAAAACCAACATCACTAATACCAAAGGCACAGCGATCACATGAAAGGCAAAAAAGCGATTTAGCGTTGCATCAGCAATAACATAGTCACCTCTAATCCAGAGCGACAAATCATCACCTATAACTGGAATAGCACTGAATAAGGAAATAATTACTTGCGCACCCCAAAAGGACATTTGCCCCCAAGGCAACAAGTACCCCATGAATGCCTCAGCCATTAATGCGACAAACAATAACATCCCAAAAATCCATATCAACTCACGAGGATGTTTGAATGATCCGTATATCAAAGCCCTAAACATGTGCAGGTATATAACAATAAAAAAGGCAGATGCGCCGGTTGAATGCATGTAGCGTACCAACCATCCCCAAGGCACATCACGCATAATGTACTCTACAGAATCAAATGCAAGCTTAGCATCGGGCTTGTAGTTCATCGTCAGCAAAATACCGGTAATTATTTGATTTACCAAAACCAGCAATGCCAATGAGCCAAAGAAATACCAAAAATTAAAATTCTTGGGCGCATAGTAATGCGCCATATGATCATTCCAAAATTTTGTGACTGGAAAACGCTCTAGAACCCAGTTACCACACTCAGTTAAACGGGTTGGTTTCATGCAGCTTTCTCCTCAGAGGCTTCACCAATGATTATCCGTGTATCATTAACATAACGATAAGGCGGGATTTCCAGATTAGTAGGTGCAGGAACACCACTATAAACACGACCTGCCAAATCAAACCAAGAACCATGGCACGGACAGAAAAAACCACCTTTCCATTTTTCACCAAGATCAATGGGCGCTACTTCGGGGCGAAAAGTGGGAGAACAGCCTAAATGAGTACATAATCCCACAGCAACAAAAATCTCCGGCTTGAGTGACCTACCCAGATTCTTGCTGGAAGCAGGTTGTTCTGATTCATTAGATAATGGATCTCTGAGTTCGCTATCCAAAGTTTTTAGCGTTGCAAGGACTTCAGGTGTCCTGTTGAGAACCCAAACGGGCTTACCACGCCAGGCAACTCTGATCAGTTGCCCGACTTCCATTTTACTAATGTCAACTTCAACAGGTGCTCCAGCAGCCATTGCTTTTACGCTAGGTTGCATTTGAGCAAGAAAAGGAACAGCTAAATAGCCAGAACCAACAGCGCCAACCACGGTCAAAGCCGAGGTTAAAAACTGGCGCTTAGACTTATCTACGCCTTTATTATTCATTATGGAAATCTCCTGATTTTATTCGTGGCTTTAAAGCTCATTTTTATTTTGCGTCAATATACCACTAGAAGCATGTGAAATTGAAGCGCTTATACTTAATTGTTTGCAATGTTGGATATCATTTGCCTCTACTATTTCTATCAGGAGACTTACTATCTCTAAACAATAGCTGAAAATTTGTTGATACTTACAAAATTAACTCTTGAAGACTTACCCTTAAAGCTTTAAGAAACGCTCGATTCTCTTCACGCTTTCCAATAGTAACCCGTAAACAATCACTTAATAATCCACCCTGACCACTCATGTTTTTAATTAAAACGCCTTGTTGCCTTATTGATAAGAAAATATCGACTGCGCTGTTTTTTGGGGTCTTGAAGAGAATAAAATTCGCTGCACTTGGATAAGCGACAATGCCTTCAATCTCATTAAGTTGTTTAAAAACAATAGATCTTTCCGCGCAAATGTTTTGAGTTTGCTGATCAAAAAGCTTTTTATTTGACAGTGCAAAATCTGCGCTGATTTGAGAAAGCACGTTGATATTATAAGGAAGGCGAATTTTGTTAAGTTGTTCAATAATCGAAGGGTTACCAATGATATAACCCAAACGCAAACCTGCTAATCCCAATTTAGAGACAGTTCGCATCACCAACAAATTATCATGCTGACCCAGTTTGCCAATAAAGCTGGCATTAGCAAATGGAGCGTAGGCTTCATCGATTACAACCAATCCCTTAGCTTTTTTTATTATTTCAAGAACAGCCGATTCGCTAAATAAATTACCAGTAGGGTTATTCGGATAAGCCAGAAAAATAACTGAAGGCTGATACTGCTCCATAACTGCCAACATGGCTGGCAAGTCTAGATCAAACGATTCAGCCAGAAGTGGGATACCAAAATATTTTAACCCCAAACAATCACTCAGCTGTTTATACATAACAAAACCGGGGGCAGGAGCCAATACACAGGAAGCTTCAGGTAGTGCCATTAACAGCAATTGAATTATTTCATCCGAACCATTACCCAATAACACTTCAAACCGGCCTGATAATTGATTCAATTCTTTTATCGTCTTTGTAAGTCGCTTCGCTTCAGGGTCCGGATAACGATTTAACTGACAGTCTTTAATTGCTTCAAGCCAGTCTTTTTTAATGTCCTCAGGCCAACTATAAGGATTCTCCATAGCATCCAGTTTAATTAAGCCGGTCGCATCAGCTACTTTGTAAGCAGCCATTGCCAAGACTTCTTTGCGAAAAACAGAGGATATTAAAAGGTCGACAGGTTGAAGGTTCAAAGTAAAAGACCCAAGGTAAAGGAGAAAATTAAGAATAAAAGATTATTTTTCCTAGCGTTGCTTAGCCTTTAACCTGATTTAATTCTGTATTCTGCTGATTGGGCGTGAGCAGTCAAGCTTTCACCACGCGCTAAGATAGATGCCGTTTTACCTAAGGCATCGGCGCCAACTTGGGAACAATTAATCAAGCTAGTGCGCTTTTGAAAATCATAAACACCTAAAGGCGATGAAAACCGCGCAGTGCCGGAAGTTGGTAAAACATGATTAGGGCCCGCGCAATAATCACCCAAAGCTTCAGCAGTATAACGCCCCATAAAGATAGCGCCGGCATGACGGATATTTTCACTCAATGCTTCTGGTTCTAATACCGATAACTCTAAATGCTCAGGCGCAATTATGTTTGCAATAGTTGCAGCCTGTTCTAAATTTTCAACTTTAATAAACGCACCTCTTGCTGCCAAAGACGCTTTAATTATTTCAGCACGCTCCATTTTAGGCAGCAATGTATTAATACTTTTCTCAACCGCTTTCAAGAAGTCACTATCATCACTTATTAAAATAGCCTGTGCATTTTCGTCATGCTCTGCTTGAGAGAACAAATCCATGGCAATCCAGTCCGGATTAGTTTTTCCATCACAAATAATCAGAATCTCTGAAGGACCCGCAATCATATCTATTCCAACTTGCCCAAACACCAGTTTTTTTGCAGTAGCAACATATATATTACCTGGTCCGACAATTTTCGCGACGGCCGGTATCGTTTCTGTACCGTAAGCAAGTGCAGCAATGGCTTGTGCACCACCCATTGTAAACACTCGATCCACACCAGACAGAAAAGCTGCCGCCAAAACCAGTTCATTGGTCTCTCCTAGGGGCACAGGTACAACCATAATCAATTCAGCCACACCGGCTACTTTTGCAGGAATAGCATTCATCAAGACCGATGAGGGGTAAGACGCTTTACCGCCCGGCACATAAAGACCGACCCTATCCAATGGCGTTACTTTTTGCCCCAGCTTCGTGCCATCGGCTTCTGTATACTGCCAAGATTGTATTTTTTGATATTCAGCATAAGTACGAATGCGATCTGCGGCAACTTGAAGAGCCTGCGCCTGATTATCAGGTAACTTCTCCCAAGCTGATTTAAGCACTTCTTTCGACAGCTCAAGCTCACTAGCATTTTCGATGCTACGATGATCAAAAAGGTTGGTATATTCAATAACAGCTTTATCACCATTTTTTCGAACATCCGCAATAATCGCGAGCACAAGCTGTTGAATAGCCGAGTCATTGGCTTCATCCCAAGCCAACAAATGTTGCAATTGCTGATCAAAATCATCGGATGAAGCATCTAACTTAGTGATACTTAAACTGGACATAGACTTACCTGTTTGCCAAAGTTTTTTCAAATTGAGTCAGTAATATAGAAATTGCTTCATGTTTCATTTTCATTGCTGCCTTATTAACAACCAGTCTGGAACTTATATTCATAATAAGCTCTCGCGGCTCCAAGTCATTGGCTTTTAGGGTATTGCCCGTATCAACCAAATCAACAATACAATCAGCCAAGCCCACTAATGGTGCAAGCTCCATTGAGCCGTAAAGCTTGATAATCTCAGCTTGTATGCCCTTACTGGCAAAGTAACTCTGGGCTATTTTGACGTACTTGGTGGCTACACGAATACGACCTTTTAGCTCTGGGGCATCTTTATGGGCAGCCGTCATTAAGCGGCAACAAGCAATATTCAAATCCAAAGGCTCATATAAACTTTCAGCGCCATGTTCGATTAATACATCTTTGCCGGCAATACCTAGATCTGCAGCTCCATATTCAACAAATGTAGGCACATCAGTAGCACGAATAATCACTAACTGAACGTCTTTACGAGTGGTTGAAAGTATCAATTTTCGACATGTTTTAGGGTCATCAACCGGAATTATTCCAGCCTCTGCCAACAAGGGTAAAGCGTCCTCATAAATCCTGCCTTTGGATACGGCAATAGTCAGCATTTTAAAACCTTACCTTGGAACACGACGAATAGTCGCACCTAACTGTGAAAGTTTTTCTTCAATGTGATCGTAACCTCTATCAATATGATAAATACGATCAACCAAAGTACTGCCTTCCGCAACCAAAGCTGCTACAACCAAACTTGCAGACGCCCTTAAATCCGTCGCCATTACTGGAGCGCCAATCAGCTTTTTAACACCAGTACAAATAGCTGTATTGGACTCCAAGCGTATATTGGCCCCCATGCGCTGTAATTCTTGAACGTGCATAAAGCGGTTTTCGAAAATTGTTTCGGTAATAACACCCACTCCATCAGCAATCGCATTCATAGCAATAAACTGAGCCTGCATATCGGTAGGGAAAGCAGGATAAGGGGCCGTCCGAAGTGATACGGCTTTGGGTTTTTTTCCATGCATATCCAACTGAATCCAATCATCACCGGTAGTAATTTCTGCTCCAGCTTCAACCAACTTCTCAAGTACCGCATCCAAAATATCAGGACGAGTATTTTTAAGCTTAACTTTACCGCCCGTAATGGCCGCTGCAATCAAATAGGTACCGGTTTCAATTCTATCTGGAAGAATGTCATAGTGCAGCTCTTCTACGCCTAAACTTTTAACACCCTCAATAACCAAGACATCCGTACCTATACCGGTAATTTTAGCGCCCATTGCATTAAGGAAATAAGCTAAATCAGTGACTTCAGGTTCTTTAGCAGCATTTTCAATAATGGTGGTGCCTTCTGCTAACGTAGCGGCCATCAATAAGTTTTCTGTGCCCGTAACCGTAATTTGCTCAAGCACCAAGCGACAACCTTTAAGTCGATCTGCTTTTGCATGTATAAAGCCGCCTTCAACGGTAATATTAGCGCCCATCTTAATAAGGCCGTTAATATGAATATCAACTGGCCGCGTACCAATTGCACAACCACCTGGGAGAGAGACATGAGCCTCTCCAAACCTTGCCAACAAAGGTCCCAGTACCAATATTGATGCACGCATGGTTCTGACTAATTCATACGGAGCCTCGTAACTGGTGATAGTACTACTATCAACTTCGATATTCATTTTTTCGTCTACAACCAGACGAACACCCATACGTCCCAATAATTCCATGGTCGTGGTGATGTCATGTAAGTGAGGGATATTACCCACACTAACTGGTTTTTCTGAAAGTAAAGTGGCCGCCAGAATGGGTAATGCTGCATTTTTTGCACCAGAGATACGTAGTTCTCCAGAAAGACGTGCGCCACCGGTAATAATTAATTTATCCATATTCGGTACTTTAAATTGTCTCTGTTAACGGTAGAGGTTCAACATCATGTTCCTCTAGGGGCTGCGTTGCAAAATGACTTGTTTTTTCAAAGCCACTTAGCTTGGCAAGGTTGAATAATTGTTCGGGAATATTTTTGAACGTTATCTGTATTCTGTGCTGCCGTGTATATTTGATCCATTCAATCATTAACGCTAGCCCTGCACTATCGGTACAAACAACAAGACCAAGGTCAATCGTGATATGTTTTGCAGTACTTAAAAACGCAAATGATTTGACTGTCTGGACATCGATAGTAGCAAAAGTCAAGTCACCATCGACTATAAAGTGCCCTGCTCCTTGATCAACAATATTCAGTTTTGTCACTTTTTCTCTTCCGCAGACTTAAACAAGAATTGGCCAAGCGCTTTTTCGAGAATAATGGCTGACTGAGTAATCTCAATCTTTCCACCCTTTTGTAAATAAATATCAGAACCACCCGGTTCAAGATTCACGTACTGCTCACCTAACAAACCAGCTGTAAAAATACTTGCAGTTGTATCATCAGGTAGTGTGTTGAACTTTGAGTAAATGCTCATCTGAACAACAGATTCATAGGTTTTTGGATCCAAATTAATTCCAACAACCTGACCTATTTTTACACCGGCTGCAGAAACCTGAGATTTAACCTTAAGGGCTCCGGAGTTTTCAAAACGGGCAGTAATCGTATAACTGTCCTCATCAACAAAAGAACTTAAATTACTGACTTGCATGGCAAGAAATAACAGCCCGACAATGCCTGATGCTACAAAAAGCCCGACAAGAGTGTCCTGAGTACTGGTGTGCTGCATTTTAATTGTCTCCAAACATAAGTGCGGTCAGGATAAAATCCAAACCTAAAATACTAAAAGCTGAATTTACGACGGTACGCGTAGTTGCCCGACTAACACCTTCCGAAGTGGGAATTGCATCATATCCTTCAAATAAGGCTATCCAAGATGCTACAAAACCAAAAACGATACTTTTAATTACGCCATTAATAATATCATCATGAAAATCTATACTTGCCTGCATTTGAGACCAATAAACACCTTGATCTACGCCTAACAAACCTGACCCAATTATTTGGCCACCAACAATACCAACGGCACTGAACAAACCGGCCAGTAGCGGCATTGATATTAATCCGGCCAAAAATCGCGGGGTAATTATGCGCTTAATAGGATCAACTGCCATCATTTCCATGCCCGATAGCTGCTCTGTTGCTTTCATCAGGCCAATTTCAGCAGTTAAAGCAGACCCAGCCCTACCGGCAAATAAAAGAGCTGACACAACAGGCCCAAGCTCACGAACCAATGATGCCGCCACCATAACGCCTAACGTTTCTTCTGCACCAAAATCAGAGAGCGTGTAATAACCCTGTAACCCCAAAACCATACCGACAAATAATCCGGAAATAGTGATAATCAAAAAGGATAAAACGCCCACCGAATAAAGCTGATTTAGGAGTAATCTAGGACGGAGTAATATCCCAAATGTGCCTGAAATAGTTTGAAACAGGAAATAAGTTGCCCTACCCAGCTTAGTAAAACTGGTTCGTGTACTTTTACCCAAGTTTTGTATTATTTGAATCATTTTAGATACAGATTATATTTACGTTCAATTTAAAATTAGTACCGTTTACCCGTTGACATAAGGTCATCAACATAGTCTTTTGCAGGATAGTGAAAATGAACCGGCCCATCTGCTGCACCTGTCATAAATTGTTGCACCCATTCAGAATCAGATTGCTGTATTTCTTGCGGAGTACCTTGACCAACAATTTTTCCACCTGACAACACATAAATGTAATCAGCAATTGCGGAAGTATCATGAACATCATGAGAGACAATAATACTGGTTAGTCCCAGTATATTGTTTAACGACTTGATTAAATGGACTAAAACACCCATAGAAATAGGATCTTGACCAGTAAACGGCTCATCGTACAAAATCATCATTGGATCTAGCGCAATAGCTCTTGCCAAAGCAACACGCCTAGCCATACCGCCGGAAAGTTCGTTGGGCATAAGGGTTCGCGCGCCCCTTAAACCAACTGCCTGCAACTTCATTAATACCAAAGAACGAATCATGGATTCAGGAAGATGAGTATGTTCCCGTAAGGGAAAAGCCACGTTATCAAAAACATTCATGTCCGTTAATAACGCGCCACTTTGAAATAACATCCCCAGACGCTTGCGCAACTCATACAACTCAGTCCGTCGCAATTTATGAACGTCTTCACCATCCACAGTAATAGAACCGTTCTCTGGAAACAACTGCCCACCTATCAATTTTAATAAAGTGGTTTTACCGGTGCCGCTAGGCCCCATTATGGCAGTAATCTTACCCCGCTGAAAATCCAGCGAAATATCGTCAAATATTTTCTTATTGCCTCGTGAAAAAGACAAGTTACGAACAGAAACTATACTGTCTTGAGAAGAAACACTGTTATCCATGCGTAATTATAAGAGTATTATCGATCTAAATCGGCTATTTTCTACGACTATTCCTAACTAAGTCAATCTATTGTCGTGGTGATTCAAAAATGAAGGCTCATCTTTTGGCTTTTAACAACCGATATTCTGCAAGCCAGTTACAATATTCTTACGCCCCACAACAGCGTTTATATTTCTTGCCACTACCACACGAACACTGCGCATTCTTACCTTGATTAGTTTGCAGATCTACCTTACCCATTGATTTGATAATGCCATCAAGATAAAACCAGCGACCGTTAATTTTTGTAAATCGACTAATCTCATTCATAATGCATTCCTCATCATCTTGGCAATAATAAGCTTTAAAAGCCACCAAACCCTTGCTATCCTTTACCTTTCCTTTTTTTATCTCGTTAATTTCCAACCTTAACCATTCAATTTTTTCTCTGGAAAAATCTATGACTTTGGGCCGCGTGCTTGCATCCCACGTCTCCTGTAAATAAGCGACATTCCGAAAAACATAGGCAGTATATCGAGAACGCATAAGCGCTTCAGCAGTTGCCGGTATTTTTTCAGCAGAATGAAAGGGCTCGCAGCATTCTTTATAATTTATGCCAGAACCGCAAAGGCAGTGAAGTTGGGTATTCAAAAACTAATCCTTTTAGAAGCCATTACGAGCAGTCGATACATGGCAACCGGCCAAAGGTGAGCCGCAAATAATGAAGCCTGCCCACCGTTTTATAGTAAAAGCTTTAAACAGCTTCTGTAGACTTCTGCTTTGCCAACAAATAATCCAACCATAAATTAGACAATTTCTCCTGCACAGTATTTTGACGTAAACGAGCATTCAAATGCGGGAAATCAACTTTATCCAAGTCCTGATCCTGGTTATAGCAGGAATAAACAAAATATTCTTTTCCTGTATCCGCATCCACATGTTTACACAAACACTGGGCACAAATACCTTTCATCATGCACTGCATCGGTGAGTTAATAGAACCAATAGCATGATGGGCCTTATTTAGATACGGCTTTAACACATCAAAACGCGCAGATTTTACGGCTGCCATCATACGGTCCGAACCGATAACCACTAGATGATCTACATCTGCAAGTGATATAGGTTGCTCACCTAGCTCACCTTTAGCATAAGCCACCATACATTCCAATATATTACCCACAAAAGTTTTATCTTGTGGGCGAGTTGGTATTATCGCTTCAACACCTTCGCCTTTATCAACTGCCCAGATAATTAAATCAGCTGCGGCTTCTACATCTTCAACCTTAAATCGATCTTGGGCCAACTTATAACCGGCAAAATAAATAACACGATTTCCGGCTGCACGGAGCGCTTTACCAATAGAAAACAATACCGCATTACCCAAGCCACCACCAATTAACAGCACGGTTTGATTACTGGGAATATCAGTGGGTGTTCCAGTTACCCCCATAATGACGAGCGGATCGCCGACTTTCCAGGTTGCACAAAGTCGTGAAGAAGAGCCCATTTCCAGAGCAATCAAAGAAATAGTCCCTTTTTCTTTATCCACTTCAGCGCCCGTTAACGCCAAACCTTCCGCTGCTAATACTGTACCCTCAACGGTTGGCGCAAAAGCTTCATAATTCTGAACCCGGTAAAATTGTCCGGGATAAAATTTCTCAGCAGCCAACGGCGCTTTTACAATTACTTCTATAATTGTCGGGGTTAAGCGATTAATGGCTACGATAGTTGCTTTAAAAGCCTCATCCAAGCGGGCAAATAAATCGTTTAAGGCCACATCACGTTCTGACTGTTGTGCAGGATTGAGTTTTGCCAGTTGTTGTTCAAACAACTTAACCACATAAGGGTAGCCATTTTTAGCACTGGCCATAGCCTTAACCACATTGCCGGCATACACAGGATGGTTGTCACCGTAAAAGCTGATAAATTTACCGTCTTTTTGATAAGACGTTAGTGGCGCCGGCTTACCCAACTTAGGAAATGCCTCATCATGCATAGGTACTAATTCAACAGAATCGTTTATCCATTGAGGTTCATAGCGTTGAAAAAACCACTTATCCATCACAAATGTCTCTGGATATTCACTTTGATAAATCGTGTTGGGCGATGTTCCAGCTGCCACATATAAACTGCGTAACGGCACCTTAATCATCTCACCGGAATTTTTCCAACGGTCGCCATCCAGCACCAACTTTTCAAAGTCTACAGCATTCAAATGACCATACTCATCAGCATCAGCACTAAGTGGACTCATGCCTTCTGCCAAAGCAATACCTTCTTCCAAGGCCTCGCTAATTTCCTCATGGTTTTGACGATATGCCGGAGCGTCGACCATGCCTTTACGATAAAACAGCGTAACGCCACCCCAAGATTCCACTAAAGGTTGAAAATGTGGTTGCTCACCCTCGGCTTCAGCACGCTGGCGTTCTGCATGTATAGCTTTGCCATGCACAAGAAATTCATCAAGGATGATCGTTTCTTCTTGATCATAACGACCACGAACGACCTGTTCACCATAAACATTAACTAATATTTCGTAGCGATGCAGAATTTTCTCAACCTGTACCGGATAATAAGCCATTAATTCTGTGGCAGTATCAATTGCTGTTAAACCACCACCAATAACACCGGCAGGTAACCGTACCTGTAAGTTAGCCATTGAAGATGCTTTGGCTGCCCCCGTCAATTGCAACGCCATCAAAAAATCAGAGGCTTTACGTATACCACGCATTAAATTGTTTTTAAGATCAATAACGGTTGGTTGACCAGCACCGGAAGCAATACAAATATGATCAAAACCCATACTCCAAGCATCTTGGATAGTTAGTGTGCCACCAAAACGGACACCGCCATAAGCACGAAATGCTTTACGTCTTTGCAGTGTTAAGTAAATAACTTTTAAAAAGTTTTTGTCCCATCGCACAGTAATACCGTATTCCGCAACACCACCAAAACCGGCCAAGATTCGTTTATCCAAATCTTCGTAGAGATCATTAAAATCAACAATCGGCATCGGTAGTGTATTGGCATCACCGGTTAACTCCACCGGCAAAGGTTCCAGCTTTAAACCATCAATACCGGCAACACCAAAACCTTCATTTAATAAATAATGGCTCATGGTATAACCAGCAGGACCCAAGCCTACAACCAACGCATTTTTACCGTTATAAGGTAACATCGTAGGACGCTTAACATTTAACGGATTCCAACGAGTCAATAAACTGTATATTTCAAAACCATAAGGCATGAACAATACATCAGTCAATACATTGGTTTCAATTTGCGGGATATTAACCGGATCGGTTTTTTGGTAAATACAGCCTTTCATGCATTCATTACAAATACGATGACCCGTACCCGGACACATAGGATTATCAATAATGATAATAGCTAACGCACCAATATTATCGCCATTACGCTTGACCAAATGCATTTCAGAGATTTTCTCATCCAACGGACAACCAATAGTCGTAACGCCTAACGGATCTGTTTTGAAGGTATTGGTTTTCTTGTTACGCATACCTTTAGAGCACGAATCAGTATCGCGTTCGTGGCAATAAATACAATGATTAACTTCTGACAACACCTGACGTTGATTGTATCTTGGATCGGTTAATTTAAAACCATCCCGACGACGACGGTGCTCCAAGTCACCCATCCACGCAGTAAATTGACCACGATCTACCGTGTCATGTTCGACCAAATGTTCAAAATCACGCTTTTCAGGAAATTTAAAACTTAACCAGTCAGCGACTATATCGTTATCTTCTTGAGCGACAAAACTCCAACGTTGCACAACATCCATTAAGCCACTGATAAACTCAGCCTCATCCACGGCATTAATAATAACGCTAAATTCAGATGCCGCGAGTTCATGACTTGCCAATTTTGCACGTAACGCAGAAACTTGTTCGTCCGCGTTTTCGTAATCGCTAGCCTTACCTTTTGCAAGCAACTTGTAATGGCTGGACAATAAACCAATCACTGCTCCAACGCGTGCCACACGATGCTCAGGATCATCATCTTGATTAGCTTCCGGAAAACCGGCCTCAATCAATAAATCAAAACGATTCAGGATAGAAGAAATTGGCCAGTCGCTGGTATTTTGACCTTTAAACACCACACCCAGCTTTTCTACCACTTCATTTTTATAGGTAAAAATCGTGTCAATTTCATCCTTAATTTTGATGCCTTGTGCTTGATGCTGTTCAGACACATTAAAGAGCTTGGCGACAAACTGACCCACATAAGGCCCCATATTCACCAATAGCTCAGAAACTTCTTCTGGCTTTAGACCCTCGCCCTGGTTTTGGCGATAAGCCGCAAATTTATTGTAAAGCTCAACATCATGTTTTTTAATCGACCCATCAAACACATCCAATAAATCTGTTAGACGTGCCGCATCGTATAAATCAGCGTAAATAAAGCCAGGGATTCCAAGAGTAAGAGTGTGTTGTTTCATAATACTTATGATTAAATAGCTTAATGTACAAAAAGATCAATAAAACAGGACCGTTTGAACAGCTAAGGTTACTGAAAGGGAAAATTTGTCGATATTTTAAGGAAATATGACTATATTATCCATACATAATGTTCTTAAGCATCATCTTACGATGAATACCTTTGAACATTTTATTTGATACCTATGTTGTAGTCGATGTTCTTCTTAATCGCAACGGCTAACCCGACATACAAAATAAACCCTCTTTTTCTACCTCCCTTAAGCGCCTTTGTATCTATGGCCATTCGCAGCGCGTTGAATGGCATTTCAAACCTCTGTAAAGTGACTTTAACACGTTGATAGCCCTCGGCATTCCCTTTTCAGCATAGGTCCGCGGCTTTCTGTGTGTCTGCTGACGGTTTTTGTAAAATACAATTTAACTGTACATTACAAATGGTTGTCGTGTTTTACCCATAAAATTTACTGTTTAATAATTGTATTTACCATCTTATAGACTACATTTAACGATAGACTGATTGTTTTTTGTAAACTCGCTAATCCTCTTAGCGGCTTACCTGCAAGCCATTAGGCGCTCTGAAGTCTTTTTGGCAATGCACTCGGATAGCGGGCTTAATCACGCTATCATTTAAGTCGGACACCGGCAGTGCCAGGCAAAGGCTAAATACTCGCAGCGATTTTACAAATACCGGCAACAAGTTCCGTCAAACTAAACCGGAGACACAAACATTATGAGCATGCTGCATTTCTATCCCGCCACGGATGCCGAACAAGTTAACTGGCTGACTCACTATGCTTTAAGGCTTACTATTAATGGGCCGATATGTGGAATCAGTACTCGGGAGATTGCCCGTACTCAGGCAGATCTGCTTTATCACCGTTGGTTTATTCAGTTCGGGTATCCTGCAAGACTGAATGATGCCAAGGCAATCGCTGCCTATAAAAAACAACTCTTAACGGGCCATAGCCAAGACAGCATTATATATCCAGAACCGATCAGCACCCCGAAGCCACCCCCGCAACCTGTGCCGGGTATTTATACACGACTGATGAACCAGGTTAGCCGTATTAAGGCCAGTCCAAATTATACTGAAACTATCGGTAAAGACTTGGGTTTTCTTCCGCTGATGCATAGCGTTGAACATTCTGTTCCGGACTATTGGCTCACAACAGAGATTGGGATGAATGCAAGCCGGGTGCAAATTGATTTTACTAAATACGGTCATGAGGGTATCTGGATCTAATGCCAAAGGGATATAAGCGTTGACTTAACCCGTCTAAATTTTGAAAGCTAAAGTTTTTAGGGAATATAACCAATTTTGGAGCGGCTTTAGCCACGATTTTCGCGGCTAAAGCCGCTCCTACAAAAAGTAATTTATAACTACTTGGAGCCCTACTAACTTAATAAACATTTTTACTCATGCATAAAACAATTTATTTTTTATTACCAAATTTTATCGCTTTAT
>SESD01000640.1_pt1 | contig 21451 bp, 10 predicted proteins | sample 3171411 | NCBI WGS metagenome assembly SESD01 (sample SAMN06051880, study PRJNA518727) | freshwater metagenome | biome: subpolar coniferous forest; feature: holomictic lake; material: water; isolation source: holomictic Lake 442, 16.5 m depth | place: Canada: near Kenora, Ontario | collected...
CAAAGGATCGCCACAGAGAGAACGGAGGATTGTTCGGCTCTGTTCTCTCTGTGCCGGTAGTATTTTGACTTGTAACCTGCTTTACTTGGCTGCGGCGGCGGGGGCAGGCGCGGCCGGGGCGGCTGCCGGGGCAGGTGCTGCGGCTGCCGGGGCCGGGGCGGCGTCCAGACCCGCGGCTGTGACGCTCACGATATGCTTCACATGTACGATCTTGGCGCCGGCCTGATCTGTCGTTTCGGTCCCCTTGGCCACGATGGTGACAGCCTTGTCAACATAGTCGTCCAGGTTGATGGCCGGCACGGCTGCTTCGCCTTTTTTGGCTTTCGGTGCTGTCGGGGTGGGCAGCTTGACCACCTGCCCGGCAGGGTCCGTCAACACATAGGAACTCGTGGTCTTCCCCTTTTTGTCCGTCTTCTGCGCCTTCGAAATTCTGCCGGTCAGGGTTAGTTCCTGCAGGGCGGCCGGTTCCGGAGTCTTGGCAGGTTTTTCCGCAGCCGGAGATCCCCCCGCGTTATGTGCCGCTTTGTCCTTTGCGACTGCCGGGATGGAAACAACAAGCGACAGGGCCATCAACGCGAATGCCATCTTCTTCACTTTGGTCTCTCCTTTTTGCCTGTAGCCAGGCGGGGGTTTAATTGTTCATATAATAACGCGAGCTAAGGCCGAATATTGTATCAGCACAAAAGTATTCTGCAACGGCTGGTTCTCTTCAGGCAGAAAAGACCATGAGCAGTGCACATGCTGGCGTAATCATGGCGGGTTCCGCCCTCGGCCCGGGGGCGGGCCGGGGCTACTGGCTGGCTCATCCAAGGCGAAGGATTGCGCCGACGACCGTGAGTATGATATGACACTGGCGGATTGCAGTAAGGTCAAACACGGCATGACAGATTCCAATAACCATTCCTCGCAGGGCTGGACGAATTTTCACTGCCACACGAACCTGGATCCCTGTTGCGAACCGGCGCTGACGCCGGCCTGGTATGCCGGGCTCCTGGGGGAGGTGGTGCGGCGGGTGGTGATCACAGACCACGGCTTCATGCACTACTTCCTGCCGGCCGGCGATGTGCTCTGGTCCGGCAGGTGGATGGAGGAACCTGCGCTCTTCGATGCGGCCCGGGTGGCCGGGAATGCCAGGCTGCGGGAAGCTATCCAGGGCGTCCGCAACCTAAACAACCCCAACGTGTTTCTGGGTATTGAGACCGACCTGATGCGGGATGGGCGTTTCACGCACGATCCGGCGCTGACCGATGAATTTGACGTCATTCTGTGCGGGCCCCATTTCCTGCCGTGGGTGGAGAAGCTCGATTCCGCGGAGGCGCGCACCAGGGCCTGGCTGGAGTACATGGATGCGCTGCTCGACAAGCCGGAAGTGGATGTGTTGTCGCACCCGTTCCGCTGGCTGGCAAATGCGACGCAGGGGCAGATTGCCGATGACACCATCCGGCGCGTGCTCGGCTGGGTTGAAGCGCGCGGCGTGACACTGGAGCTGAACTCCAACACGAACACGCCCGAAGTGGCGGAGGTGCGCATGCTCCGGATCGCGGCGGACCGCGGCCTCCCCATGGTCGTCGGCACAGACTCCCATGCCTGCGCCCAGGCCACGAATTTCTCCGTGGCGCTGCAGCGGCTGGCCCTGGCCGGCCTGACGCCCCGGGACCTGAACCTGCAGGAAGTGGAGTCCTTTCTGGCGCGGAAGGGCCGCCGGAGCCAACGCAAGCCGGTACGGTTGCAGCAGCGCTGAGAGCCTATTCGAAAACCACGCCTTGCGCTTGCGGCGGGTCCGGCCATTCGACTTCGCTCATGGGCCGCCGGCCCCTCCCACTGCAAAGGTCACATAAAGGTAGGGACGCACCTCCGGGGCGTCCGCAAGGAAAAGGGCGAGGTAGGGTTTTCGGACAGGCTCTAAGCCATGGTCTTTTCCTGAAGCGCCACTTTGGCGGCTTCCACCACGAAGATTCGAAGAACACGAAGATTCACGTAATCGGACGCTGGAAATAATCGAAACCGTCGGATTTGTTGAACTTCGTGCTCTTCGGGTCCTTCGTGGTGAGAATTCCAGACCGCTTCAGGAAAAGACCATGGGCTCTAAGCCCTTCTTGACCCAATCCCCTTGGATCGATACTCTTCTGCGCATGACGACCCTCTCGGAGATTGGTTCCAGCGTTTATGTTTGCGGGCACAAGAACCCGGACTCCGACAGCGTCTGTGCGGCCTGGGCGTATGCGCGCTTGAAGAACCGGCTGGGTTCTAAACATCCGGTCCTTGCCATTCGCTGCGGGCACCTGACCCGGCAGACGGAGGCGGTGTTTCAAATGGCGGGTGTCGAGCCGCCCCCCTTTCTCAAAAACCTGCATCGCTCCCTGGGCGATGTGATGAATCGCGATACCGATGCCGTGGATGCGTCGGCACCCCTCGAAGAGGTGCTTCATACGCTTGATTTGAATCACCGGCACGCGGCCCCTGTGGTTGATTCCGAGGGCGCGTACCGGGGTGTCATTAACCTGAATATCCTCGCGGGCCGTTTCCTGGGCATCGGCAAGGGGCGCACCGAACTTCTCTTCCGGTCCGGCAATGTGGCGCGGGTGTTGCAGACGGATCCGGTGTCCCGGGGGCGCGTCGATGGATGCGCCCTGTCCATGTTGATTGGCGCCTTCCCCTTTGAGGGGTTCAGCGAGCGGTTGGCGAAACTCGTGCCGGCCCATCTGTTGCTGGTGACGGGCGAGCGCGACGATGTGCTGCGCTATGCCATGGCGGCCGGGGTGGCCGCCGTGGTGGTGACCGGGGTTAGTGATCCGGCGCGCCTGTCAACGGTTGCGAAGGGTTATGCCGGATGGCTGTTTGTTTCACCGTATGACACGCTCGAGACCTATCGGCGTCTCCTGCTCAGCACACCGGTGGCTGCGGTCATGAGTTCCGATGCCCGGACCTTGCCGCCCTCGGCCACGCTGCACGAGGCGGCCGAGGTGTTCCACGATCATAACCAGCGGGGCATCCCGGTGCTCGATGACGGGCGCCTCGTCGGGATTGTCACCCGCACCGACCTCATCGAGCCGCCCGCCCGCAAGCTGATTCTCGTGGACCATAATGAGCTGGCCCAGGCCATCGAAGGCGCGGATGAGGCGGATATCCTGGAGGTGATCGATCATCACCGGATGGGCTCGCTGTCCAGCACGCACCCCATGACCGTGTATGCACGTCCCGTCGGCAGCACCTGCACGCTGGTCTACGAGCGCTATCTGGCCCATGACGTTGTGCCGGCGCGCGACGAGGCGCTCGTGCTCCTTTCCGGAATTATTGCCGACACGCTGGCGCTGCGGTCGCCAACGGCCACGGCCGCGGACAAACTGGCACTGGCGGCGCTGGCCGCTGTGGCGGGCCTGGCGGATTGGCGCCCGTATGCGGATGAGCTGTTCGCGCGCAGTGGGAGCCTCAAGACGGAGAGCGCGGCGCAGGTGGTGGCCCGGGACTGCAAGATATACGAGGAGCACGGCCTGCGCATGGCCATCTCGCAGGTTGAGGTGCTCGACATGGACGAGGTGCAGGACGCGCAGGAAGCGCTGCTGGATGCGGTGCGCGGCCTGCGCGCCGAGCGCGGGCTGGACTGGGCCATGCTGCTGGTCACCGATATCATCCACGGTCGTTCGCTGCTGCTCAGCGATGGGCTGAAAAACGCGGCCGGACTCTTCAAGTACACCAGCTTAACGCCCAGCGTGCATGACCTGCCGGGCGTGCTGTCGCGCAAGAAACAGCTCTTGCCCGAGGTGCTGCGTGTGGCGGCGCTTTGCGGCCAGAAAGCTGCGCGCGCCTCAGGTCAGCGGAGTTAAAAAAGGGAGATCGTCATGAGTAAACAGTCGGTTAGCATTCCGGAGCCCCGCACCTGGGCGGCGCAGTGGATCGGGCGGCATCACATGATGTTCCAGTACGCCGATCAGCTGCAGCCCGCGCCGCTCTACCGTAAAGAGTTCACGCTGGACAGCCCGGTCCGACAGGCAACGCTCTTCATCTGCGGCCTGGGGTATTATGTTGCGCGGATCAATGGCCAACGCGTAGGCGACCATGTGCTCGATCCGGGGGTCTCGCAGTATGATCGGCGTGTTCGCTACGTCACCTACGACGTGACGAGCCTGATGCGCCCTGGCGCGAATGCCATCGGCGTGATGCTTGGCACCGGCTGGTACAACGGCCATACGGTTGAGTTCTGGAACCTGGACCGGGCCGTGTGGCGCGATTACCCCAAGCTGACGCTCGAGCTGGAAGTGCAACTCGCTTCCGGCGCCACCTTCCGGCTGCATTCCGATGGCTCGTGGCGGGTGGTGGAGGGGCCGGTGCGGTTTGACGGCTTACGCAATGGCGAGCACTACGACGCCCGCGCCGAGCGTCCGGGTTGGGACGTGCCCGGGTACAATGACAGCGAATGGGAGCAGGCCGTGATCGTGCCCGGCCCGGGCGGGGCGCTCGAGCCGCAGGTGGCGCCGCCGTGCCGCGTCATGCAGACCCTCACGCCCGTGTCGGTGCGCAAGCTGGCGTCCGGCGCGGCCGTCTTTGACATGGGGCAGAATATGTCGGGCTGGGCGCAGCTCCGCGTGAGCGGGCCGGCCGGCACGGAAGTGGTGCTGCGCTATGCCGAGCGCTGCACACCCGAGGGCGATATCGACGTGGCCGGCATGGACCGCTTCGTCAAGAGCGGAGAATTTCAGACCGACCGCTATACGCTCAAAGGCCAGGGCGAAGAGATCTGGGAGCCCGGCTTCACGTATCACGGGTTTCAGTATGTGCGCGTCGAAGGGTTGCCGTGCGAGCCGGCGCTCGACACCATCCGCGGGCGCGTCGTGCATACAGCCTTCGACGAAGCCGGCGGCGTGGAAACCTCCAGCGAAACGCTCAACCGTCTGCAAGCCTGCACGCGCTGGGCCTATATCGGTAACTTCGTGGGGTTCCCCACGGATTGCCCGCACCGGGAGAAGAACGGCTGGACCGGCGATGCGCATCTCGCGGCCGAGACCGGGCTCTGGAATTTCGGGGCCGCCTCCGCGTATGGCGAATGGCTCGACAGCATCGCCGATTGCCAGCGTCCAAACGGCCAGCTGCCCGCCATCGTGCCGTGCTCGGGCTGGGGGTACAACTGGGGCTCCGGCCCTGCATGGGACAGCGTGCTGATTCTGATTCCCTGGTACATCTACCTCTACACGGGCGACCGTTCGCACATCGACCGTCTCTACCCGGCCATGGCGCGCTATGTCGCGTATCTGGGCACGCTGGCCACAGGGCACATCGTGCAGTTTGGTCTGGGCGACTGGTGTTCGGTGGACAAGCGCAATGTGCCCGCGGCCATCACCTCCACGGCCTACTACTATGCCGACACCTGCCTCCTGGCGCGCTGTGCGCGGCTGACCGGCCGCGACCGGGAGGCGGCGGATTACGAAGCCCTGGCGGCACGCATCCGCGCCGCGTTTAACGCCGCGTTTTATCGGGGCAATGGCGTGTATGCAGACGGACAGATGACCGCGCTGGCCTGCGCCGTGTATCAGGGACTGGTCGAGGACGACCAGCGGGCGGCCGTGGTTTCGCGGCTGGCGGAAGCCGTCGAGCGCAATAACTACAAGGTTGAGTTTGGTATCCTCGGCGCCAAGTATGTGCCCCGCGTGCTGGCCGGGAACGGACGCGCGGATGTGGCGCTGCGGCTCTTTACGCAGCCGGAACTTCCCGGCTGGGCCAACTGGCTGAGCCATGGCGCGACCACCCTGCGTGAGAACTGGGACGGCAGCGATTCGCAGAACCACATCATGTTCGGCGACATCAGCGCCTGCCTGTACCAGTACTTTGCCGGGATTGTCCCGGACCCGGAGCATCCGGGATTTCGCCGCGTCACGCTGCGTCCGCAGCCGGTGGCCGGCCTCGACGCGATCTGCGCCTGGCACCGCGCGCCAGCCGGCCTCATCCGCTCCGCCTGGAAACACGCGGGCGACAAGATCGTTTTCGATGTGACCCTGCCGGATGGCATCGCCGGCGCGTTGCACCTGCCGGACGGAAACGTAATCGAACTGGCGGCCGGCCACCGGCAGGTTAGCTGTCACGCGTGTGGCCGGATGAGATAGTATGCGGTTTTTAGAAACTGGAGGAGCAAGCATGAAGCGTAACCCAAGTCAGATCACGAGTCAGGAGCGAGTCGTCATGCGAAGGTGGGTACAGGTGATGATCGCCTGTGCGTTGCTTTCCGCGGTCGGCACAGTGCAGGCAGGCTGGAATGACATGCCCATGACCGTGAAGGTCACGAATACAAAGGCCGCGCCGCGCGATTCGAAAACGGCCCTCGTTTCGTTCGATATCCGGTGGGATTATTCCTGGCGGCAGGAGGGCAACCATGACGCGATCTGGGTCTTTTTCAAGGTGCGCCCGGAAGGCTCCACGGAGTGGCAAACCGTGCGGTTGGTGGCGGAACCGGTTTCGTCAAAAAAGTCAGACGCTGCCAGCAGGGTGCGCAATCCCAAGGGCTATGGCCAGGAGAAAGGGACCCCGCTGGAGTTTCTGGTGCCTGATGAGGATGACGGACCTGTCGGCATGTTTGTGCGCCGGGCCGAATATGGCTATGGCCTGACCTGTGCGAGCAATGTGACGGCCGTATGGAACTTCAAGGCCAACAAGGGGATCAAGAAGGACGTGAAGGTGGAAATTCGCGCCTATGGCGTCGAGATGATCTATATCCCCGAAGGGGCGTTCTACCTGAACACCGGTGGTGTGGAGCCGTTCCGGTTTTATCAGTACACGGACGGATCCCAGCACACCCAGCCGTACCGTGTGACCAGCGAAGGCGCGATCCAGACCGGCCAGCAGGCGGGCAAGCTCTGGGCCCGGCGCGGGGCGCAACCGGACGACAACGGCGTGATCCCGGCCGCCTTCCCCAAAGGGTATGGCGCTTTCTACTGCATGAAGATTCAGATCAAAGGGGGGCAGTACTGCGACTTTCTCAACACATTGACTGCGGAGCAGGTTGCAAAGTACTGCCCGACAGGCAACGTTCCGTTCACCAGTTCGGGAACCAACCCGGTCTCTTTTACCATCTCGGATGAAGGGGCGATTCACTTGTACACGCCAGTCTCCTGGGGTGACGGGATCGCTTATGCCGCCTGGGCCGGGCTGCGCCCGATGTCCGAGCTGGAATACGTCAAGGTCGGGCGCGGGATGATGGAGCCCACCACCGATACCGGTGACACGATCGATCACCCCTCGTGCTGGGGCGTCGAGGACTGGACCGGCTGGCGCACCGCGCCAGAGCGGACCGTGACCGTGGCCAACTCCGAGGGCCGGAAGTTTACGGGGACGCACGGCCAAGGCACGCTGGCCGTGCCGGCAGACTGGCCGCAGGAGGATGCCGTGGGCTCGGGGGTCCGCGGCGGCTATGGCCCGATCAATGGGCACCCTTCAACCCGTACGGAAGCCGCCCGCACACTGCCCGCGCGCATCCAGTATGTTGGCTGGCGCGGCGTGCGCACCGCGCCGAAAGAAGCGGCGGAATAAGGGTGGGCAGGTTTTCTGTGTGTCGACTGCTGTCGGTGGCAGTCGACCGCAAGCGACAGCGATCGAGACAAAGGATAAGTTTATGACTACGAAAGCCACTAGCTACCGGCCTCTGGTCGCCATCGCGGCCACCTGCCTTCTGACCGTTGCGCCTGTTCGCGCGGTCGATGCCGACCCCGCCGCCGCCCGCTTCAAGGGCTCTGGCAAAATCGATCTGGCGCGGATCAGCAATGTGACCATCAAGCCCTCGGGCGAGGCCGGTGTCAGCACCATCACCTTCGATCTGGCCTGGGACTGGTCCTGGCGTGCGGCGTGGGAGGTGGAGGCCGTGCAGACGGGCGGCCAGGATAAGCTGAAGCTGGAGAACTGGGACGCGGCCTGGGTCTTTGTGAAGTACCGCCAGCCGGGCGGAAACTGGCGCCACGCCAGGCTTGCGGCAGACCCGGCGAAGCATATCGTCCCCGCCGGTGCGGCCTTGGAAGTCGGCAAAAGCAATGACGGCAAGAGAGGCGTGGGCGTGTTCATTCACCGTGCCGCTCCAGGCCAGGGACCCAATGAATGGAAAGGTGTGTCGCTTCGCTGGCAGTTGCCTGCAGGCGCGGGCGATGAGGAAGACGGTGGTGCGTCCGAGTTTGCCATGCACGCGACGACGGATAAGCCGGGGGCCGGCGCTGCTTTCGACCCGGCCAAGGCCGAGGTGAACGTGCTGGCGCTGGAGATGGTTTATGTGCCGCCCTGCGCGTTCTGGCTGGGCGACGGCACAACCAATGCCATCGCCGGGCAGTTCGCGGCCGGCCTGGGCAATGCGCCTTTCCGGATCGAGAACGAGCAGGCGATCAAGCTGGGGGGCGATACCGCGGACTTCCTGAACAACCATGACGGTGGTGGAATGGATCCGAGCAACATGGACGATTTCAACAGTGATCAGCCAGCGGTCCTCCCGGCGTCCTTCCCCAAGGGGTACGCGGCGTTCTACTGCATGAAGTACGAGGTGACGATGGCCATGTATACGGAGTACCTGAATATGCAGCCGTATGCGCGCCAGGCCGTGTCTGTCACCGCGAAGCCCGCGATGCCGGCAGGCACGTTGGCGATGGATAACAACAGTCACCATTCTCCCCGTTCGGGCGTCTTGATCCAGACGCCGGGCACGCCTGATACGATGGTCCCGCTGCAGGTTTCTCGCGATACGTTTGTCATGAGCGGAACCGTGACCAAGCCCGGCACGGCCGCGGTTTTTAAAACCACGATGCCGCTCATTCCGTGTCATTTCATGCCCTGCCAGGGCGCACTGGGGTTCGCGGCCTGGGCGGGCTTGCGCCCCATGACCGAACTCGAATATGAAAAGGCCTGCCGCGGACCGGTCAAGCCGGTGGCAAATGAGTTCCCCTGGGGTACCCCGGGTGTTGCGGGGATGGATTTGTCCGGCGGCAAGTATGCCCTGACCAATTTTAACCAGGAGACGGAAAGCATCAACTGGGTGGGCGGAAATGGTCCGGATGGCACGCGCGGCAACGCGTTCTTTGCCGGTAACAATGTCGCGCTTGGCGGGCCGACACGGGTGGGTATCTTCGCCACGCCGGAGAGCGACCGCGTGACGGCCGGCGCGACGTACTGGGGGATCCTGGACATGGCTGGCAGCGTGGCGGAGAAGTCCGTGCCAGTCGGCGAGGCCGCCTCGCGTGCCTTTTCCGGGGCACACGGCGAAGGCGGGGCCGCACTCTGGGGCGGGATCGGACTGGGAGAACGCGGCGGCGGATATCCGTTAACCATGGGCGGACACAGTGCCGCCTGGGGGCGTCTCGATCTCTTCCGCATCTCCAGCCGCGCCAACGCCAGGAATTTCCTGAATAGTCCTGGGGACATCCATGACGGCACGCGGTGCGTGCGGACGGCGCCAAGAGAAAAGTGAAAATTGAAGATTGAAGAGTGAAAATGGGTCGACTGCTGTCGATAGCGGTCGGTTGCAGTCGCTAGCAATCGAAAGAACGGAGACGAGTATGAAGAAGCCAACGACAAGTCGTGTATGGTCCGCAGCCGGCGCCCTGCTGCTGTTTGCCGCCTCGGCCCTCGCAGACGGCCTGAAGATTAGTAACGTCGCCATCGCCCCGCGCGATGCCAGGACCGCAACTGTGACGTTCGACATTGCCTGGACGAACGCCTACCGCTTCGACAGCTTCCATGACGCGACCTGGGTCTTTTTCAAGGTGCGCCCGGATGCCAACTCGCCGTGGCAGCACGCCCGCCTGATGGCCGACAAAGTTGTGAATCCGACCGGCTACAGTTCAGGCGAGGGGACGCCGCTGGAGTTCGTGGTGCCGGGCGGCGACGACCCATCGACTGGGCTCGGGGCAGGTGGTTTTGTCGGCATGTTCGTGCGCCTCGCGCAAGATGGCCGCGGCCCTGTGTCGGCACAGAAGGTCTCCGCGGTGGTTGATCTCTCTACCCTGACACCTGACACCCGAACCCTGAAACCTGAAATCCGTGGCTTTGGCATCGAAATGACCTATGTGGCAGAAGGACCGTTCTATCTCGGGTCGAGCGTACGACGCCTGAACTGCTTTTATGCGTACCAGGAGACCGGGAACAATATCCCGCCGTATCCTGTGACCAGCGCCGGCGCCATTCCAACCGGCCGGCAGAAGGATAAGCTCTGGGCCCTGGGCTTTCTGCCAGAGGATAATGGCCAGATCTCCGCCGCCTTTCCCAACGGGTTTGCCGCGTTCTATTGCATGAAGTTTCCCTACTTTACGCAGGGGTTCTATGCGGACTTCCTGAATGTGCTGACCGTGGAGCAGGTGAAGAAGCGCTGGTATGCCGATGGACAGGGCAAGGAGATCAAACAGGTAGGGGCGGCTGTCCCATCCGGTGGCGGACGCCTCGGAGAGGCGTCCCTACCCACTTATGAGGCCACAGCGCCCGATGCGCGCACGCTTTGGCTCTCATGGGAAGATTACGCCATGGTTGCGGCCTGGGCGGGGTTGCGTCCTCTGACGGAACTGGAGTTTGAAAAGGCGGTTCGCGGGCTGGACGCTCCCGAGGGAACAGACGTCGGGTTGTCCTTTTATGGTCTGCAGGAGGTAAACTCGGGCGACGCCTATGAACGGCAGGTGACGGTGGCCACGGACGAGGGGCGCAAGTTCAAGGGGACGCACGGCTGTGGCATCGCCGAGTTGCCGGCGGACTGGCCTTTCGCCGTGAAGGGCGGGGTGGTCTATCGCGGCAACTATTTGCGATATCGCAAATACTCTGGAGTGGGCCACCTGTGCACAGCCGGGCGGGCCTCCGATTTCAATCCGAAGGCCGACCGGTTTTCCGGAAACTTCGGCAGTCAATCCGATCTCTTCGCCGGCTGTCGCATCGCGCGCACGGCGCCGGCCGGCGATCCGATCGCGACGGCTACCCTCGCGTCGCGGTTTGACGCCTCGGCGGTTCGCCCGCTGGCGCGCCTGGCCGCACCGGTCAAACTGGACAAGCTGCTGGATGGGCTGGGTAAGCCTGTGGCGATCCTCGGCTCGACGGAAACCCTCTTCCCGGTTAATAGCCGGTGCCTCATGAAGTTTCAGGAGCGGGTGCTCTGGAACGGGCCTGCAGATCTGAGCGGCAAGCTCTACCTGGCGTGGGATGGCGAAGCGATCCTGGTCGGGGCCGAGGTCACGGATGATCAGCACCTGAATACGCAGAGCGGCGGCTCACTCTGGAACGGCGACGCGATACAGTTCGGTGTGGTCACGCCCAAGGGCGTGCATTGGAACCTGGCCGTAGCCTTGACCACGAATGGCGTCGCCGTGCATCAGTTCATGGGCGGCAGCGACGCGCTGTTCAAGGCGCTGGATTGCTCTGTGACGCGCGACGACAAGACCCGCATCACCCGCTACGGCGTGCGCCTGCCGCTGGCCGCCCTCGGCCTGACACCGGGCGACACCATTGGCTTCAATGCCATGGTCTGCGATGGCGACGACGCCACAGGGATGCGCTATAACCTCCGGCTGGCCCAGGGCATCTCCTATCCCTTCCGGGCCGACCTGTATCCGCGCTTTGTGCTCGGGAAGTAGCGCGTGGTGGCAGGGTATAGTACAGCGGGACCTGCGGGACCGCTGGTTTAGAGGCCTCTACAGGCGCTTCTCCCAGCGGGTGCGCAGCCCCCGCTGTACTGGACGGAACCGTAAAACAGCAAAAGTTCCAAATCAGGAAAGATTGTGCGCCCGTTTGCCCCCGGCCGTTGCTTTCTGATAAACTCTCCTGATGAACGTTCGTACGTTGGCGATGCAGTTGCTGTGCCTGACGGGTCTGGCTCTGGGGGAGAGCTTGGCCGACGATGGCGTGACGCGCTGGCCGGCCTGGCGCGGGGATGGCTTGGGGATCAGCCGGGCGGAGCGCGTCCCGGAATCCTGGAGTCGCAACAGCCATGTGCTCTGGCGCAGCAGTCTGCCGGGCGAGGGGAGTTCATCACCCATTGTGTGGGACGAGCGGGTTTTCGTCACTGCATCTACCGATGGCGGCTCGAACCGCCTGGTGCTCTGCCTGTCCGCGGCAGACGGTACCGAACGCTGGCGGCGCGCTTTTGCCACACCGAAGGTTCCAGTCACGGAAGCCAAGTCCGGCTATGCGCCGTCCACGCCCGCCACGGACGGCGAACAAGTCTACGTGTTCTTCGACTCGCCGGGGCTCGTCTGCCTCGACGCCGCCTCCGGTGAAGTGCGCTGGCAGTTGTCGCTGGGTCCGTTTCAGACGCCCTACAATATCGCCAGTTCGCCCATTCTCTACAGCAACCTGGTCCTGATGTGCTGCGATCACAACGGCGACTCCTTCCTCCTGGCAGCCGACGCTCGCTCAGGCGAGATTCGTTGGAAAACGCCGCGCAAGCAGGGACAACAGTACGGCACGCCGCTGGTGATCGAGGCCAACGGACAGCCGCAGGTCGTCGTCAACGGCGCGTCTGTACAGGCCTACGATCCGCGCGATGGGCATGAGCTTTGGGCTTGCCGCGGGCTGAATCCGGTTGTGGCGCCGAGTCCGGTCTGGGACGGACAGTGCGTCGGCGCGACCTCCGGCCGCAACGGACCCGCCTTGTGGATCGATCCATCCGGTAAGGGCGACGTCACTGAAACCCACGTGCGGATGCGTGTCGGCACGGGCGGCCCGTATGTACCGTCGCCCCTGGCCCTGCCCGATCTGCTGCTGCCTGGCGACGATGGGCACTTGCGACTGCGCGGCGCGGACGGACGCCTGCGCGCGGAATTGCGCCTGCGAGATCACTTCACGGCGTCCCCCGTCTTTGCTGGCGGGCGCATCTATTGGAGCGCCGAGAGCGGAAAGACCTACGTGGTCCGTGTCACGGCGTCGGCTGGCACAAATGCGGTCCTGACGCTGGCAGGTGTCAACGACCTGGCGGAGAAATGCCTGGCCTCGCCGGCCATCACAACCGAACGCATCTTCCTGCGCACGACTCAGGCACTGTACTGCCTGACGGGAACTGGCGGCGCTGCGCTTCCTGTGGTGCAGGGCGCCGGGGAAAAGGAATCTCTCGACGCCTTGCAGAAGCGCTACGAGGCGCATCCGGCTGTGGCAGGTGACGATGTGGTCGTGCGCCTCGACGTGATCGAGCGGTTGGCTGCATCCGCTGACCCGGCTGCGATTCCGCTCCTTGCCCGCGCTGCGCTGAACGATCCGCAGTGGGATGTGGGCGAGGCTGCGGCCAAGGCGCTGGCAGGCTTGGGCCGTCCGGCCATCCCGGCCTTGATCTCGCTGCTGGCGGCCAAGGAGTGGCAGCCGTATCTCAAGATCATTGCGACCGATACGCTCGGACAACTGGCCGCGGCGGAGGCTGTGACGCCCCTGCTGAAAGGCGCCAACGACCGTAATGTGCTGGTGCGAGCGCCTGCGCTGCAGGCGCTCGGACGCATCGCCGCGACGAATGCGGCAGAGACAGGCAAAATTCTGCCGGTGCTGATCTCCGGTCTGGCTGATCGCGAGGGGGCGGTGCGCGTGGCAGCCATCGAGGCGCTGGGGCGCAACGTGGCAGCCGTGGCTCCCGGCGCAGCGCGCGAGGCCCTGCTGCAAAAACTTGCCGAAGCCACGAAGGATCGGAATCCGCTCGTGGCCCAGGCTGCAGCCGCGGCGCAAAAGGAGTTTGCGTCAGCCGCGAGCGATGTCGGCGTCACGAACGCGCCTACTGCCGATATGCCGCGCAAGACGTCCGCAGCGCGCTGGTTGCGGGCCGGGCCTGTGCGGGTGAAGTTCCAGGACGGCGAACTGCGCTATCTCCAGGCCGGTAACCGCGAGATTGTCCGGCGCATCTATTTTGCCGTGCGCGACGAGCGCTACGATACGGTCATGCCGGAGTTCCGTGAGATTGCCGTGGATGCTGCGGCGGATTCGTTCACCATCCGGCTGGCGGCTACGTGCAGCAATGACGTGGCTGGTTTTTCCTGGACCGGCACAATCACCGGCACAGCGGACGGCAGGATCACCTTCCAGGTCAGCGGTCAGGCCGAGCGCGCCTGCAAACCGCCGCGCATCGGGTTAAACGTGCTTTATGGCGCAGAGGCGCTGGCTGATCAGAGCTACGAGCTGATTGGCGAGGGCGGCGCAATCACAAACGGCAGATTCCCGCGGCTGGTTTCCCCGAAGTCGCTGGCGGAAAGTTTCCGTACGCTGCGCTATCAGACGGTTGATGGCATGCAGGTCAGTGTCGGACTTGCCGACGGCAAGTTCGGCATGGAGGACCAGCGCAATTTTGGCGACAGTTCCTACAAGGCGTATAGCGGCATGGCATTCAAGTACATGAACGTAAAGAAAGGCGAACAGGGTGCACAGAATTTGACGCTCGAGGTCAAGGGCGCGCCAGCTGCAACGTCGGAACCCGTGGCCCATCCGCTGCGTGTGACGCTGGACAAGGCCATGCCCGGGGCGCAACTGCCGAAAATTGCGACGGCCTCCGGCCAGGGGACTGGCTTTCACGAGATCAACGGGAATCAGGCCAAATTGGCGGCTGCCGTCGAATTGAATTGGGGATTCAATGTGGCCATGCATCTGCCGGACGACGACACGCTGCTGGAGAACATCCCGGCGGTTGTGGATCAGGTGCAAGCGGTGCAAGCCTTTGCCCCGCAGGCCAAAATCCGGCTTGCGCCAGTGACCTTCCTTTCGCCGTATCCGCGTCCGGGGCCGGACGCGCGTTGTCGAAGCGCGTTCGGCGCGGCCTGGGTCGTGCGAATGGTGAACTGCCTTGCGCATGCCGGTGTGGCGGAGGCCGCGTTCGATGTGGGCGACGGCACGGCAGCCGGGACAGTGGGAGAACTGTCAAAATTCGCCGGGAGGCCGCTCCTGAGCGCGGCGATCGCAGGGAGCGGGTTGGCGCGCACAATTGATGTGCTGGCGATCGATGTTGATGGCAAGCGACAGATCTGGGTGGCGAATCTGACAGACCAGCGCCAGGCCGTGACCCTGGCCGGCCTGGGCGACGGCGCATCGCTGCAGGTCACGCACGGCACGGAGCCGGCATCCACCCAGACAATCGCCACCAGGGGCGAGATCGCGCTGGACCTCGAAGCGTATGAAGTATGCCGGGTATTTTAAGCGCCGTAGCCGGCGCCCCGGGCGGCAAAACAAATGGGCGCGCTTCAGAGAAAGACCGTGAGAATTGCGGTGACAAGCACTGCGGTGCTCTGGACATTGTCGCCCGCTTCTGCCATCCTCTTGTCCGTGCGAGGGCGGGTGATTATCCGCTATATGGGGAGCGGATTTGCTGACCGGCATAAAAGACAAATTTATCAGCGGCGGCCCAGACGCCATATCCACCCGGAGCCTGACGGCGTTTATTGCCCTGGTATACCCGCTGGTGGGCGCATTTGGCCTGATGCTGGCCATCGGCCCCGGTTACGCCAGCCCGATCTTCCCGGCCGCCGGACTGGCGCTGGCCGTGGCCTTGCTGTTTGGACCCCGGGCGCTGCCAGGGGTCTGGCTCGGATCGTTCGTCATGAACATGGCGGTTGCCCTGATGCACGGCACGTTGAATCCGGCTACCACGACCCTGGCGCTGCTGATAGCTGTCGGCGCGACCGCACAGGCATGGGCAGGATCAAGTCTGGTAAACGGCTGGCAAAAATCCGTCTGGCGCAAGCTGGAGCGTGAGCTGGATGCCTTCATTTTTCTGCTGCTCGGCGGCGTGCTAGCCTGTCTGCTGTCCCCCGCCGTCGGTGTGGCAGGACTGTACGTGACCGGCGTCATAAAACCCGGCGATGCTTTCTTTTCCTACTGGAACTGGTATGTCGGCGATACGCTGGGCGTGCTGATTTTTGCGCCGCTGCTTTTGCTGCTGCTCAGGCGCCCCGCCGAGGATCGCAGCGACCGTCAGCGCTATGCCTTCGTGCCGATGCTGGTGGTCATGGGGCTTCTCTGGCTGGCCTTTTACGGGGCAACCCGGATGATCACGAGGGATAAGGAAGACAGCCTGAAGCACGACTGCGAGATCATTACCAAGCGGATCGCCGACCGGCTGCTGACGCATCGCGAAGTGCTTGCATCACTGCGTAATTTCATCGAAGCTACCCCGAACGTCAGCTTCCGGCAGTTCGAACAGTTCACGAATATCACGCTGCAGGACAACCCGGACATTTTTGCCCTCAGCTTTAACGACCTGGTCGCCCATGACCAGCGACCGCTCTACGAACGGAAGATGAGCGCCCTGTCGCCGCTGGGGAGGTTCCAGATTACCGAGCGCGACAGTCAGAAAATGCTGGTAAGCGCTGCGGAAAGGCCGGAATACGTGGCTGTCCGCTATATCGTGCCACTGGCCGGCAACCAGCCGGCTGTCGGGTTCGACATCCACTCCGAACCGGTTCGCCGCGAAGCCATCAACTGTGCGCGAAACAGCGGATCGATGGCCGTTACTTCGCCGATCCAACTGGTGCAGGAGCAGAAAAAAAGGGTCGGTGTTCTGGAACTCATGCCGGTGGTCGGCGACCGGGAGTCTGGCGACCTGGCGCAGAATGCCCTGAACGTCCGCCGCCTGACGGGATTTGCCGTGTCGGTGGTCAAGATCGACGAGGTGATCGATATCGCCACCCGTGGCCATGTGCCGACGGGACTGCAGTTTCTGATTTCCGACCGCCATGCTCCCAACGGGAGAGAGCTGCTCTACTGCTCAGGTGCATGGGGGGCCGGCAATCGTTCATCCGATCGCACTGAAGGCTGGAAGACCGCGCTGCGCATGGGTGACCGCGAATGGGAGTTTGCCGCATCCGCCAGCGACGTCTACCTGCAGCAGCACCGCCCGCTGCTGGCCTGGGCGACGGGCGGGATTGCGATCGTCATCACAGGGCTGATCCAGTTGCTGATTATCGGCATGAATGGACGGATGAGCGAAGTGCGGCGCACCCATGATGCCGTGAACGCACATCTGGATAATCTGTTCAACTACGCCAACGTGCCGATCATCGTCTGGGACAGCGCCGGCCGGATCACCCGCTTCAGCAAAGCGTTTGAAGGGCTGACCGGCAGGCGCGCCGAAGATGTTGTGAATCAGGACATCGCCGTAATATTCGGCTCCGACGGCAGTGCCGGCCCCCCTGAGCTGCTCCAAAAAATATTTGCCGGCGAGCATTGGGAGTCGGTCGAACTGCCGGTTGTGCATGTCAACGGAACGCTCAGCACGGTTCTCTGGAATGCCTCCTCCATTTACGGCGAAGCTGGAGCGACGACGGTGGCGACCATCGCGCAGGGGCATGACATTACCGCGCGCAAGAAGATGGAGGTTGAGCTGCAGCAGCGCACCTGCGATCTGGGCAATGCGAACGCGCAGCTGGAGCAGGAGATCACGGAGCGGCAGCTTGCCCAGGAGGAGCTTGCAGCCAAACAGGCGCAGCTTGAGGTTCTGAACAACTCCCTGCAGCAGCGCATCGCCGGGGCACTTGTGGAGCTGCGCCAGAAGGATCAGATGATGATCTCCCAGGGCCGGCAGGCGGCCATGGGCGAGATGATCGGCAACATTGCGCACCAGTGGCGGCAGCCGTTGAACGCCCTTGCGCTGGTGTTCGGCAATATCCGGATGGCGTACCAGCACAACGCGCTCACCCTCGAAAATCTCAACGAGAAAGTTGAAAACGGCAACCGCCTGATCCAGAAGATGTCGAGCACCATCAACGATTTTCGCAATTTCTTCCTGCCGGACCGGGAGAAGGTGCGCTTTTCTGCGCGGGTGCAGATTTTGCACGCCACGGGCCTTGTGGAAGCCGGCCTGACAAGCGAGAACATTCGCATTCATCTGGATGCCCCGGTGGATGCCGAGCTGACCGGATTTCCCAATGAATACTCCCAGGTGCTGCTGAATCTGCTGGTTAACGCCAAGGAGGCGATCAAGGATTCCGGGGTGCCGGACGGACATATCCGCATCCGGCTTTTTGAGCGTGACGGCCGGGCTTGCGTATCGGTCAGCGACAACGGCGGCGGCATCCCCGCCGACGTTCTGGAAAAGATATTCGAGCCCTATTTCTCGACGAAGAAGATGGGTACCGGCATTGGGCTGTACATGTCAAAAATGATTATTGAACGCAGCATGAGCGGCGCGATCGAGGCGCATAACAAGGATGGTGGCGCTGAATTTGTTGTTGTGACGCCACGTCAGACGGGGCTTACATGAGCATCAACAGCTGCCCGGACCAGATGGATTTGAAAACCCGCACCGTACTGTATGTTGAGGATGATGCGGAGACCCGGGAGCAGTTCATCGAGCTTCTCACGCGTCCGGTCGGAACGCTGATCACCGCCGCCGACGGCGCGGAAGGTCTTGCCGCGTTCATCAAGCATGCGCCGGATATTGTGATTACCGACATTCTGATGCCCAGAATGGACGGATTGACGATGGCCCGGAAAATCCGCAATCTGGCGCCGACCGTGCCGATCATTGTCATGACAGCCTTTGAGCAGACCGATTATATGTTGCGCGCGATTACGATCGGCATAGACCGGTACGTCGCCAAACCGGTCAACAGTGACCTGCTGTTCGAGAGCCTGCTGGCGTGCGTTCACCGGCTGAGGGCGGAGCAGCAGCTCAAACTCCAGCATCAGCTGGAAATCCGGGAGGAGTGGTCGAAGCATAACGAAACCGTTGCGATATTGTCCGCAGGCATAGCCCACGACTATAACAACCAGCTGCAGGCGATCATCGGCTATGTCACTCTGGCCCGGGCGAAACTTGATCCGGCCAGCGAGAGCAGCCAGTTTCTCCGGCTTGTGGAGCAGTGTTTTGGCGAAGCGGGCAAACTGGGCCAGATGTTGAGGATCCTCGGGGACGATTACAGCGAAAGCATGGAGCACGTGCCGGTAATCCCCTGCATCCGGGGCGCGATCGAGAACGCCCTGGCGGGAACTGCCGTTGTGCTGAGCCTGGACTGCCCGGTCGATCTGCCGCGCTGCAGGCTGGTGAAACATCATATGCAACTGGTGTTTGCCGGCCTGACCCGCAATGCAGTCGAAGCCATGCAAGGGGCCGGGACGCTCCACCTGGTTGCACAGGCGGCAACGGTAACCGGGCAGGATCCAATTGCGCTGGAGCCTGGCGCCTACATCCATCTTGCCGTTACCGACAGCGGCACCGGAATCCCTGCGGAAGTCCTCCCGAAGGTGTTCGACCCTTATTTCAGCACAAAACAGCGCTCCAGCCCGAGAGGAATCGGGTTAAGCCTGGCCCTCTGCCGCACCATCATCATGAAGCACGGCGGCGCCATCAGAGCCGAGTCCGGCCCTGGCAACGGCACGACGTTGCATGTCTGGCTTCCGGTCGCAGAATGACAAACGGCCCGCGCGCAGGGCGAATGCGGTCTGCACCACCACATTGTGGTATATTCCCGTTGCTTCAGCCTCGAAAAAGCATTAGATTCCGCATCTTGCGATTTTGTACGAGGGGCGGGCAGGCGGCGGATTACGGGGTCAACAGCCAAAACAGGAGCAGGTCATGGATATTCAATTGCTGGCATTATGGGTCGCGCCGATCACCAGTTTTATTGCGCTCGCCTACGGAGCCTGGCTCGTTGGCCGCGTGCTGCAGAACGAAGAAGGCAGCGACAAACTCAAGAGCATCGCCAAGGCGGTTCGCGACGGATCCATGGCGTATCTCAATCAACAGTTCCGGGTGGTTTCCATCTTCATTGTGATCCTGGCTGTGATCGTCTTTTTTGCCCTTGGCGCCGGCATCGCCGCGACCTTCGTGATGGGCGCGATCTTCAGCGCGGTCATCGGATACTTCGGGATGTGGGTGGCTGTCCGCGCAAACGTCCGAACGGCCCATGGTGCAACGCAGGGGCTGAATCCCGCGCTGAAGGTTGCCTTTGGGGCCGGAACCGTGAACGGGATGCTGGTCGTCGGCCTCGGACTCCTCGGCGTCTCAATTATTTACATGTGGGCATATTTCACGTTCATCGGGCAGGGGCCTGATATGGTCTCGTCCCAGGCCACAAAAGTGCTGGTCGGTTACGGCTTTGGTGCGGCGCTCCTCGCGCTGTTCATGCGCGTCGGCGGCGGCATTTTCACCAAGGCTGCAGATGTCGGCGCGGATCTGGTCGGCAAGGTCGAAGCCGGGATCCCGGAAGATGATCCGCGCAACCCGGCGGTTATCGCCGACAACGTGGGTGACAACGTCGGCGACTGCGCGGGCATGGCAGCAGACGTCTTTGAATCCTATGCGCTGACCATCGTCGCCGCGATGATTCTCGGCGGACAGGTGTTCGGCCTCAAGGGCGTGGTCTTCCCGCTGCTCGCCCGCTCCGGCGGCATCATGGCCTCCATTCTGGGGACCTTCTTTGTGAAGGCCAGGAACAACAAGGAAGACCCCTTCAAGCCTCTGGTGCGTGGATTCGTCATCTCGGCAGTTGCGTCCATCGTGATCTTCATGGCGCTGGCTGTCTGGCTGCTCGGCGAACCCAAGGCTGGCTTTGCCGCCGTATCCGGAATCCTCTCCATGCTCGTGCTGCTCCTGATCACAAAATACTACACGGGCCCGAACGCCAGGCCGGTCGTGCAGATTGCAACCGCCTCCAAGACTGGAGCAGGCACAACGATCATCTCCGGGCTGGCCATCGGAATGGAATCCACCTTCTTCTCTGTTCTGGCTGTGGCCGCCACCATCTTCGCCGGCTATTCCCTGATGGGATCCTACGGCATCGCGCTGGCCGGCATGGGCATGCTGGCCACGACCGGCATCATCATGTCGCTGGACACGTTCGGCCCGATCTCGGACAACGCCCAGGGCATGGTCCAGATGGCAGGGATCACCGGCGAGGCGGCGGTTATCACCGGAAATCTTGACGCCGTCGGAAACACGACAAAGGCGCTCACCAAGGGTTTTGCCGTAGGATCCGCAGCGGTTGCAGCAAGCTCATTGTTTGCAACCTATTTCGAGGCCACCGGGCTTACCACGATCAATATTGCAAACCCAAAGGTCTTTATCGGCGTTCTCCTGGGCGCTTCCCTGCCCTACATCTTCTCGGCCCGCCTGATCGCATCGGTCGGTCGCGCCGCCTTTGAGGTGGTCGAAGAAGTGCGCCGGCAGTTCCGCGTATACCCCGGCATCATGAAGGGCACACAACTGCCTGACTATGCCGGATCCATCGCGATCGTAACCAAAGCGGCTCAGCGCGAGCTTCTCGTGCCGGCCGCAATTGTCATCCTGATGCCGATGGTGGTGGCCATGCTGGGTGCGGAAACGCTCGGCGGATTCCTCGCTGGCGTTGTTGTGTCGGGCCTCATGCTGGCTTTCTTCATGTGTAACGCGGGTGGCGCATGGGACAACGCCAAGAAGTATGTCGAAGACGGTAACTGCGGCGGCAAAGGCAGCGACGCGCATAAGGCTGCGGTTGTTGGCGATACAGTCGGCGATCCCCTCAAAGACACCGCCGGGCCGGCGCTCAACCCCATGATGAAGATCGTTCAGATCGTG
>SESD01000641.1_pt1 | contig 21445 bp, 12 predicted proteins | sample 3171411 | NCBI WGS metagenome assembly SESD01 (sample SAMN06051880, study PRJNA518727) | freshwater metagenome | biome: subpolar coniferous forest; feature: holomictic lake; material: water; isolation source: holomictic Lake 442, 16.5 m depth | place: Canada: near Kenora, Ontario | collected...
AATAATTGTATATAGCGAAAATTAACGGGTGTTAATGTAATAATCTACTTCGTAAACCTTTTTTAAAGGTGTTAGCAAAATATCCTTAGTGAATACACTAAAGGATCGGGGCAGTAACGCCCCGATCATATTCAGATTAAGATTCTTGTTTTTCTAAATCAACCGATATTGTGTTCTTCGTTGACTCGGAATTCTGAGTAGATTCAGTAATTTCTGTTGGATTTTTGAATTCAGGAATAACTACTTCGTTGCTTTCAGTGATAGATTTATGTTTATGTGATTCGATAGGTACAGATTCAGATTTTTCAACCCATTCAGATTGTTCGCTCACAACAGGGCGAATAGATACAGCACTAGAAGCGTCAGTACTCGTGCTAAAGTCATCAATCAGTGACGGTGAGCTTGTATCCCCATCAGATTCAGGTTTTTTGTAGTTAGGATTGCGTGGACGTCTGCGATTTGGTCCGCGTCTAGCATTATTTCTTTTAGGCTGCTCACTTCCATTTAACTCAATTAATGAATCATCCGTTGCTGTAGAAATAAGCTCAATAACTTCTGTGGTCTCGTTTTTAGCATTCCCGATTATTTCTACAGGTAGGCTTTCGGGATCAATATTTCTTCTCACATTCCTGTTTTGACCGCGAGGAGGGCGGTTAGGGCGAGGCGTCTCTGCATTTTGAACCGGCTTTGGTTTTGGGAGTTGGATTTGCTCAGTAGATTGGTTGCTTTCCTGATTAGGATTTTTACCTCGACCTTGACCTCGGCCACGACTTCGGCCCCTTTCCTGATTTTGTCCTTGGGCAGGTCTGTTGCCGCGATTCCTATTTGGTTGGTTACCTTCAGTTAGATGATGTCTTTCAGTGACCTGTACTGTAGGTACAGCAGAAGTAGATTCAGGGGTAGAGCCAATTAATTTTTGCCAAAAGCGTTGGATAAGACTTGCAGCTTCGTTTTTATTTTGCGTTGGAGCCGGAGAGTCATGAAGGAATTCTTTGACTGCTGCTTTTGTAGCACTTGGTTTTACTTGTTGAGCAAACTCAGGAATGCTGATCTCTTCAGCTTTTATTTGTAAGTAGCTAGGTTTACTGTCGCTAGTTTCTTTTTCTTTGATGCGCTCAATGTCATAAGCTGGAGTTTCCAGATGCTTACTTGGCAGTATAACAATGCCTACTTTTAGCCTGTTTTCTATATGCTCAATTGCACTACGTTTTTCGTTCAATAGAAAAGTCGCGCATTCTATAGGTAAGTGGGCAATTACCTTTTCAGTGCCTTTTTTCATTGCCTCCTCTTCAAGAATGCGTAATACAGAAAGAGCAACTGATTCTACATTACGAATTGTACCTTGGCCTTTGCAACGAGGACATGGAAGTTGAGTGGAGTCTCCTAAAGAAGGCCGCATTCTTTGTCTGGACATTTCTAGCAAGCCAAATCGTGAAATACGACTGGTCTGGATGCGTGCGCGATCGATTTTAAGAGCATCACGTAAATGATTTTCGACTGTCTTTTGATTTTTATTCGACATCATGTCAATGAAGTCGATAACAAATAGACCTCCCAAGTCACGCAATCTCAATTGACGAGCAATTTCATCAGCAGCCTCCAAATTAGTATTCAAAGCTGTTTCTTCGATATCACTGCCTTTAGTCGCTCTGGCGGAATTAATGTCGATTGAGGTTAATGCTTCTGTATGGTCGATTACCAGTGAGCCGCCGGATGGGAGTGAGACTTCCCGCCCATAAGCAACTTCGATTTGTGATTCAATCTGGTAGCGATTAAATAAAGGAACTGCGTCTTGATAAAGTTTTGCCTTGGGTAAAAAATGGGGCATAACTTGTTTCAAGAAGTTTTGTACCAGTTTAAAAGATTCTTCATTATCTATTAATATCTCGTCAATATTGCCACGTAAATGGTCGCGCAAAGCTCTGATGATAACGTTACTTTCTTGAAAGACTAAGAATGGTGCGGAGTTTTCATTTGCTGAGCGCTCAATGGCTTCCCATAATTGCAGCAAATAATTTAGGTCCCATTGCAGTTCCTCTGCATTTTTTCCGCAGCCAGCTGTTCTGACAATTAAACCCATGCTTTCAGGAATCTCTAATGCTTCCATCACTTCACGTAGGTCGCTACGAGTTTCGCCTTCGATTCTACGAGAAATTCCACCCGCTTTAGGGTTATTAGGCATTAATACCAAATAGGTGCCAGCAAGGCTGATATAGGTAGTTAAAGCAGCGCCTTTATTGCCACGTTCTTCCTTTTCAATCTGGACGACTATTTCCTGGCCTTCTTTGATAAGATCTTTAATGGCAGGACGACGACCATCATTTTCAACGCCTACCTGAAGATTACGGTAGAGAGGAGAAATTTCTTTAAAAGGTAAAAAGCCGTGCTTATCAGCACCATAATTGATGAAAGCAGCTTCTAGGCTGGGTTCTACATGAGTTACTATTCCTTTGTAAATGTTTGACTTTTTTTGTTCTTTAGATGGTACTTCTATGTCAAAATCATAAAGTTTTTGACCGTCTACCAAGGCGACTCGCAGTTCTTCAGCCTGCGTAGCGTTGATAAGCATTCTTTTCATTCAATATTCCTTGTTGTTTCCTGTTCCATAGTCAGATTTTACTTAACAGACTTGATTTAATGATCGTGTTTATTTAGAGGCATAGCTATAAGGGCCTGCAAAACTTAGATTTTCGGAATAAATATACCGGGTCTGCATGTTCTATTTGAGGATAACCCATCTTCATCTTTAAGGAAGCAGAATGTGTTGTTTTCACGAACAGAGTTCTAAGTAAATAAAGTTTATATTCAGTCTTGGTTGTAAATTCTGTCTTAAACAGGAGTTATTAATCGTTCGTCTAGGGTCGAACAATGAACCCAAAAATCTTACAATATTGACTTGGCGTGGTAATCCACCGCTATTTTAATCAATATTGATAGTGCTCTAAGGCAGTTTCGTAGCTGAAACCGCTGAGCAAAAGTATGTTTTTAATAATAAAAACTGTCTTAATATAGCAATCTTATCGCTATACATCAATTTAAAGAATCAATCGAAGCAAGATACTGGTATTATTTGTGAAATGAATAGTGATGAAAAAAACCTAACCCCTAAAGTTCAACTGGTCGAAATTTCCGAAGAAAACTCGGACCAACGTTTGGATAATTTTCTAATTTCCCAATTAAAAGGTGTCCCTAAGAGTCGTATTTACCGCATTGTGCGTAAAGGTGAAGTAAGAGTTAATAAAGGACGCGTCGACGTTAAATATCGTCTTGTTGCTGGTGATATAGTTAGAATACCTCCGGTCAGGATTGCAGAGCGTAGCGAAGTTTCATATGTTCCTCAGGGATTACAAGCAGCTTTGCATCACGGTGTTTTATTTGAAGATGATGGTTTTCTGATTATAAACAAACCAGCCGGCTTTGCGGTGCATGGTGGTAGTGGCGTAAGTTCTGGAATTATTGAAGGTTTACGTCTATTAAGGCCCGAAGCACATTTTTTAGAATTGGTTCACAGGCTTGATAAAGACACGTCAGGCTGTCTGATAATCGCAAAAAAACGCAGTACCCTAAAGCTTTTACATGAGCTTTTTCGTGAAAATAACATTCATAAAACTTATCTTGCTCTTTTGGCCGGGCAATGGGCCAGGAAGAAATTGATAGTTACCGCACCTTTATTGAAAAATATCAACAAAGGTGGTGAGAGGATAGTTGTTATTAGTTCGGCGGGTAAGGAAGCAGAGACCCTTTTTCGGCGCGTAAAATTATTTAGCGATTCGACGTTGGTTGAGGCTTCACCAAAAACGGGGCGAACTCATCAAATTCGCGTTCATGCTGCCAGTCTTGGTCATCCGATCATTGGCGATGATCGTTACGGCAGGGATGATATTAACCATAAATTTAAAGGTCGTGGTTATAAGCGTATGTTCCTGCATGCAGAAAAATTAAAATTTCAACATCCCGTTACTGGGGATCCACTGACAATTTTGGCTCCTTTGCCACAGCAACTGGAGGACTTGTTAAAACATGAAGAACAGGTTTGATTTAATTGTTTTTGACTGGGATGGTACTTTGATCGATTCAATAGATTGGATCGTAAATTGCCTGCAATCAGCGGCCAGACATTGTGGTTGCAACATTCCTGAAGATCAGGCTGCAAAAGACGTTATCGGCTTAAGTATTGCAAACGCCTTCAGCAATTTGTTTCCTGGCGTCGACCAAGAGATGGTAATGAAATTAGCGGCTAGTTATCAGCAAACTTATTTATCTTGGGAAATTAGTCGAAACGATTTATTCCCCGGTGTTTACGATATGTTGGTGGAGTTAAAAAATTCAGGTTATCAATTGGCGGTCGCTACCGGTAAAACAAGGACGGGGTTGCAACAAGCGTTGCGAGCTACAGCAACCGAGGACCTGTTTAACATTACCCGTTGTTCCGATGAAACTGCTTCAAAGCCTGATCCACTTATGTTGCATGAGATAGTTCAATATACAAATGTTGGGTATGAGAGGACATTGATGTTGGGCGATTCCAGTTATGACTTGCAAATGGCAATGAATGCCCAAATATCATCCGTCGCTGTGTTGTGTGGAGCTCATCCTAAAGCAATCTTACAACAATACCATCCGTTGATGTGCGTACAGCAGCCAGCGGAATTACTGAATATTATTAGAGGTTAGAGCGTCATGGATAATCAAAATAAACAAGAAGTTACAAACACATTGGGCTGGGAGCGAGAAGTTATCGAAAAATTGGCTTTAGCTGCAATTAACGAGCAAACAAGGGCCAGACGATGGGGTGTTTTTTTTAAGAGTTTGATGTTTGTGTATTTAGTTGCTGTATTTGGTGTGGCGATCTACCCAAAGTTAAGCCATAACATAGGAAGTGATAGTAAGGATCATACCGCAGTTGTTGATGTAGTCGGTATGATTGCCGAGGATAAGGAGGCGAATGCTGACAGCATTATTGAAAGCTTAAGAAATGCAGTCAAAGATGAACATACTAAAGGCATTATTTTACATGCCAATTCACCGGGTGGCAGTCCGGTTCAATCCTCTTATGTGTATGAAGAGATCAGAAAAATAAAAAAAGAGCATCCCGACTTGCCGATCTATGCCGTTGTTAGCGATATGTGCGCTTCAGGTTGCTATTTTATTGTCTCTGCCAGTGACAAAATATTTGTTAATCCGTCCAGTTTAGTAGGTTCCATAGGTGTACTCATGGACGGCTTTGGTTTTGTAGATGTGATGCAAAAGCTAGGCGTTGAACGCCGATTGCTGACTGCGGGCACACATAAAGCAATGTTGGATCCGTTTTCGCCGCCTAAAGCTGATGAAACACAATATATGAAAGGTCTGCTAGATCAAGTGCACCAGCAGTTTATATCAGCGGTTAAAGCAGGCCGAGGTGATAGGCTAAAAGAAAGTCCTGATATGTTTTCGGGTCTGGTTTGGACAGGTGAAGAAGGTCTAAAACTGGGTATTGTTGACGGAATTAGCAATCAGGACACGGTAGCTAAAGATCTCATAGGCGCTGAGACACTGGTTGACTTTAGTCAGCAAGAGCATCTAATTGATAAAATTGCAGGTAAGCTTGGCGCTTCATTCGGGCATGAAATTAGTAGCCTGGTTCAAGGCTGGCACTTAAATTAAAGCCAAAGAACTTAATTTATTTTTATGATACCTCTTTTACGGATAAGCTGTAGGGCGCAGATTGTGTACTTTTGTTTTGTAAAATATTGCATTGCGCATAAAAATTATGTTTAAAGTTGTCCTTCTTGCCTTATTATTTTTCAGTAACTTTTTTGCCCAAGCTTACGTTCTTGCAAGTGTTAGTCTGGATGAGGCGACTAAACAAATAATTGAAGGAACATACAATAAAGTGCTTGAGGCACATACGGAAACAGTCGGCGGTAAAACAATTTATATTATTAAGGTTTTGACTCCTGATGGACGTATTCATTATTATAAAATTGATGCCGAAACCGGCCAATTAGTCAGTTAACTTTAGGTAAGTCAATAAATGCGCATTTTAATTGTAGAAGATGAGATAAAGCTTTGCGAACAGATCCACGATTTCTTCGCGGACAAGGGTTTTGCCGTTGATACTGCACATAATGGTCTCGATGGTTATTACATGGGCAAGGAATATCCTCTTGATGCGGCTGTTATAGATATTGGCTTACCCGATTTTTCCGGGATCGAATTGATTAAGCGATTGCGTAAAGACAAGGTAAGAGTTCCTATTTTGATTCTAACAGCTCGTAGTCGGTGGCAGGAAAAAGTAGAGGGACTGGAAGCGGGTGCTGATGATTATCTCGTAAAGCCTTTTCATTATGAAGAGTTGTTGGCAAGAGTTAATGCCTTGATCAGGCGTTCAGCCGGTCAGCCTCATCCGGTTTTAGTTCATGATAACATCGAGCTGGATACCGTGGCGCAAGAAGTTAAAGTCTCCGGTATTGCTCTTGAGTTAACTGCTTACGAATATAAGGTGCTGGAATATTTGATGTTTCGTAAAGGTGAAGTGGTTTCAAAATCCGTTTTGACTGCTCATATTTACGATGAAGATTTCGAGCGCGACAGTAATGTGCTTGAGGTTTTTATAGGCCGATTAAGAAAAAAACTCGATCCTGACGGAACGCGTAAACCGATTGAAACTTTACGTGGTCGAGGTTATCTGATCTCTGGTCAGCCTGATTGATATTTACCACGAAGCCTTAAAGTACAAGAGTTGGTTTTTTTTCGTGGATGTTTTTTCACTGTCTTTTAAATCTTCCCCATTGTGACTAAAAGACTTTCACGTTAATGCAGTGCCTCTAAATGCAAATTAAATCTTTAAGTTACCGATTGTTTTTTTCTGCAGGTTTAGTGCTTGCAGCATTTTTTGCGCTGGTTTCTGTGGTGCTGGAGCAAGGTTTTAGAGAAAGTGCCGAGCAAGCCTTACAGGAAAAACTCCAGGTTTATGTCTATTCTCTTTTATCAGTTGCCGAGCTAAAAAGCTCTGGCGAGTTAAGTATGCCGACCAGTTTGCCTGAGCCACAATTCGCAACACCTGGTTCAGGTCTTTATGGTTTTATACACAGGGCAAAACAAAATCTGCTTTGGCGATCTCCATCGGCTATTGGTCTTCAGGTCACTTTGCCACCAGACCTACCACCCGGGAATTTCGCGTTTTTATTAACCGAACATGATCGTTACGCTCTGCATTACGCAGTTATTTGGAAAAATATGGCGGGTGTTGAGCATGAGTATATTTTTACCGTAACTGAAGATGCCCAGTTTGTTAGAAATCAGGTTGAACGCTTTAGAAAAACGCTGAGAGGATGGTTGTTGGCCTTGGGTTTGGTGTTGATATTGATTCAGCTAATTTTATTACGCTGGAGTTTAAAACCATTGAGGCTCATCGTAACAGATCTTGAGGCTATTGAGCAGGGTAAAAAAACACATTTAGACGGGAATTATGCGACAGAGCTAAAAGGTTTGGCTGGAAATCTAAATGCCTTTATCAACAGTGAACGTGCCCATCTTGAACGTTATCGCAATGCCTTGGCTGACCTTGCGCATAGTCTGAAAACGCCACTGTCGATATTGCGTGGTTACGCCGAGTCTTTCAGTGCTAATAGCGACTCAGTAAAAGAGCAGATTTATCGTATGGACGAAATTGTCGAGTATCAATTACAAAGAGCTGCGGCAAAGGGCCAGCATAAAACGACAGGAACGGTAGATTTGTCTCTGGTTATAAACAAAATAAAGGCGTCGCTTGATAAGGTTTATATCAATAAAAACATAACGTTCGATTTAAATATGCCGGAACAAAATTTGATTTATTATGAAGAAGGCGATTTATACGAAATCGCCGGCAATCTGATGGATAATGCTTGTAAGTGGTGCCAGAGAACCGTAAAAGTTAGTGTTACCTTGAATGAGAACAAAGGTCGTCGTGAGTTTGCGGTTTTGTTACAGGTAGAAGATGATGGCACAGGTATCCCACCCGATAAACTTGCTGAAATACTAAAAAGAGGTGTGCGTGCCGACGAAAATATTCATGGGCATGGTATTGGAATGGCTGTCGTTTATGAATTGGTTAGTTTGATGGGCGGCATTTTGGAAGGAAAAAAAAGTGAAACTCTGGGAGGCATGAAATGGAATGTTTATTTGCCGTAAGAATGTTTCACAAAATCCCGAAGTTCGATTTTTTTAAGTTGGCCTGATAGTTTCAGTAATTTCAAACTACCTGTCTTGGCAAACTATTAATCGTCCCATAAGTTTTGCATGCTTTATTTTTACTGATACTAAAGAAACTAAGGCTGGTTGAGACGGGAACTTATGGGGCGATTAATACTATCTTGTGTATGCTGGTTATTGTCGTATACGGATTATTTTTTGATGTCGGTGTTTCCTAATATCTGTATTCATCGGGCAATTGATTAAAATATTTTTTTAGAGAAAAATATGACCAAAAAACCATGACAGAAGTTGGCTGTGCATTGCTTAAATGTGATGTTTGATAAGATAGCAAATGAATAATACTTAGTGCAAAAGGTCTAACCGCCTAAGATTTTCCGGTTTTGGGAAATCCGGAAGCACATTAATAACTTCACCGAATTTCCAATTCTAGGCATATCCCCATGACCGAAGCTAGCCATCTGACGGCGCTTGAAAGCGGTATTGCCGTAATCCATTCCAATCAGCTCGAAGCCTTGCGTGATGTCGTGGAATATTGGTTGAAACAACATCCCTTGTCGCCTCTGGAAAACGATGTATTTCTGGTGCAAAGTAATGGCATGGGGCAATGGTTAAAGCAAAGTCTGGCGCAAAATAATTCTCTCGGGATTGCGGCAGCGATTGAAATGAAATTGCCCTCCTTGTTTATCTGGAGTATTTATCGTGCAGTCATAGGGCAGCAAATTCCCAAAGAACAACTTCTGGCAAAAGCTCCACTCACCTGGCGATTATACCGTTTATTGCCTGTATTAATCGCCCAACCCGAATTTGATAACCTGACGATTTTTTTAGCAGACGATAACAACAGCCGCAAACGCTATCAACTTGCTGAACAACTGGCTGATCTATTTGACCAATATCAGGTTTATCGTTCGGATTGGCTTACCGATTGGGCAAATGGTGAGTATGGTTTGCGTAATGCCCTTGGGGAATTGCTTGATTTGCCTGTACAGCATCGTTGGCAAGCCGGCTTGTGGCGAGCAGTGCTCGATGATTTGGGCCCCGATCATACTTTATCTGCGAGTCGAGCTTCGGTACATTCACAGTTTATGGTTAATATTGATAAACTGGAGCAGCCTCCAGCAGCTATACCGCGCCGGATAATGGTTTTTGGTTTATCTTCCTTACCACAGCAATCGCTCGAAGTGCTGGCTAAATTAGGTAAGTTTTGCCAAATCGTATTGTTTATTCATAATCCCTGCCAGCATTACTGGGCCGATATTATTGAAGATAAAGAACTGTTAAAAGCGGAACGGCATCGCCAATTGTATAAAACAGGCATGTCTGCCTCGTTGTCTGATGATGAACTCCACCTTCATGCGCAACCCTTACTTGCTGCCTGGGGCAAACAGGGGCGTGATTATATTCGTTTGCTTGATCAGTTTGATGAAACCCAAGCCTATGCAAACTGGCATTGGCCGGACAATAAAATTGATTTGTTCAAGGATTACGGAGAGCCTCAAGAACGCAGTCTGTTGCAACACTTACAACAATCAATACTGGATTTAGAGCCTATACCCGCTGACCCTGTCGAACTCCCTGGGACGGATTTGTCTTTGGTGTTTCACATTGCCCATAGTCCGCAAAGGGAGGTGGAAATATTACACGATCAGTTGTTAGACCGTTTTAATATTGCCGTCCAAAACGGCACGACGTTAAAACCGCGCGATGTGATTGTCATGGTGCCGGACATTAATAAATACGCTCCGCATATCCGCGCTGTTTTTGGGAGTGTGCAACCTGATGATCCTCGTTATATACCTTACAGTTTGGCCGATCAGCAACAGCGAGGCCAAAATCCCTTGTTGGTGGCGGTTGAGGTATTGCTTAATCTGCCTGAGTCACGCTTTACCGTTAGTGAATTTCTAGGTTTGCTGGAAGTGCCGGCTTTAAGGAAGCGCTTTGCAATTGAAGAAGCCTCCATTCCCACCTTGCATCGGTGGGTTGAAGAAGCGGGTGTTCGGTGGGGCTTGAATGCCGGGCAACGCACTCAGTCTGTCGCTATGCCCAAAGATATGGATGCCAATACCTGGCAATTTGGGTTACGGCGGATGTTGCTCGGTTATGCGGTCGGAGCCGGTGCCGCTTTCAATACTATCGAACCCTATCCCGAAATCGGTGGCCTGGAGGCGCAATGGCTAGGCGGTTTGTCATTTTTAATGGAAACACTGGAAAACTACGCGACTTTATTGCGGCAAGTTCAAAACCCGGATGACTGGCAACATGTGCTATTGAAATTACTGGAAGATTTTTTCCTTATCAGTGACGAGCGTGACAGGAAAATGCAGGAAACACTGACTCATGCCTTGACAGATTGGGGGCAATGTTGCGAACAAGCCGGATTGACTGCAACTGAAACTTTACCTTTGTCTGTGGTTAGGGAAGCTTGGCTATCTGCTGTAGATGAACCTGGTCTGCACCAACGCTTTCTCAGTGGCCGAGTCAATTTCTGCACTTTGATGCCGATGCGTGCGATTCCCTTTCAGTTGATTTGTTTGCTGGGCATGAATGATGGTGATTATCCGCGCAGTCAGCAACCACAAAGCTTTGATTTGATGAGTCAGCGTGGACACTATCGTCCTGGCGATCGCTCGCGTAGACAGGACGATCAATATCTGTTTCTGGAAGCCTTGCTTTCTGCACGGCAACAACTTTATATTAGTTGGGTAGGCCGTAATATTCGTGATAACAGTGAGCGTCCACCTTCAGTATTGATCAGTCAATTACGCGATACGCTGAGTCAGGGCTGGCAACTACCCGATAACTCTCCGGAGTTGCTTAAAGCGATAACCGTCGAACATCCGTTGCAACCTTTCAGCGCAGAGTATTTGTTGAAACAGCGTGATCCGCGTTTATTCACTTATGCACGGGAATGGTTTGAGGAATCCGTTTTAAGCCGCTCATTAGGAGTTAATAAACTGGCCAATGATGAAAATAACCTGCTAACGCTCAGTTCTTTAGCTCGTTTCCTGAAAGCGCCGGTTAAAAGTTTTTGCAATCACACTCTCAAGTTTGGTTTCGATACAGATACCGTCACCAGTGAAGACAATGAACCATTTGGATTTAATCCACTTGAAAGTTATGAGCTGCGCAACGATTTGCTGAAAGTTTTGCATAGCGAAAAACCTGTCGACACCGGAACATTTTTTGAGCAGCAATGCTCGGTCATGGCTCGAAAAGGCAATCTGCCATTGGGAGGCTTTGCCCATACGGCCTTTTCTGACCTTGCCGTTCCGGTCAATCAGGTCTGGGAGCATTATCAGGCATTACTGGCTTTATGGCCAAGTGAAATGGACTCTCGTGTTGTTGACTTGAGTTTTGCGTTCCCCGATAACAGCACTGTTCAGTTAACCGGCGAGCTGAGTAATTTACGGCAAAGCAGTGATTGTCAGCACTGCGTTATGATTCATTTAACCGCACAAGCGCTGACTAATGAGAAAAAAATAAAATATTACAACTTGTTGACTTACTGGGTACAGCATCTGGCGGGTTGCGCGATCGGTATGAATCTGCAAACAAGGGTGGTAGGTTTGGATACGGTGATTGAGATTGATGCCATAGCCCAATCCGAAGCTAAAGCCCAGCTCACAATGCTTGTAGAAGCCTGGAAACTGGGCATGCAATCTCCGTTGCCAGTGGCTTGCAGAACAGCCTTTGTTTGGTTAAGCGCCTCACCGGATAAGGCGCTGGCTGCAGCTCAAACAAAATACGAGGGCGATGACTGGAGCAGGGGTGAGGTGGATCAAGATGTTTACCTGGCCCGGTTTTTTCCGAGCTTTACCAGTTTATTTCTCGATTCTGAAACAGAGGGTTTTGTGGAATGGGCCAACACACTTTACCTGTCAGCATTTACACAGATCAAGCTTTCGGGAGCACAAGCATGAGCGTCGCCCAGCCACTGGATACGCTAACTTTTTCATTATCCGGCACCCGCTTGATTGAAGCCAGCGCGGGAACAGGTAAGACCTATACCATCGCGGCCTTATATGTCCGTCTGATTCTTGGGCATGTTGCCGATAATGAGTTGCCAAGACGAGAGTTATTACCCCCTGACATTTTGGTTGTTACCTTTACTGAGGCATCCACCAAAGAATTACGCGACCGTATCCGTGCCCGTCTTACCCAGACAGCGCGCTTTTTTCGTCAACAAGCGGTGGATAGCGATCCTTTTCTGGAACAACTGCGGGCTTATTATACTGACTCAAATCAATGGGGCGCTTGTGCCCGTCGTCTGGAACTGGCCGCTAACTGGATGGATGAATCCGCTGTGTACACGATACACAGTTGGTGTAATCGCATGTTGCAACAACATGCGTTTGATAGCGGGAGTCTGTTCCGGCAGGAGGTAAATACTAACGATGCCGAGCTTTTGAACGAAGTGGTTCGCGATTATTGGCGGACATTTTTTTATCCTTTACCTGAATTCTCGTGTCCGGCTGTCTTTAAACTGGCAAAGTCACCTGAAGACTTGACTCAATTACTTAAGCCCTTATTGTCTGAAACCGAAGCATGGGGGCTTGACTGTGAAGATGCAGACCTAGTAGCGGTTTTTAAAATATGGGGGGACTGGGAACAACATCGGCGCAGCCTTGAAACGAAAGCCCGCAGTCTTTGGTTAAACAACCAGAAGACTATCGAGACGGTGTTGAATAATGCCTCTGCCAATCTCTGGTTAAATGGCAACCAATACCGGGTGGCGACATTTAACAGCAAATTGGCGGAACTGGCTTTATGGGCGAAAATTGGCATTAATCCCGATATTGATACGCTGGTAAAATTCGGCTCACAAAAATTACAGTCGGGATTAGTCAAAGCACATCAAGACAAAGCTGTTGAATTAAGTCATGAGGCTTTTCAAGCCCTTGATGATTTCATCAGTCATACCCAACAAGAATTGGGTATCAGCGAAATACTTATCAAGCATGCTATTCATTGGGTAAGAAATCGCTATGACATAGAAAAACAACGTCTGGCGCAAATGACCTTCGATGACATGTTGACACGTCTGGATAAGGCTCTGCTGGGTGCCAATGGTGAACAACTGGCAAGCGTAATTCGTCAGCAATACCCTGTTGCGCTGATAGATGAGTTTCAGGACACTGACCCCGTGCAATACCGGATTTTCGAGCGGTTGTATGCTAGCCCTTCAACTAACGACTTAGGTTGTTTTATGATCGGCGATCCCAAGCAGGCGATCTATTCGTTTAGGGGCGCCGATATCTATACTTATCTTAAAGCCCATAAAGTTACAATCGGTAGGCATTACACGCTAGCTACCAATTATCGCTCCACCATTGCGCTGGTAAGTGCAGTCAATCAGGTTTTTTCTCAGGCTGATCATCAAGGCGAAGGGGTATTCCGCTTTAAAAATGGAGCCGATGATCCGTTGCCGTTCATTCAGGTTAACGCGCAGGGTCGAAAAGAGGAGTGGGTGGTCAATGGACAATCCGCAGCTGCTTTAACACTATGGCATAACGAGTTACCCGAGCCAATCGGTTTGCCAGCATATCGTAATGAGATGGCAGAAGTAACCGCCAGCGAGATTGTGCGTTTGCTGAATTTGGCAAATGAGGGGGCTGCCGGCTTTAAATTGGCTGATACTTTTCGTGCCTTGCAACCCGAAGATATTGCAATTCTTGTACGAACCGGCAAAGAAGCTAAAATCATGCGCAATGCTTTGGCAAGCAGAGAATTGCGCAGCGTTTATCTGTCCGAGCGTGATTCCATTTATGAAACCGCCACAGCAGGCGACTTGTTAATCTGGCTTAAAGCCATGGCCGATCCACGAAACGAACGAAAGGTGCGTGCTGCACTGAGTACAGCCACTCTGGGTTGGACTTATCAGGCATTACATCATCTCACCCAGGATGAACCCGGTTGGGAGCAACAACTTGAACGTTTTATCAGTTACCAGCAGCGGTGGCAGCAAGATGGCATCTTGCCCACCTTGCGGCAACTGATCAATGATTTCGGGCTGCATAGACAACTGAAACTCGATCATGACGGTGAACGATGTTTAACCAATCTTCTGCATCTGGCGGAACTACTTCAGCAAGCCAGCAGTCAACTAGAAGGCGAGCAAGCCTTGATTCGGCATTTGGCGGAGGCCATTGCTGATCAAAACAATCAGGTCAGCGATGAAAATGTTATCCGTCTGGAAAGTGACGCGAATCTGATCAAGATTATCACTATCCATAAATCAAAAGGACTGGAATATCCATTGGTGTTTTTGCCTTTTATCTGTAGTTTCAGGGAAGTCAGTGGTCGTAATGCCTACTATAAATATCATGATGAGAATCAGCATTTAGTCATTGATTTGAGTAAAGATGAGGCTATCAAAGTCTTGAGCGACAGGGAGCGACACCAAGAAGATTTGCGCTTGCTTTATGTCGCGATGACCCGCGCGCAACATGCTTGTTGGTTGGGTATTGCACCGGTAAAAATGGGTAGTGCAAGAGAATCGCAACTGGATAAGTCCGCAATGGGCTATGTTTTGGGTTGGCAAGCAAAAACACCAGCCAGTGAATTAATCAGCCATCTGACTCGGCTTAAAGGTGATTGCATAGCAATTACGCTAGCAGCATTTCCCATGTCGACTCTGGATAATTATTATCCTACTCAACAACAGGAAATGTTGGATTTAGCCAGAGTGTCAACCGCCAGGATTGCTGATAACTGGTGGATAGCCAGTTACAGCGCCTTGCAAACTGAAGTTAAAGGTGTAATTCAGGGCGATGAATTGCCCGTACCTGAAACATCTCGGGATGACAAACAGAGCGATGAAGCCGATATCAATGTTAGATCATTAACAAAAACGTTATCCGGCATTCATAGCTTGCCAAGAGGCGCAGGTCCAGGGGTGTTAATTCATGAACTATTGGAGCAGTGCGCCTATCAAGGTTTTAAAGTAATGCGGGAATCGTCGGAGCTACGCCAGCAATTGATCAATAAGATTTTTATTAACGATACATGGAATAACAAGCGAGAAATTATTGCCGGGGCACTGCTGCAATGGCTATCAATGCCCTTGCTTGAAGGTAAGTCTGCTTGTTTGGCGGACCTGGGTCCTAATCAATTTCAAGTTGAACTCGAGTTTCTTATCGGAAGCAATGAGGTCAATGTAAAAATACTGGATCGTTTGGTTACCAACCATACCTTTGCCGCGAGACCTCGTCCTTGCTTGTTGCCTGGTCAGTTGAATGGTCTATTGAAAGGCTTTATCGATCTTGTTTTTGTCCACAACCAGCAATACTATGTCGCCGATTATAAATTTAATGGCCTGGGTAATAATGATGCTGACTACACAGAAGATGTCATGGAAGCTGCAATGTTAACAAAACGCTATGATCTGCAATGTACCCTGTACCTGTTAGCCTTGCATCGTTTGCTGAAAGTAAGGCTTGGTCTTAGTTACGATTATGATAGCCATGTCGGCGGCGGTCTTTACCTGTTTTTACGAGGTGCGCATGGTTCGACCGGTGGTCGAATAATAATTAAACCGCCTAAAGTTTTGATTGAAAGTATGGATAGCCTGTTTTCAGGATCTGCTCTCCAGGGAGAAAGTGCATGACAGATCCATCATCAGTTCTTGAAAGCATTAAATCATGGGTTGGTCGTGGTTGGTTGAGTCCATTGGACAGGGCTTTTGTCTTGTTTTTACTTGACCAGAATTCTACTGCTAGTGAGCTGGTGCTCTGGGCTGGAGCGTTGGTCAGCCATCAATTAAGTAGCGGTGAAGTGTATCTGGATTTGGAAAAACTTTGTAAACAACCAAAACTGTCGCTGGTTATCGCCAGTGACGATGAGTTACAGTCGGAAGCCGACGACTGTTTATGCTTCTTTAAGTCCTATAACCTCGAACAATGGCAAATTGCTCTAGGGGAATCATTGTTAGTCGGATCAGGAAATGGCAGTACTCCATTGGTTCTGAATGGCAACCGATTATATTTAAGGCGATTTTGGCAATATCAGCAAACTCTGAATGTAGCCATTCAGGAACGCTTGTTACCTGTCAGGGATGCTCTTCCTGCAACGTTACAACAGCAATTACAGTCTTTGTTTCCAGATAGCGTAGAAAATCCCGATTGGCAGAAGATAGCCTGCGTATTGGCACTTCGTGCCCGTTTTGCGATTATCACCGGCGGCCCAGGCACCGGTAAAACGACTACTTTGACCAAGCTGCTGGCCTTGTTGATTCAGTTGGCTAAGATCGAATCGAATAACACGCGTAAGCCGACTATTTTACTGGCTGCACCGACTGGCAAAGCAGCTGCGCGAGTCAGTGAGTCGATTGGTAAGGCCTTGGGGAAACTTGATATTGCAGACGAGATTAAACAACACATCCCGAAAAAAGCCAACACTCTGCATCGTTTATTGGGCAGTCGCCATGATTCCCGAAGCTATATTCATCAAAGGAATAATCCGTTGGTGGCTGATATTGTGATTGTCGATGAAGCGTCGATGATTGATTTGGAGATGATGTCAGCGTTATTAGATGCGCTATCCGAATCCGCCCAACTAATACTGTTGGGTGACAAAGATCAATTGGCGTCAGTCGAAGCCGGTTCGGTAATGGGTGACTTATGTCATGGTGCTGAAAACGCCGCTTATGATGAGCTAACGAGGGATTGGCTTAAACAATTTGCTGGAGCGATACTTGGCAATCCAGCCACAGTTGGCACTGCGTTGAATCAACAAACCATCATGCTACGCTACAGCCACCGTTTTGATGAGCATAGCGGCATCGGGCAATTAGCCCGGGCTGTCAATAACGGTGATGCTAAACGCGCACTAGCCATCTTAAAAGATACTGTTAAATATAAAGATCTTAGTCACTTTGTGTTGAGTCATCCAGCCGATGAAGTCTTAAAGCGCTTGGTAACTGCAAATACAGGAGTGTCGGACGACGGTAAGCCAGCGCAGCATCAAGGCTATGGTTATTATCGTGCTGTTATCAATAAAGAGCGTCCTTCGGATCAAAATGACTGTCCACAATGGGCAAAGCAGGTGCTTGAGGCTTTCGACGCCTTCCAGGTTTTATGTGCTGTACGTCAAGGTCCATGGGGTGTGGCAGGTCTAAATCAACGCATAGAGCAGTGGCTGTTTTCCAATCAAAAACCAGCGCTATGGTATGAAGGTCGTCCCGTCATGATTACGCGTAATGACTACAATCTTGGTCTGATGAATGGTGATATTGGTATTACGCTTAAAGATAGCAACAATAAGCTACGGGTGGCATTTCCTGACGACGAGTTTGGCATGCGCTGGATCTCGCCCCTGCGTCTGCCGGATGTGGAAACGGCGTTCGCGATGACCGTACATAAATCCCAAGGCTCCGAGTTTAATCATGTGGTGATGGTTCTGCCGGAAACCAGAAGTCTGGTATTGACCCGGGAACTGGTTTACACCGGCATTACCCGAGCAAAAGGAAATTTCACCTTACTGGAAAGTGCGGCAAATATTTTTAATCAAGCTGTATTGGCTACGTGTCAATAAATCAAGGTGATTTCCGAATCGAGCATGTCAAACAGCGTTGAAAGTCCTCCCTGTTAGACTCCGCGCTGACAAAAGAAGTCTTAGATATTACAATGATGAATAATGCGATTTAATAGTGCTTTAGCCAAATACCTTTAGCAGAAAATTAAATGGCTACCAAAATGACATTAAATCAAATGGCCGCCAGAAAGCGACAGGCATAAATACTATATGCTCGTAGCTCTGAAAGATCCTTAAAAACAGGCTCGGAAAACAACAGCGCCACTTAATTTCATGTGAGTTCCAATTTGAATTTAACGTTGAAAACTGTAGGTCGTAAGTCTTCGATGTTGTTTAGCTATAGCTACTTTAACGTATTACTGGGTAACATTAGGGGTCAAGTTTAAAATTAAGTCCCTTTAAACTAATCGGTTAAGTTAAAATAAATAGCTATACTAAGGCTACTATCCGGTTCTAAGGCGGCTTTTTTGAGCATCTTGGGTAATCGGCTGTATCGACAGCCACCCTAAATGATGAGTTTTCTGGCAGCAGGCCAAGTTTAAGGGAATAATAAATGTCACGACCATCTGTTTTTGTAAGTTCGGCTTACTATGACATGAAGCATGTTCAATCTTCTGTAGATTGTTTTATTGAAACTATGGGTTACCAGTCCGTTTCCTCAAACAAAGCAGATATTTCGTTTTCTCTGGATGCCCCATTTGATCGATTTTTGCCTCGCGAAGTCACCAAGGCTGATATCTATGTACTTGTAATCGGTGGTGATTCCGGATTTAAAGCGGGTGTCGAGAATAAGACGGGCGAATTGTTTTTTGAAGGTTATGACGCCATAATCAAGAAAGAACTGGAATCAGCATATTCTCGAAATATTCCCGTATATATTTTGATAGAAGTGAAAGTTTACGCTGAATATCAAACCTATTTGCGAAACAAAACTAATGAAAACGTCGAATATGCGCATGCTGATTCGGTGAGGATTTTTCAGCTTATTGAAGAGATTTTTTTAAGCTCAAACAATAGTCCATTTCATTCATTTGATCATGTTTCTGATGGAATGGCTTGGTTACGTGAACAATGGGCGGGTTTGTTTGGTGAATTACTTCAGCTAAGGACTACTCAAGAGCAATTGTTGACACTATCAAAGCAGATAGAGGCGCTAAGTGTTATCAATACCAATTTACAACGCGCTATGAATTCCATGGGCGACCAGCCTAAACCGGATCAAGTATTGGAACTAATTCAGTTGGAACCACAAGGTGCAAATGAAGCCATACAAAATGAAGCACTTAAGCAAAATAAATCATTCAGGGTTTTGTCAGATAGAAATATAACTATCGGACAGTTTAGAGCCGCTCTGCTTGCTACAGAAACATTTAGTGACTTTAAAGACAAGCTTGATGAATTATCTTCCGGGGTCGACAAGATAAAACCGTTTTTATCCGTGTATCATTGCAGTTCAGAGGCGAAAAAAAGTTTCAATGAAGCTCGTGTGGTGCTGGGTAAAGCCCCCTATTTTCCATTGCAATCCAATGGTCAATAAACGTTAAGTATTTATATTCTTTCAAAAGGGGTAAGTCTCTTTTGACGCCTTAACTTTTAGTCTTTAAAGGAGCGTCTGAAGGGAGGTCTTCGAAAATTTTAACCCTATTCCGCCCTGATGTTTTTGCCGAATAAAGCGCCTGGTCAGATCGGTTGAGCGTATTTTCCCAGCCGTTCTCATCCACTTTCAAATCTGCTACTGCTGCGCCGATGCTGACGGTTACTAAACGTGACAAGTATAGCTGTTCGGGTTGGTTGTTTTCGACCATATTGCGGATGCGTTCACTTAGTATACGCAAGGTTTGCAAGTCGGTATCCGGAAGGATGACCAAGAATTCTTCCCCCCCGATTCGGCAGGCAGTATCGCCAGCTCGGATAGACTGGCGCAAGATATTTGCAAAATGGATTAAAACCATGTCGCCGGTAGCATGACCAAAATTGTCATTAATTTGTTTAAAGAGATCAAGATCCAGGCTTAATAATGAAAGTGGGCGATTATGGCGTCGATACTTTTGCCATTCCTGAGTAAGGATTGTAATTGCATGTCGGCGGTTAGGCAGACTGGTTAGCTGGTCGGTTGCGGCCACCATTTCCAAGCGTCGTTTTGTAGCCGCCAGATCGAAAGCAAGACGTTGGATGCCTTTTTGTCTTATATTATTTTCAGTTTGTAGATGGATGGTCCGTTGAGCTCCCAAAATTCGCGCATTTAACTCGTTATGAGTAATCGGCTTTCTTATAAAATCGTTTGCCCCGACAGCAAATGCTTCAGTCATCGTAGTCATATCTTTATCGGCTGTAATCAGGATAAGGTAAATATGTTGGGTTTGACTATTTGCCCTTAATGTTTTACACAAGGTTAGTCCATCCATTGGCGCCATTTTATAATCGGTAATGATGATTTGTGGTGTAGACGTTAACAAGCTCTTTAATGCCTGTTCACCGTTTTGAGCTGTAGTTATGTGGTGCCCCTGATTTGACAAGTAACTGCTTAATATTTCCAGCTGAATTCTATCATCCTCTATCAGCAATATGCTTAAGCCTGATTTCTCATTATGAGCGAGAGTAATGGTTTGGAGTTGATCGTTCTCTTTAACTGATTCCTGGGTTTTACTGACTGGAATTGATAAAAGTTCTCCCCATTCATACCAGTCTGATAAAAGTTGCTTTTTTAGAACATTAAATTGCAGGCTGTTGATATCGAATCTATTTAATAATGATTGAATGCTCAGAAAATTCAAATTCAAGTTCTGGTCATCCGCCAGGAGCGATGCCAGTTGTAATTGGGCGGCGAGTTTTTCAGACGGATGGTTATGGAAACAGGTTTGTGGGTCGAACTGTTGGAAAATTTGTACTGCATCTATAACGGTTTCTGGTAAGCCCCAGTCTTCCAAGATGGCCAGGGTTATTTTGTTATGATCGATAGCAAAAGCAATTTGTTCATGTATCAGTAAATTTTCAGAATCGGATTCCAGGCAGTGACTGTATTCAAGAGGGTAAATTTGAGCCAAGGCCAGTCGGCCAATTTCTGATATCAGACCTACTGTAAAAGCCTCTTCAGGTGCAATCGTTCTTTGATGAACTGAAATGGCTTGCATTGCGAGTCCGCGAAGCAATGAAGTTGACCAGAAACTATCATAGTCAAAGGCGGCGCATCTACCCATCCGATTTGAGTCTAATACCGAGAGAGAGAGGGCTAACCTCGACAGGATTTTACTGCCCAATCTGATCACTGCATCTTTAACAGCGATGACGGGTTCTGATCGGCCTGAAAAGGCAGAATTTGCAATTTTAAGTAATTGCCCTGTTAATGCAGGATCAACTTTGACTTGATGCACCAATTCTTCAATGGTGACGTTCGAATTTTGAGTGAGGCGCATGATTTCTTTGGCAACTCCAGAGGGGGAAGGAAGATTGCCGGAAGCTTTGAGTTCTTCAAATATTATATTCATGATTTTGACGAAGTCTGGTTTTTTGGTCTTAAAAGCAAAATGCGTTAATTGATTATAATTGAAAAAATCATAAAAACTACAGAGTAAGTAGATTTTTTGCACATCAAATGTTTGGCTGGATTTAAATTGGATGCACAGTTGATATAAGGTTATTGAAAAGATTTACAATTATAAAGTCAAGGCCCTTTCAGCTGGTTTTTTTATTAAGCTATTGTTATATTTAATAATTATTTAATTAAATGGATTGG
>SESD01000642.1_pt1 | contig 21409 bp, 22 predicted proteins | sample 3171411 | NCBI WGS metagenome assembly SESD01 (sample SAMN06051880, study PRJNA518727) | freshwater metagenome | biome: subpolar coniferous forest; feature: holomictic lake; material: water; isolation source: holomictic Lake 442, 16.5 m depth | place: Canada: near Kenora, Ontario | collected...
GGTGATGGGTAACTTCAAGACCCTTGGCATGCTGGGCGAGGCGCAGCTGTCCGGCCTGCTGAGCCAGTTCCTGGCCCCGGGCCAGTACGAGGCCCAGGTCCACGTGAAGCCCGGCAGCCGCGAGGCGGTGGACTTTGCGGTGCGCATGCCGGGGCCCATCGAGGGCCAGACGGTGTGGCTGCCCATCGACGCCAAGTTCCCCCTGGAGGACTACCAGCGGCTCATGGAAGCCATGGATCAGGCCGACCCCGTGGGCGTCCTGGCGGCCACCAAGGCCCTGGAGGCACGGGTGGCCTCAGAGGCCAAGACCCTCAGCGAGAAGTACATCAATCCCCCCGAGACCACGGACTTCGCCTTGCTGTTCCTGCCCTCGGAGGGCCTCTACGCCGAGGTGCTTCGGTGCCGTGGGCTGTTCGAGCGCCTGCAGCGGGATCTGCGGGTGACCGTGGTGGGCCCCACCACCCTGTCGGCCTTGCTCAACGCCCTTCAGGTGGGCTTCAAGACCCTGGCCATCACCCGCCAGAGTGCCGATGTGTGGAAGGTGCTGGGGGAGGTGAAGACCGAGTTCGGCAAGTTCACCGATAGCCTCAAGGCCGTGGAGAAGAAGCTGCAGGAGGCCGCCAACAAGGTCGGCGAGGTCACCACCCGCTCCAACGTCATGACCCGGAAGCTCAAGGACGTGGAGGCCCTTCCGGCCCCGGAGGAGCTACCCACCCTTGGCAGCGCCGAGCCTTCCGACGAATAATTTCCTGGCAATCTCTCCACAATGTTTTAGGATTCGGCCAAGCCCAGGGGGCCGCATGCTGAAGGGGAGGGACCGTCACGGACTGGGCGATGTGATCGCCGTCGACCGGAACTATGTCCCCATGCAGGAAGTCAGCCGTCGCCGGGCCCTCTGTGCCGTGGTGTCGGGCCGTGCCCATGTGCTGAACCCAGCCACCTTCGAGCGCCACCGCAACTTTGAGACTGGGCTGGAGCTGATCATCTTTCCCCACGCCCAGGCCTGCAGCGACTCCAAGCTTCTGCTGGGGCGCCTGGAGCGCCGGGTGCTGCGCCGGGACCACTACACCTGCCAGTACGAGGGTTGCCACCGCAAAGCCACCACTGTGGACCACGTGGTGCCCCTCTGTCAGGGCGGGAGCACCACCTGGCAGAACCTGGTGGGCTGCTGCCTGCCCTGCAACCAGACCAAGGGCGGCCGGACACCGGAGCAGGCGGGCATGACCCTCAAGGCCCTCCCCAAGGGCCCCCGGGCCCACCTCTTCGAGCGCTTCGAGGAGCTTTTGCGCCGGGCCAGCGCCGCCTGATCGGTAGGGCTTTGCGGCTCCCTGGGCCGGGCACTCACCTTGTTTGTTGTAAACAACAAACAAGGATGGCTAAATCTCCTGATTCGGCTGATAAGTAGGGAAAACTTGGCCCTAACCAATTGAAGTCTTGCGATCGCTAATGATCAAAAAATAGCCTTTCCTTTTATTGGCGTCCAATCTAGGCTTTTTATCAAGGAGGAAGCCCCATGACCACAGTGGATATCACTTCCCAGACCGGAAAAGATTTTTCTGGCGATGCATTGATCGTTCCCGTCTTCTCTGGCCGTGAACGCCACCGTCTGCCCCTCGCCATCAGCAAGGTCGCTCGTCAGGTCATGGACGAGGAGGACTTCAAGGCCGACTATCTTGAAGTTGTGCCCCTCCATCACCCCAATGGAGTCAAGGAAAGCCGCTGGATGGTTCTGGTGGGAATGGGTGATGAAGAGAAGGTCACCCTCAACAAGATCCGCAAGGCGGTCGGGACTGCCGGGCGCTTTTGCCTCAAGAAGAAGTGGAAGAAGATTGGCGTGCTCTCGCCCTCCACCTCGACTCTGGACCACGATGCCGTGCAGGTGGCGGTAGCCGAAGGCGTCCTCTTGGCGAACTACGACTTCGTGGCCTTTAAGGGCGGCAAGCCCGAGCCCCGCCAGTTCAGCTCTATCGAGATCTTCACCAATGGGGACGATACCCGGAAGGCTCGCCGGAAGCTGCCGATTGTCGAAGCCGGAGTGGCCGCCTGCCACCGGGTGCGCGACCTCACCAACACGCCCGCCGGGGACCTCTATCCAGAGGTCTTCGCCGATGCGGCCGTGAAGCTGGCCAAGCAGCACAAGCTCCACTGCGAGGTATTGGACGTTCCTGCTCTAGAGAAGGGCGGCTTCCGGGCGGTGCTGGCCGTGGGGCAGGGCAGTGTCCGCCCGCCGCGGGTGGTGCGCCTGGACTACAAGCCCAAGGAGAAGCCTCGGAAGCATGTGGTGCTGGTGGGCAAGGGTGTCTGCTTCGATAGCGGCGGCCTCTCCCTGAAGGACGCCTCCGGCATGGAGACCATGAAGGACGACATGACCGGGGCCGCCATCGTGATGGCCACTCTGGCCGCCTGCGCCGCCCTGGAGATCCCAGTTCAGGTCACGGGGTTGCTGGGCCTGGTGGAGAACATGCCCTCGGGCTCCAGCTACAAGCCCGGCGATGTCCTGCGCACCCGGAGTGGAAAGACCGTTGAGGTGCTGAACACCGATGCAGAAGGCCGCCTGGTTCTGGCCGACCTGCTGGACTACGCCGCCGAGCTGGGGGCTGACCACATCGTGGACCTGGCCACCCTCACCGGGGCTGCCCTCATTGCCATGGGCGATGGGGTCTCTGCGGTCATGGGCACGGACCAGAAGCTGGTGGACCGCCTGATGGACTCCGGCAGCGCCGTGGGCGAGTACCTCTGGCAGCTGCCCCTGGTAGAGGAATACGCCGAGCAGCTCAAGAGCCCCCTGGCGGACCTCAAAAACATCACCGGCATCCGCTGGGGCGGCACCATCACCGCAGGCCTCTTCCTGCGCGAGTTCGCCGGTCAGGGCTCCTGGGCCCATGTGGATCTTTCGGGCTCCTGGTCCGGGAAGGAGCGGGACTATCGGACCCATGGCGGCAGTGGGGAAGGCCCCCGCTTCCTCCTTGAGTGGCTCATGGACTGAGCCCCTGGGGGTCGTTCTTGAACAAAAAGGGGGGCTTGTCCCCCTTTTTTTCGGAATGATGGAGATATCCCCCTTGACCGGGAGCCTCAGATGCGGATTTATTGAGAACTGCCCTCCCGCCACCGAAGCCCCCAACCCTCAATGGAGTTCCCATGGAATCGATGGAGACCCTCACCAAGGCCGATCTGTCCCGTCACTTGATGGAGCAGCTGGAGCTCGGGAAGAAGGATGCGGATCTGCTTGTGAACACCTTCCTCGAGAGCATCATCGAGTCCCTGCGGACCGGTGAGGGCGTTGAGCTGCGCGGCTTCGGCAGCTTCCGCCTCCGCGATCGGCGGGCCCGCCAGGGGCGCAATCCCCGGAGCGGCGTGAGCATCCAGGTCCCCCCCAAGCGCGTTGTCTACTTCAAGCTGGGCAAGGAACTGCGCAGCAAGCTCATCGACGACTAGTCCGACTGCGGTTTGCGAGGACGCCGGCGGCCATCTGCGCCGGCTTCATCGTGTTTGGGGCGCCTCCGTGAGGAACCACCGGTCGACGGCGGCCTGAATGGTCTGGGTGTAGCCGCTGCCCAGGGCCTCGGCGCAGTGCAGGTGCCAGGTGGCAACCTCGACCTTCTGGCTGCTGCGAAAGCGGGCCGCCAGGGAGCGCTGGACGTCCGGAGGCGCCAGGCGGTCCTGGGTGGCCACGAAGCAGAGGCTGGGGGTCTCCAGGACGGGGCCTGCGGTGCGGCGCAGCAGGTCGGTGCGGGCGGGGTCATAGTCTCCGAGGCGGCCCGCCAGGGCGGAGGCCGCTGCCCCGATGGGCGGGGCCAGGACATGCCAGAGGCGGTCCTTGGGGCCGCGGACCAGGCGCTCGGCAAAGCTGCGGGAGCTGGCGGGTGCCCCCTCCCAGATGATGCCGGCCAGCGGACCGCGGCCCTCCCGCTCCAGGTCCGCCAGGGCCAGCAGGCCCACGGAGGCGCCGAGGCTGCGGCCCAGGAGGAGGATCCGGTGGCGGGGGACGCCTGTGGCTTCCAGGTGGTGGACCACCCGGGCCACCTCAAGGGCCTCCAGGGCGCCAAAGGTCACAGGGGGCACGGGCCCACCGGACCGCATGGCGTCGTCCCGGCGACGGTAGGTGAAGATGGCAGCATCGAGGCCCGGGAACCACTTCAGGGCCGGGCTGGTACCCCAGCGGTCGTCCCCAAAGCCGTGGAGCAGCAGGACCACGCCAGGGGATGGGGTGGGGCGGCGAAAGCGCCAGACCTGGAGGTCCCCGGCAGCCTCGCTGGTCCAGGTCCCGCCAGGGTCGCCGTCCTGGCCCGCGGCCAGATCCTGGTAGGTCCCCTCGACCCGGGCGAGGGGCTGGGCCCGATAGAAGGGGGGATCCACGAGCTCCCGGGCCACGGACCAGGTCTTGGCGGCGCCAAAGGCCAGCACGCCGAGGATGGGAGCGATGGTCAGGGCAACCCAGGCGCCCCGTCTCACCAGTAGCCCGTGGTTACGACCAGGCCCATGGCTTCCCTGGGCAGGGTGGTCTGGCAAGCCAGGCGCTGGTGGGCCTCGGCCTGCAGGTGGGTCAGGTGGGTGCGCTCGGCATCGGAAGCCGCAGCCAGCAGCGCAGCTCCTTCCAGGACGCTGAGCAGGCAGCGGCCACAGGCGCCTCGCCCGCTGCACGCCGAGGCCACGGGTAGCCCAGCCTCCTCACAGCACGCCAGCAGGGTGCCAGGGCCTCGCAGGGGGCGGTCGCCGCGCCGGGTGCGGGCCAGTGCCACCATCGCTACTTGAGAAGCTGGGCCGTCACGCCGGGCAGGCCTTCGGCGGCGGGGAGGGGGTCCGGGGTGCCGTAGAGCACCGAATCCAGCAGCTGGGTGAGGGTGATCTCGTAGAGGCCCCGGTCCGCAGGCAGGTCCAGCTCACCGGAGTCCGGGCTGAAGATCTCGTGCTGGCTGGTGAGCAGGAAGCGGTGCTTGCCCGGCTTTACGCCTTTGACCTCCAGGCTGTTGGCACCCTTGGGCGACTGCTGCACCGAGATGCGCGTGCCATCGAGGCTGAATTCCACGGGGCCCTTCACCAAGCGAGTGAACCGGAAGACGACGGTTCCTGCGGGGATGGGCTTGGAGGGGGTGAGGGGAATCTTATTGCAGCCAAGGAACAGGGCGGCGCCCAGCAGCACCAGCGCAGGAATGGCAGGGAACAGCTTCATGAAGCCTCCGGAACCTCCATGATATGCGATGAAGGCCCCTCAAGTCCCCCAGCCATCAGTCTCGCTGGATCAGCACCACGGCCTGAGCAGCGAGGCCTTCGCCCCGACCGGTGAAGCCGAGCTTCTCCGTCGTCGTGGCCTTCACATTGAGGGCTTCGGGGTCGATACCCAGCAGGGGCGCCACCCGGGCCTGCATGGCCACGGCGTGGGCGGCGATGCGGGGACGCTCGCCCACGAGGCCGACATCCGCGTTCACCACGCGCCAGCCCCGGCTCCGTAGCTCGTCCATGACCCGCTGCAGCAGCAGGGTGGAGGCGATGCCCTGGAGGGCCGGATCCGTGTCCGGAAAGTGGCGGCCGATGTCGCCGAGGCCGGCGGCACCGAGGAGGGCGTCCATGAGGGCGTGCAGCATGACATCCGCATCACTGTGACCCGCCAAGCCGCGGTCGTGGGGAACCGTGCAGCCCATGAGGCGGAGGGGACGCCCGTCTTCAGGGTCGGCGAAGCGGTGCACATCAAAGCCCTGGCCAACCCGGAACGCCTTCATGCCCCGTCCCCGTCGAGGATCCGATGCTTGCCCGTGGACTCTTCGAGGGTCTTGAAGGTGCCCGTAATGGGGAACTCGGGGAGCGTGATGATGACCTCGGTGCCTTCGCCCTCCTCGCTGAGGAACTCCAGCGAGCCGGCGTGTTCCTCCACGATCTTCTTGACGGTGGCCATGCCCAGGCCCGTGCCCTTCTTCTTTCCATAGCTGAAGAAGGGCTCGAAGATCCGCTTGAGGACCTTGCGGGGTATCCCCCGGCCCCGGTCCTTGACCCGGATCTGCACGCCCCCGGCCACCGGCGTCCAGCTGACCTGGACCTCGCCGCTCAGGTCAACGGTGGCTTCCAGAGCGTTGGCAATGAGGTTCTCCATGACGCGGACGAAGCGGCCAGGATCCAGCTTCAGGCGGCAGGCGGGGCCATCGGCATGGAGGTGGACACCCAGCTCGGCGGCACGGGAGGCCATGGGCTCCATGATGGCGTCCATGAAGACCCGAAGGTCGATGGTCTCCCGGGACGGTTCGCGGACCTTGGCGAAGTCGAGGACGTCCTGGCTCAGCAGGGTGAGGCGGTCCACGGAGTCGAGGATCTTCTGGCAGTGGTGGCGAAGCTTGGGATCGTCTGTGGCAAGACCTAGCAGGTCGGCGTGCCCCCGGAGGACGAAGAGGCCGTTCTTGAAGTCGTGGACGATGGAGCTGGCTACCTGGCCCACCGTGGCCAGCACGTGGGTCCGGAGGTTCTCCTCGGAGAGACGGGTGCGCTCGATGGCGATGGCACAGAGGGCCACGATGGCCTCGAAGGTCTCCCGGTCCGGGGGCTCGCCGATGGGGCGCCGGCTATCCAGGTAGACCACCCCAAGGCGTCGGCCCTGCAGGAGCAGGGGCAGGCAGAGGATGGTCTTCAGCTCCAGGCGCTGAATGGAGTGCTGGCTGTTGAACTGGTCGCCCTCTGCCACGTTCAGGATCCACACCGGCTCGCCGGTCTCGAACACCTTCTGGACGCTGGAGAGGGACAGGTGGATGTGGCCTTCGAGCTCCCGCCCCAGGTTGCGCTGCACCCTGGGGGCCAGCTCCCCGTCTTCCAGGAGCATGAGGAAGCCGCGGTCAGTCCCAGAGATGGCCAGGAGCTTGTCCAGGGACTGCTCCAGCAGGTCCTCCAGGTCCACCTCTTCCGCCAGCAGCTGGGCGGTCTCCAGGATGGCCTGGAGGTGCAGCTCGGAGCTGCTTTGGTCCGAGTGGAGCAGGGTCAGGGTGTAGGCCCCATCGGCCAGGCGGATGGAGGCACCCGGGGTCCAAAGGCGCCGGCCCAGGGGCTGGTCCCCGCAGAAGCTCCCGTGGGTGGTCTGGAGGTCCTCCGCATACCAGGCGTCACCCTGGAGGTCCAGGCGCAGGTGGTTCCGGCTGATCATGGTGTCCGGCAGGACCACATCGCAGAGGCTCTGGCGGCCCAGGGTGATGGACCGGGTGAGGGTCACCGAGCGCTCAAAGCCATGGCGATCGCAGATGAGGAGCTGAAAGCGCTGAGCCACAGCGTCTCCCGGGGCAGGGGGGTGAACAGACAGGGACGAGACCCCAAGATTATCCACCCATCGGCTGGACACAAGCGGAAGTCCTGTGCGGCAATGGAAGACATGCACCGACACCCCGACCTCGATCCCACCGGCGCCCCCGAGGATCCCGCCGAGTACTCCCTGCGGCCCCAGCGCCTCAACGAGTACATCGGCCAGGTGAAGGTGAAGGCCCGGCTGGAGATCGCCCTGCAGGCTGCGATCCGCCGCAAGGAGGTCCTGGACCACGTTCTGCTGTTCGGGCCACCGGGGTTGGGCAAGACCACCCTGGCCCATGTGCTGGCCAACGAGATGGGCGCCAGCTGCAAGGTCATCCAGGCCCCGGCCCTTGAAAAGAAGGGTGACCTGGCGGCCATCCTCACGAACCTCGAGGAGGGGGAGTTCCTCTTCCTCGACGAGATCCATCGGCTGTCGGCCCCCATCGAGGAGATGCTCTACTCGGCCATGGAGGACCGCAAGCTCGACATCCTCATCGGCCAGGGGCCCAGCGCCCAGACGCTCAAAGTGGACCTCCGCCCCTTCACCCTGGTGGGTGCCACCACCCGGGCCGGCCTCATCTCCAAGCCGCTCCATGACCGCTTCGGGATGGTCCACCGCCTGGAGTTCTACACCCGCGCCGAGCTACAGGTGATCGCCGCCCGCTCCGCCCACCTGATGGGGATTCCGCTGGCCCCCGAGGGCTCCGAGGCCATCGCCCGCCGCAGCCGCGGGACCCCGCGCATCTGCAACCGCCTGCTCCGGCGCTGTCGGGACTACGCCGAAGTGAAGGGCGATGGCACCATCACCATCGAGAGCGCCGAGGCCTGCCTCAAGCTACATGAGGTCGATGACCTGGGGCTGGATGGCCTCGACCGGGACTACCTCTACACCCTCTGCCACAAGCACCGGGGCGGACCCGTGGGCTTGCGCACCCTGGCGGCGGCCCTGGGGGAAGACGAGGGCGCCCTGGAGGACCTGGTGGAGCCCTACCTCATGCAGGTGGGCTTCCTGGACCGCACGCCTCAGGGGCGCAAAGCAACGGATGCGGCCTATGCCTACCTGGGCGTGAACCCGGATCCGGGGCCGCTCTTCCGCTAGGCCTGGGCGTCCCCGGTCCCGGAAGCCACGGGCGCTGCCCCTGACAGGGAGCCTCCCTTGGCCACGGTGAGGGTGTTGTGGGCACCCGAGCGGTCTCTGCGGGTACAGACGCCCTGCAGGGTTCCCCCTTCGTCCACCACGAGGGAGCCCACCTCGACATCCCCCTCCACATACCCGGTGCCGTGGATCTCCAGGCAGTCGCTGATCTTGAACACGCCCTCCGCCCGGCCCGTGACGATGAGGTGCTTGGCCAGGATGGTCCCCTTCACCAAGCCCCCCGGGGCGATGGAGACCTCCCCCGCAGAGTGGATGATGCCCTCGACGGTGCCTTCAATGCGGAGGCTCTGGGCGGCGGTGTGGATCTCGCCCTTGAAGAGCACCTCCTTGCCCAGGAGGGAGTGGATGGGGGGTGCGGGATCGGGCTTCGGCTTGTTGCGGAACATGGACATGCGGCGCTCCTTGATTCAGGACTGTCGGCTGATGGCACGAAGCCACTGGCGCTGGAGCCGGAGGTAAGGCTGGGGATCGACGGGCTTCCCGTTGAGGCGGACCTCGTAGTGGAGGTGGATGCCGGTGGCGTGACCCGAGCGGCCCATGGTCCCCAGGATCTGCCCCCGGGTGACCTGCTGCCCCGAGTGGACTTCCAGGTGGTTGAGGTGCCCGTAGAGGGTCTCCTTGTCCTGGGAGTGGCTGATGCGGACCCCCCAGCCATAGCGGTCCATCCAGCCGGCCTCCAGGACCTCCCCGTTGGCGGTGGCCTGCACCGGCGTGTCCAGGGCGTTGCTGATGTCGATGCCGCTGTGGTAGCCGAGAATCCCGTCCTCGGCCTCGTTGGCCCGGGAGAAGGGGCTGAGGCGAACCCCATAGCTGGAGCTCATGTAGCCGGCGGTGGGTGGGATGGAGGGGGTGAAGCTCCAGGCGCGGACCACGGGTTCCATGCGGGCCCGCACCGCCTCCGCCTGCTTGGAGGTGCGGTCCAGGTCCTGGCGCAAGCGGGCCAGGCGCTCCTGGGTGCCGGGTGGGACCGGGGCGGTGCTGGATGGGCCGGCGGGGGTGGCCAGGTTTGCATTGGCCTTGGGGTCCAAGAGCTTGAGGAGCTCCGTGAGCTGTTTCCGCAGGGCCACCACCTCCGCGTCCAGGGCCTGGGCCTGATCCAGGGACGACCGCAGCTGATCCTGCTGCTCCTGGGTCTCCTTCTGCAGTCGGCTGAAGCTCATGATCTTCTTGGAGGCCCAGACACCGTAGCCTGAGCCGATCATGGCCAGGGCCCAGAAGGCGGCCGCTCCCCCCAATCCCCAGAGCATGCGCTTGCGCGTGAGGGACCAGCGGAAGGTGCGATGGCTGAAGACCACCATGACCGTCAGCCACCGCATAGAATCAGGGCGGCTGGAGCGCAGGGCGCGGCGGCGTATGGGCTGGGGTCCGGGCATGGCCCTCCAGCATACCTGGGCAGCCTAGGGCTGCCTCCTCCGAATCTCTGGAACCGGGGCGTCAGTAGGGGGCCAGGAGGGTCCGGGAGAGCCAGAACTCCAGCGCATGACCGGCCAGGAAAACAAGGCCTATCAGACTGTTCAGCGTGAAGAAGGCGTGGTCAATGCGGCTGAGATCCCCATCCCGTACCAGCCACTGTTCGCGGGCCAGCATGGCGCCCACGGCGGCCCAGGAGGCCCAGGGCCACAGGTGGGAACCCAGCTGAAAGTTGAAGGCCCCCCAGCAGAGCAGAGCCAGCAGGTGCAGCGCGCGCGACAGGTGCAGGGCGGTTCGGGTGCCCAGGCGCGAGGGGATGGAGTGAAGTCCTGTAGCCCGATCAAAGGCCTCATCCTGCAGGGCGTAGAGGATGTCGAAGCCCGCCGTCCAGGCCAACACCCCCGCTGATAGCCAGAGGGCCGGCGCCTCGATGCGGCCCGCCACGGCAATCCATGCCCCCAGGGGAGCTCCGGACAGGGACAAGCCCAGCACCACATGGGCCCAGGAGGTAAAGCGCTTGCAGAGGGAGTAGCCCAGGATGATGACCAGGGCCAGGGGGGACAGGGCCCAGGTCAGTGGCCCCAGGGCCCCGGCGGCCACGCCGAAGAGGACGATGCCGGCAGCCAACAGGAGGACGGCACCGGTCCGGCTCACCCGACCTGCGGGCAGGGCCCGGGTGGCGGTGCGCGGATTCTCCGCATCCAGGTCTGCATCCACCAGGCGGTTGAAGGTCATGGCCGAGGTGCGCGCGCCCACCATGGCCGCCAGGATCCACAGTCCCGTGCGCAGGGGCGGCAACCCCTGGGCAGCACCCAGAGCCCCAAGGAGAGCGAAGGGCAGGGCGAACACCGTGTGCTCGAACTTGATCATGTCCAGGAGTTCCCGGAGCTGGCCGGGGAGGGTTCTGGGGGGAGGCGGGGCATCGTTCATGGCGGAGACCATCATCCATTCAATTCCGGATTTTGTCTCCGCATGCCCCTCCAGGGGGACCCATAGGAAGTTCCTGCTGACGAGTCGGGAGTCGGGCCGTATTCTGGTTGTTTGAGCCGGAAAGGACTCCCATGACCCGAGCACTGCTGCAGACCGACAAGGGCGACATCAACATCGAGCTGTTCTCCAAAGAGGCCCCGGGCACCGTGGCCAACTTTGTGAAGCTCATCGAGGCCAAGTTCTACGACGGCCTCGCCTTCCACCGCGTCATCGAGAACTTCATGGTCCAGGGCGGCTGCCCCAACAGCCGCGAGGGCGCCTCCGGCATGGCCGGCACCGGCGGCCCGGGCTGGAAGATCCCCTGCGAGACCGTGGGCAACCCCCACCAGCATCAGCTGGGTGCCCTCTCCATGGCCCACGCCGGCAAGAACACTGGTGGCAGCCAGTTCTTCGTGGTGAACGGCGACCGCCGCAATGTCCAGCACCTGGATGGGGTCCACACGGTCTTCGGCCAGTGCGTGGGTGAGGCCGACATCGCCGTGGTGATGGCCATCCGCGGCAACGACCGGATCCTCAAGGCGACGGTTGTCGAGGCCTAAGTAGGCCGTTACCCGCGCAGAATCGGGCGGCCTGGCCGCCCGATTCTGCGTTAGGAAAAGCATGGGAGGGTGGGGATGACTCTGACCCGTTGCGGGTGGTGTGGGACTGATCCGTTGTACGTGGCCTACCACGACGAGGAGTGGGGCGTCCCGGTCCACGACGACCGGCGGCTGTTCGAGAAGCTGGTGCTGGAGGGGGCCCAGGCCGGCCTCAGCTGGATCACCATCCTTCGGAAGCGGGAGGCCTACCGGCGGCTTTTCCATGGGTTCGATGTGCAGCGAGTGGCGGCGATGGCCGACGCTGAGCTGGAGGCCATCCTCCTGGACCCGGGCATCGTGCGGAACCGGCTCAAGGTCTTTGGGGCGCGGAAGAACGCCCTGGCCTTCCTCGCTGTGCAGGCCGAGTTTGGCAGCTTCGACGCCTATCTCTGGCCCTTCGTGGGCGGCAGAACCCAGGTCAACCATCCGCAGACCCTGGCGGACATCCCTTTGGTTTCCCCGGAGGCAGAGGCCCTCAGCCGGGACCTGAAGAAGCGCGGCTTCACCTTTGTGGGGCCCACGATCATGTACGCCTACCTCCAGTCCATGGGCCTGGTGGACGACCACCTGGCCACCTGCTGGAAGCGCCAAGCCCGGCTCGCAGAGCGGGCCCCGGGCCTGTAGACTGGAGGGTCCGGAGCCGCCGTGTCCAAGCCCTTCTACATCACCACCCCCATCTACTACGTCAACGACCGTCCCCACATCGGCCACACCTACACCACGGTGCTGGCGGATGTGCTGGCCCGCTTCCACCGCATGCGGGGGGAGGAGGTGTTCTTCCTCACGGGCACCGACGAGCACGGGCAGAAGGTGGAGAAAGCCGCAGCAGCCCGGGGCATCACCCCCAAGGCGCTGGCGGACGAGGTGGTGGCCAACTACACCGACCTCTGGCAGCGCATGGGCATGACCCACTTCCGGCTCATCCGCACCACGGACGAGGACCACAAGGCCCAGGTGCAGCACCTCTTCAAGCGCCTGCTGGACAAGGGCGATATCTACAAGGCCACCTACAAGGGGCTCTACTCCATCAGCGACGAGGCCTATGTCACCGAGCTGCAGGCCAAGGAGCTGCAGGCCCAGGGCCTGGCTCATCAGCTGGTGGAGCTGGAGGAGGAGACCTACTTCTTCCGCCTCAGCGCCTACCAGGACCGCCTCCTGAAGCACTTCGAGGACCACCCGGAGTTCGTGCAGCCGGACTTCCGCTTCAACGAGGTCAAGCGCTTCGTGGAGGGCGGCCTGCAGGACCTGTCCATCAGCCGCACCAGCATCAGCTGGGGCATCCCCGTCCCCGGCGACGAGAAGCACGTCATCTACGTCTGGTTCGACGCCCTCCTGAACTACTTATCTGCATGTCCTGCCAACACCTGGCCACCAGATCTCCAATTGGTTGGCAAGGATATTCTCCGCTTTCATGCGGTCTACTGGCCGGCCTTCCTCATGGCCGCCGGCATGTTCCTCCCCACCACCATCCTGGCCCACGGCTGGTGGCTCATGGGCGACGACAAGATGTCCAAGAGCAAGGGCAATGTGGTCCGCCCGGACACCCTGCTGCACTTTGGCAACGACGCCCTGCGCTTCTACTTCATGCGGGACATGCAGGTGGGCTACGACCGTAGCTTTACCTATGAGGGCTTCATCGACCGCCTCAATGCGGACCTCGCCAATGGGCTGGGGAACCTGGCCTCCCGGACCCTGAGCATGATCCAGCGCTACCGGGCCGGCGTGGTGCCCCTGCCGTCGGTGCTGGACGCCGACGACCAGGAGCTGGCCGATCAGCTGCTGGTGGTGTTCCCGGCCTATCTGGAGAAGGCCCGGGCCAGCGACTTCAACGGTGCGCTGGACCTGCTGTGGACCTACCTCCGGGCCCTGGACGGCTACATCGTCCGGGCCGAGCCCTGGAAGCTGGCCAAGGACCCCGCCAACGACGCCAAGCTGGATGCGGTGCTGGCCATCCTCTACCGCGCCCTGCGGGCTTCGGCGCTGCTGTTGGCACCCGTCATGCCCGGCCTCGCCCAGGATCTCTGGACTGCCCTGGGTCACACCACCCAGGTGGCCGACTGCACCTTCCATGGCTTCGCCCTGGACGGTCCCGCCGTTGGCCCCATCGGCGAGGCCAAGCCTCTCTTTCAGCGCATCGACAAGGAGAAGGAAATGAACGATATCGAGGCTGCGGCCGCCCCTGAGCCCGTCCAGCCCACCCTGGATGTGCCGGCGATCCGCGAGACCGTGGACGCCGACACTTTCTTCAAGGTGGACCTCCGAGTGGGTCGCGTCCTGGAGGCCGAGCGGGTGCCCAAGAGCGACAAGCTCATCAAGATGAGGGTCGACATCGGCGTGGAGCAGCGCACCATCGTGGGCGGCATCGGCAAGGCCTACGAGCCCGCCGACCTGCTGGACCGCCTGGTGGTGGTGGTGGCCAACCTGGCCCCCCGCAAGCTCATGGGCATCGAGAGCCACGGCATGCTGCTGGCCGCCAGCGACAATGCCAGCAAGCCCTACCTGATCGCGCCGCCTGCCGACGCTCAGCCTGGGTTCCTGGTGAAGTGAGGACCCCGGTCTTCACCTTCCAGCACGAGGTCCTCACGGACGCCCCCTTTGCGCATATCCGGGGCCGCCTGGAGGCTGGCCCGCTCCCTGGGGACTTTCGGAGCTTGGCCACATTGAGCCACTGGGGGGCCCTGGAAGCCGAGCCGGGCCGCCTGCGTCTGGGCTGGACCCGCACCTGGGTCGGGGCCACCGAAGAGGGGGCACTGATTGTGACCGAAGCCACCACCGGGGCTCACCTCCGCCTGGAGGGGCGCCTGCGGGGCTGGGCCGGCTTTGTGCTGCTGGGCCGTTTGCGCTGGAAGGCCGATGGCCTCCTGGAGCGCTTCGTGGAGGAGCTATGAAGTTTTTCAGCTGGAATGTGAATGGCTTCCGTTCGGTCCTCAAGAAGGGCTTCATGGACTGGCTCGAGGCCGCCGAGCCCGACGTCCTCTCCCTCCAGGAGATCCGCTCCGAGTGGGAGGAGGTGGACCTGGGCGTCCGCCGCCAGCTGGAGAGTGCCTACGACATCTGCTGGTTCCCGGCCACGAGCAAGAAGGGCTACGCGGGGTCGGCCACCCTTGCCCGCAAGGAGCTGGGCTTCACCCTCACGCCCGGCCTGGGCATCGAGGCCTACGACGCCGAAGGTCGCATGATCAGCGCCCAGCGGGGGGATCTGGTGTTCCTGGCGGGCTACTTCCCCAATGCCTCCCAGGGGCTGGTGCGCCTCCCCTTCAAGCGGGCCTTCGCCCAGGATCTGGCGAAGCTGGTGGCGTCCCACCACGCCGCCGGCCGCCACGTGGTCATGGCGGGCGACATGAACGTGGCCCCCACGGAGCTGGACTTGGCGCGCCCCAAGGACAATGTCCTCAGCCCAGGCTTCACCGCAGAGGAGCGCGCCGACTTCCAGGGCTACCTGGCGGCAGGCCTCGTGGATGTTCTGCGGGAGCGGCATCCCGGGGAACCAGGCCTGTACTCCTGGTGGACGGCCCGGGGCGGCGCCCGGGAGCGCAACGTGGGTTGGCGGATTGACCTCTTCCTGGCCAGCCAAGGCCTGCTCGCGCAGGTGAAGGATGCCCGCATCCACGCGGATGTGCTCGGCTCCGATCACTGCCCCATCAGCCTCGAGCTGACTTAGCTTTTTCGGATCCAAAACAGCAAGGGCCCCGACCAGGGCCCTTGCTGTTTTGGATTGCTGTTGGCTACTTGACCTTCTTCAGAGACGGATCCTTCAGCATCTCGCGGGCGGTGTCGGCGTTCTTGCCCTTGGGGGCCAGCTCCACATACTTCTCGAGGTTCTGCTTGGTCCCGCGCAGGTTGTTATCACCGAACTCCACCATGGCCAGCAGGAAGTGGGCCTCGGCGTAGGTAGGGGCCACCTGAAGGGTCTTGAGGAACTGGACTTTTGCCTCCTTGGTGTTGCCGTTGTTGAAGGCTTCCACGCCCTTGTTGTAGATCGTGTCGGGATTGGGGCCGGTGAGGGTCTCGAGCAGGGCGGTGTACTTCTGCTCGCCTGCCGTATCCCCCTTGGCCTTGCTGGCGGCGATGAGGCCGGCGATGACGGGCTGGTCCTTGGGGTTCCGCTCCAAGGCCTTGAGGAGGTAGGGCAGGGCGGCTTCCTTGGCGGTCCCAGCCTGGGCCGTGCAGATGCCCAGCACCCGCTCGACCTTGAGGAGCTCTGGTCCCAGTTCGGCTTTTTCCTTTTCGTCTTTCATCTTGCCAACGGCCTCAAGGAGGGCTTTGTAGGCCTTTTCCACCAGCGGGAGGGCCTCACCAAACTTGGACTCGTTGTAGAGGGGAATGGCCAGGTTGAAGGCATCGCGGCCTTCGGCGTTCAGGGCGGCGCCGGGGTCTTCGACCGCGGTGGCCTTGAGGGCCCCGCTGGCGATGGCCGCAGCCCGGGTCTCCTCCATGGTCAGCATGATCACGACCTTCTTGATGACATCGCCCAGGGGGATTTTGACCATGGACTTCTGCTCGGTATAGCCAAGTGCGCTGACCGTGAACTCGAACTCCTGGGGCTCCAGACCCACCTGAAGAAAGCCGCCATTTTTATCGGAAACCAGCTCCTTGGTCCAGTTACGGTCCAGTCGCTTGAGGGTGATCTTGGCCCCGGGGATGGCAACGCCCGCCTTGTTTTGGACCTGGCCCGCGATTCGCCCGGTGGACTCGGCAGGCAGGACCATGCAAATGACAGGGAGCATGAGGGCAAGGGTTGGGCGTCGCATGGGTGTTCCTCCAAAAGCACTCTCATCGTTCCACAGGGTGGCCTTTCCCAAGAGTGCTTTTCGTCAAAAGACGGCCTCGTTATCGCCTTGAGGCTCGGGGACCAGCACCCAGCCACAGAGGGTGCAGGAAAATCCGGGCTGTGGTAGGCTTCCGGCCATATCCTCCCTGGACCGATCGAGGTAGCCCATGAGCCCCGCAATGCCGGAAGCGTCCCTGACCTCTCTGATGCACCTCCTGGCTGAACAAGCGCTGCTTGCCCTGGGGGTGCCGCACCCGCTGCTGAAGGACGTTCCACCCGCCAATCCAGCGGCGGCCCGCTTCTACATCGACCTCATTGGTGTTCTCAAGGAAAAGACAGAAGCCGCCCGCACCGTCGAGGAGTCCTCAGAGCTCGAGGAGGTCCTGTATCAGCTGCGCATGCGAGCGATGGACCTGAAGCCCCAGGCGGATGTCCCGCAGGCCACCCAGTCATGAGGTGCCGGGGCTCGGAGGGACAGGGGGCGCTGCTGCGGCGGGCCGCCCTCGCGCTCTGCTTGGCTCTGCTGCCGACCCTCCTTGCGGCCGCCAGTGTCACCGTTCCGGCTGCGCCAGCCTCCGTCCCCGCGGTGGCCCTCAGCCACCGGGCCCGCCAGCTCATGGGGGCTGTAGCCCGGGGCGACGCCGAGGCCATCCGCAGTGCCCAGCTGGATGTCGAGATCCTTCGTCGCACTTACTCCACCCTGGATGTCGCCCCTCTGGTGGAGGCCATGGCCCTCTGGTCTTCCAAACAGGGGATCGAGGGCCACCCCGAAGTGGGCCTCGAGGGCCTCCAGGCGGTTGAGCGCTGGGCGCCTGACCATCCGACCCTCCTGGGGGCCCGCATCGCCCTGACCCGCCAGCAGGGCCTCCGTGGCTGGGTTTGGAGCGTGCCTGACCTCATCCGCCTGACCCGCATCCGCATGGACCATCCCAGCCACCGCTGGCTCTGGCTCGCCCAGCACCTGGGAATGCTCCGCCTGGGCGCCACCCTGCTGCTCTGGGGCTGGGCCCTGGTTCTGGGCCTGCGCTATCGCCACATACTCCGGGACCTCTGGGAGGCTCCGCTGCGCCGCCGGGGTGCGCCCCCGGCTCTGGCCGCCATCCTGGGGGCCCTGCTCCTGGCTGGCCCCGTGCTCCTGGGCCTGGACCCCATGGTCGCAGCCATCCTCTGGCTCTTTCTCCTGGGCCCCGTGCTGCTGCCTGTCGAGGTCAAGGCTACCGTCCTGGTTCTGTGCCTTCAGCTCATTCATCCAGCCCTGGTGGCCCTGGAGCCCTGGACCGAGACCGAGCCGGGGCCCAGTCTCCAGGCCCTGCAGCTGCAGCCTCAGGTGCTGCCCGGCAGTGTCCGCAACCTGAGCCGCCTGCCGGCTCTCGATCAGGCCTTCCTGGCGGGCTGGGGCCAGCTTCAGCACCAGGACTGGAAAGCTGCATCTGCCACCTTCCAGGCCCTGGCCGACCACCAACCGGGGCAGCCGGAAGTCCTCAACAACTTGGGCGTGGCCCGGTTCCAGTCCGGGGACCTCGCGGGGGCTGAGCGGGCCTTCGAGCAGGCCCTGGCCGCTGCCCCCCGCATGGAGATTCTGCTCAACCAGAGCATCCTGGCCTTCAACCGCCTGGACACGGCCGCAGGTTCCGCCAAGCGGGAGCAGGCCCAGGCCCTGGCCCCCTCCGCCTATGCGCTGCTCATCTCCCTGAACGACGCCCGCAGGGACCCCCGTACCTATCCCATCCCGCTGCCCGACACCCCCGAGCGTCTGGAGGCCCTTGGCGGCGGTCCGGCCAGGGCTGGGGCCACCCCCGCCTTGCCGCTCATGGAGCCGGCCTTCCTGGCGGCCCTCCTGCTCCCTGGCCTGGGCCTCCTGCTCTTCCTGGCTCGAGTTAAGGGCAGCATCCGCGTGGCCCACGCCACCCAGTGCGTCCGCTGCGGAGAGCCTTTCCACACCACGGACAGCCCCGACCCTGCAACCTGCCCGAAGTGCCACCATCTCTTCGTGCTTAGGGACGGTCTCCACGCTGAGAATCGGCGGCGCAAGCTCGACCAGGTGGCGGCCTATCAGCGGACGACCCGCTGGGTGCACCGGTCCCTGGTGCTGCTCCTCCCAGGGTGCGATCTGGCTTTCCTGGGGGAGACCCGGGCCGCCCTGGTTGAGTTCATGCCTTTCTGCCTGGCCGCAGGCATGGTGCTGGCGATGGGGCGCACCGTTCGGTATCCCGGGGAGATCCTGCCGGATCCCATCTCCACCTGGCTGCTGGTGGGCCTGGCTCTGCTGGCCGTGTTCTACCTCCGCTCCTGGCTGAAACTCGTCATGAGGAGGGCCTGATATGGCATTGGAAGGCTCCCTCCGGGACTTCGACCTGTTCTCCCTTTTCAACATGATCAAGATCCAGGGGAAGAGCGGCACCCTGGTCCTCAGCCAGAACCAGGAGTTCATCAAGGTCTTCTTCGAAAACGGTGAGATCGTCGGGTGCGACTCCAATCAGGTCCGCATGGAGGACCGCCTCGGCACCATGCTGGTGCGCCTGGGACGCCTGACGGGCGAAGAGCTCTTGGCCATGGTCCAGATCCAGCGCCAGTCCCTGAAGCGGATGGGCACCCTCCTCCTGGAGGGCGGCAAAGTCACCCCCTCAGACCTCCAGGACGCCCTGTTCAACCAGGCCACCGCCATCCTCCACCGGACCTTCCGCTGGGTAGAGGGGGACTACCGCTTCGACTCCTTCCTGCCCCCGGACCTGGACCGGGACCACTTTGTGCCCATCCCCGTGGACACCGTGCTCATGGAGGCCGCCCGCATCCAGGATGAGTGGCCGGAAGTGGAGCGGCGACTGCCTGGCATGGATGTCCCCCTGGGCCGGACCGCCCGGGCCCAGACCCTCCACCTGGACATCGACCGGGAGGTGTCCTCGCTCCTGGACGGGCAGGGCGAGATGGCCCTTGGGTCCTCAGGCCTGACCCACCCCCAGGAGGTGGTGCTGTCCTACTTTGAGGAGGCCCAGAGCGCTTCGGACGTGGTTCAGCAGAGCCGCTTCGAGGAGCTGGACACCTGCAAAGCCATTGCCGACCTGCTCGAGGCCGGCCTGCTGGAGCCCGCCCATGACTCGGGCTCCCGGGCCACTCCGGCCTGGATGGCCGATGGACCTGACGCGAGCATGGAACCCGACTGGGCACCCAGCGGGATTCTTTGGCCCCTGGTGGCCCTGGGCTTTGCCGTTCCGCTGGCCTTCTATGTACCCCAACACCGGCACTCCATGAACATCGGACTGGCCAGCCTGCAGGCGGCCGATGTGCGGGTGGTGCCGGATGGAGACACGAGAATTCGCCAAGCCTGGGCTCTGAGGATGGCATCCCCGAGCGACGGCGGTAGCATGTTGGCAAGGGAACTCGGCAGGCCCCTGGACGGCAAGAACCCCGTCCCCGACCTGACGGCCCTGCCGGATCCCATGGCCTCGCCGGCCCCGGATGCGCCCGCCAAACCCTCCAAGAAGTAAGGACTCCCGATGTATTCGCACCAGCGCCAGGGTTCCCTGGAGGTGATCTGCGGCCCCATGTTCTCGGGCAAGTCCGAGGAGCTCATCCGCCGGATCAAGCGGGCTGTCATTGCCCGACAGAAGGTCCAGGTCTTCAAGCCCGCCCTGGATGATCGCTACGATGCCTCGGCCATCGCCAGCCACAGCCAGCGCAAGCACGAGGCCATCCCCGTGAAGGACACCGTGGAGCTGGCCCGGCAGCTGGATCCGGAGGCCGAGGTGGTGGCCCTGGACGAGGTGCAGTTCATGGACGAGGGCCTGATCCCCATCATCGAGAGCCTCGCCAACCGGGGCGTCCGGGTCATCGCCGGGGGCCTCGACCAGGACTCCAACGGCGAGCCCTTTGGCATCATGCCGATTCTGCTGGCGAAGGCTGATTACGTCACCAAGCTCCAGGCCATCTGCATGGTCTGCGGCGCCCTGGCGAGCCGCACCCAGCGCATGGTCCACACCGGGGGGCAGGTCCTGGTGGGGGCTGCGGAGGCCTACGAGGCCCGCTGCCGGCACTGTCACGAGACCCCCCACGCCACCGGCCGGCGGCTGCTCGAAGGGGAGTGACTTTCCACTTCGTAAACGGAATGCCCGTCCTGACACCCATCTCCCGGTCTGGCGGCGGGATGTCGGTTCGCCCTGGGTTCGGGCAGGGGTAGACTGGCCCCAGTGCGCTGCTGCAGCACTGCTTCAATCCACCCCGCCCGATGCTTCAGGGCATGCCTGGAGGACGCCATGGCCGGCTCCTACGCCACTTTCACCCACCTCACCGACTACATGGGCTTTGAGGGTCTCCTTACCGACGAAGAGCGGATGATCCGCGAGTCGGCCCGCAAGTTCGTCAATGCTGAAGTGCTGCCCATCATCGAGCAGCATGCCCAGGCCCAGACCTTCCCTCGGCACCTCATTCCCATGATGGGCGAGCTGGGCTTCTACGGGCCCTCCCTGCCTGAGGAATACGGCTGCATGGGCGTCTCCAATGTCGCCTACGGCCTGCTGATGTACGAACTGGAACGGGGCGACTCGGGGCTGCGCTCCTTTGCCTCCGTGCAGGGCAGCCTGGTCATGTGGCCCATCTTCACCTACGGCAGCGAGGCCCAGAAGCGGCGCTGGCTGCCCAAGCTGGCCACGGGTGAGGCCATCGGCTGCTTCGGTCTCACGGAGCCGGACTTTGGCTCCAACCCCGGCGGCATGCTCACCAAGGCCGTGCGCGAGCCCGGTGGCAAGTGGCGCATCAATGGCACAAAGATGTGGATCACCAACGGCACCGTCGCTGATGTGGCGGTGGTCTGGGCCCAGACCGATGGCGGCATCCGCGGCTTCCTGGTGGAGAAGGGGACCCCGGGCTTCAGCGCCCCGGAGATGAAGGGCAAGTGGAGCCTGCGCGCCTCCACCACCTCTGAGCTGGTCCTGGAAGACGTCATCGTGGACGAAGAGGCCAGCCTGCTGCCCAACGTGAAGGGCCTCAAGGGCCCCCTGGGCTGCCTGACCCAGGCCCGGTTCGGCATCGCCTGGGGTGTCCTTGGCGCGGCCGACGCCTGCTACCAGTGCGCCCTGGACTATGCCAAGACCCGCATCCAGTTCGACAAGCCCATCGCCAGCTATCAGCTCCAGCAGGAGAAGCTGGCCTGGATGGTCACCGAGATCACCAAGGGGCAGCTATTGGTCCATCAGCTGGGCCGCCTCAAGGATGCCAAGACCTACACCACCGCCCAGGTCTCCATGGCCAAGA